>OODG01002763.1_pt1 | contig 10269 bp, 9 predicted proteins | sample 1671621 | NCBI WGS metagenome assembly OODG01 (sample SAMN06348175, study PRJEB24527) | human gut metagenome | biome: human gut; feature: ankylosing spondylitis patient; material: feces | host: Homo sapiens | place: China | collected 2015-10 | reverse complement strand
ATAAATATCAGCAAGTTTCTCTATACCCAAAAGCTGATACATTTTGATATGTGTACACCATCAATGCTATCAAGCAGCATTGCAAGGGGGTGGTGAAACACCACCTCCCTACCAAAGGAGGGATGCAGACCCTTAACTTCATCCCTGAAGGCGACCTGTACCGGCTCATCACCCATAGCAAGCTGCCCGCCGCCGAGCGGTTTGAGAAGTGGGTGTTCGATGAGGTGCTGCCCAGCATTCGGCAGACGGGCGGGTACGGAAGCCAGATGGGCATGATGAACAAGATGCTGGAGCAGCTGGCCGGGGTGACCGCAACCCTCCTTCAAGTTGCCACGGCGATGACCGAGGCCAAGCAGGGCCAGGACGCAATCGAGCCGGACCCTATGCCGAACCGCCGACCGACCAGCGTTATCAGCCGCCTAGATGTGAACACCCGGCAGGAGGTGGAAGCGATGATTTGCTCTGGCCAGTTCACCTATTCGGAAATCGCCAGACATCTGTCTGATTGCGGTATCAGAATTTCCACCACCTCTGTGTGGCGCTATGCACAGGCCCTTCACATTTAGCCGAAACGCCCTGCGGGGCGTCTGCATGGAATGACCCCCATGTACTGATGATGGCAGGTCAAGAAGGCGGTGAAACGATGGAAGCCATGCTGAAAGCAACGGAGGTGGCCCAGTTGATGGGCTGCTCCAAGGAATATGTGACCCGGATGGCCAGAGAGGGCCGACTTGAACACGAAAAGACACTCAACGAGCGAAACCGGCCTATGCTCCTTTTCCCGGTCAGCGGTCTGGAGCCTCAGTTACAGCAGAAATACTACGCGCAGCTGAAGGCCAATCTGCCAGAGGTCAGGCTTCCGGACGGGGCCGGGCCGAAGTGCAAGACGCCAAAGGCATTTGACCAGTACACCGCCGATGAGCGAGAGGAAATCGCCTGGTGGCTGAAAACGGTGGATGAGTGGCAGACCTACCGGGCCAAGTACCCCGGGAAAAAGGCGGAGGCCGATGAAAAGTTCATCGCCTTATGCGCCAAGATCGACCCGGAGCATGAGTTTTCCATCGACATCCTATACCGCAAGTGGAAGGCTGTCAAGGATAACGATCTGGACGGCCTGATCGACAAGCGTGGAAAGTGGCGGAAGGGCAAGAGCAGCATCGATGAGACGCTGTGGCAGGCATTCCTTTCGTTTTACCTGGACGAAAACCAGCACCCCATCATGCGGTGCTATGAGTACACAAAGATGTGGGCGAGAGAGGATTTCCCTGATCTGGTTGCCGATATGCCATCCTACACCACCTTCTATCGGCGCATACAGTCCGATATCCCGGAGGCAGTTGAGGTTTTGGGCCGCCAGGGCGAGAAGGCATTCCGTGACCGCTGCGCTCCCTATATCAAGCGTACATACGATGATATGGCCAGCAATGAATGGTGGATCGCGGATAACCACACCTTCGACATCATTACGATGGGCGCAAATGGAAAGCGGCACCGCCTGTACCTGACGGCATTCTTTGACGCCAGAAGCGGTATCTTCACCGGGTGCCATGTGACCACGGCCCCCAGCAGCCAATCCACCCTTGTGGCGTTGCGAAAGGGCATCTTGAAGTACGGCATCCCGGAGAACATCTATGTGGACAATGGCCGCGAATTCCTGACCTATGACATCGGCGGCCTGGGTCATCGCCAAAAGAAGCCGAAGAACGGCCAGGAGCCGTTCTCGCCACCTCCGGTATTTGAGCGCCTGGGCATCAAGATGACCAACGCCATCGTGCGAAACGCCAAAGCGAAAATCATCGAGCGCCGGTTCGAGGACATCAAAAACCAGCTTTCCAGGCTGTTTGAAACCTACACGGGCGGAAATGTCTTGGAAAAGCCTGAGAAACTGAAGGGCGTCCTGAAGAACGGCGAGATCCCGATGGACAGCACCTTGATCACGGTGGTGGAGCAGCTGCTGGAGGGATACTTCAACGAAGCCCCTTATGGCGGCGCGGTAGCGGCAGACCACGGGAAACCCAGGATACAGGTCTACCAGGAGCAGCTTTACAAGAAACGCATAGCCCCGGCAGACGAACTGGCCCTTATGCTGATGCGGAGTTCCCGCCCGCAGAAGGTGACCCGGCGCGGCGTCCATCTGGACATTGCCGGAGAGCGGATCGACTACTGGAACGACGATATGCTGATGAACCTCCTGGGCAAGCAGGTATATTTCCGCTACGACCCGGACGATCTGAGCGAAGTCCGCATTTACGACCTGGAGGATCATTACATCATGTCGGTACCTGCGGACAACACCGCAGTTCTGAAATACGGTGCCAGCAAGGAAGATGTCAAGGAGGCCATGGGCAAGGTTCGCCGTATGGAGCGGCTCACCAAGGAGGCCCTCAAGGTCAGCGCCTTCCCCGCCTTCGGCAAGCGCACCGCCCTGGAGTTGGTTATGGCATCGGCGCACGAAGGCAGAACAGCCCGACTGGCTGCCCCGGCCCCGGAGGCCAAGATACTGGATCTGCAACGAGCCAACGAGGAGCCTTTGCTTCGGGCGGCGGGTGATAACACACCTGACCTTGACCGTATGACACGCAATGCGAGAAAGCGAAATGGAGGAAACGATGATGAGTAAAGTCTACAATCCCGCCCTGCAGGAGCGTCTGGAGAGTTATCTGGCTAACAGCGGCATCAGCCAGGCCAAGCTGGCCCCCAAGGTCGGTATCAGTCAGACCGCCCTTTCTCAGTACCGGCGCAGCAAGTACGACAACGGCGATATTGCCGAACTGGAGCGCAAGCTGGAGGAGTTCTTCCGCACAGAGGAGGCCGTGGAAGCGGCTGCGGTCAAGGCAGCTCCCTACCGGCCCACCCTGGACTATATCCCTACCATGAGATGGCAGAGCGGATCAACTTTGAACATCTGGACAGAATATGCGAGGCGCTGGATTGCAGCATCACATGCTTGATCGAATACATACCAAACAGCCAGCGCAGAACGGGGAAAAATCTGATTGTCGAGGAACACGGCAATCGCAAAATGCACCTGTAATTCGCAGGTAAAGGAAAGGCGTTTAAGAGGAATTTTACGACCTCTTAAACGCCTTTTCCTGTACTTGTGAAAGGAATATTTTTAAGTCCTTTATTTTTGGATTTTATCTGCAAAAATTTCGCGACTTGTTTGCAAAGCAACACCGAAGAAGAATTTCCCTCGTTGCTTGCCTCGCGGCAATTTATCAAGGCGGTAATTCTTACGGATGTTTGCCGGTACCGTTTCTACGCCATTCCTAAGCTTTGCATAATTGCTGAATTCTTCACTTTGCATATACCTTTGGCTCTTTGCCCTGTTTGAAGCATTCTTTGAAGTAATGAATGTTGCATTCCATCCATCGATTTTTGGACGACACTGCCCTTGGTATGGACAACCAACGCAATGATTGCAATTAAACGAAACCTTACACTGCCTTGTCGTTTTAGTATAGCTTTGCCTTACAGGTTCGTGCCCTGCAGCACATCTCAAAAGTATTGTTCCGTCATCATTAAAAGTGAAATCAGCTAATGCATCTGGAGCCTCTTTTCCAATAAGTGCGGTTGTGATTAATTTGATGTTCTTTTCCTTTGCCAAAGCAAAATTATCCTGGCCTGCATATCCGCCATCGGTAATAAGAACGATTTCTTCTTCAGACCTGTCCATCTGTGATAAAGATTCTTGAAGAAATTGACTGTCAGTATGGATGTTCTTGTCATACTGATAATCGGTCACGACTGATCCGTTTTTATCAACGGTTTCTTCAAGGTTTGCAACATATCCTCTGTGAAGTTTACCGGCCTTGTTGCGATATGTGGCATCTGGATCAGACGGATTCTGTAACGCTGTTGAATTCATTGTTCCGTCTTCCTTTGTACGGAGTCTTCGTTTGCCATTTTCAACAACAGTCTGGTCTGAAAGGCACCTCAAAAACAGTTGGTACTCAGTAACTTCTTCGTAGTCTGTTCCGCATAGTTCAAGCAGCTTATCACTATCACTCAGCAAAGCCTGTATAATCTGCTCCATATTATCATTCAGCTGATGATAGAAAATTCTGTTATAGTCGTTTGAATCTGTATAGTGCTTCAAATCATCAGGAATCTTATTCGGATAGTTCTTATCAAAATATATCGCCAATTTAGAAATACAGGTGTATATCAGCTCCATGCGACTAAGAAAACGGATATTGCTCTCTATCATCATGGAGTCCATTCTTTTTATTCGTCCACTGAGATTCATCAGCTTTGCTATTTTACTACTAAGATCTTTTACACAGTCGTGGTACAGATCAATACCATGTGTTGTTTCATAATTGTAACAGCGGCTTCTAAATCTGCTCAATGTTTTATCCGAAATTGGTTGTTCTTCAAAACTTGTAGTATGAAGTGCGTACTGAAGATGAAGATCCAGCATAAGATTTTCAACAATCTCATCATCCGAATAATCGAACAATTCTTTAATGATTAAAGCTCCAATTATCACATTCACGGGCGCATTCGGGCGGGAAGCTTTACTGCTGTATAAAACAGAAAATCTTTCTTCATCAATATTGGGAAAAATCTCATCCGCAAATATTTTCGCCCATGAATTATCAAGTGCCTTTTTTTCGCGAGCAGTAAGTGAAAATACACTGTCATTGAAAGATATTTGCTGACTGCTGTTTACTTTAAATGACATAAACCTTACCACCCTTCAAATCTATAACCATTATAACACAATACATTTGGGGGTGGTAAGGTTGGCTGCTTATTCCATTTTCAGAAATTTCCTATACTTTTGACCCCGGCATCATGTCATTAAGTTAAGAAAAGCTGGGGCTCGCAGAAATGCGGGCCCCAGCTTTTTTAACAATTTTCAAATTACACTTGACAAACAGGGTAAAATATGCGGCCTTTTTACTAACTGCGGTTACCCTCATACAACTTCTTGAAGATGACGGCCAGTTCCTTTTCAATCCTGCGGATCAAATTCTAAATCATTTTCTTTTGGGCATGGAAAGCACGACCATAGGCATCGGCTGCCATCAAAGCCTCGTAAACCATGGTGGCTGTAACTTCAAAGGGCATATTGTGGATGGTGCTCGTGGGAACGCAGGCCTTCTCAGCGGCAGTACGCACTTCCTCTGGCATCACATCAACATATCCCAGATCTGCAAAGCAAATAGGCAAGCCAACAGAGTCACTGAAATCCATGACTTCCTTCAGTTCGGCCAAAGAGTTCTCCAGCACTAATTGCGCCAGTACGCAAAAGGCCACATTAAAGCCGTGAAGTTGTTGATGCAATGCAGGAATGAATGTGAAGCCCTTCTGGATTCCGTGGGCAGCAGCAAGACCGCCACTTTCAAACCCAACACTGGAAAGATATGTGTTAGTCTCTACGATGGTTTCTACCGCCTCAGTACATACATGCGCATCTACCGCCAGCTTAGCAGCAAGGCCACTATGTCGCAGATTATCCCAGCACATTTGTGCAAGGCCAGTAGCAGCATAGGTAGGCTTAGCATGTACCTGATTATTTTTGCCAGATGCACGACAGGCGCGAGCCTCAAACCAGGTGGCCATAGCATCACCCATGCCAGCCACTAGCAGTCGAGACGGAGCCGCCACGATGACAGATGTATCCACTAACACCATTTCCGGGCATTTATCTAAGAATAAATATCGGTCAAAAGATCCATCCTCGTGATATAATACACTGACAGAGCTACAGGGCGAATCAGAGGACGCCACTGTGGGCACGATGACCATTGGTCGCTCTGTGGTGTGAGCTACAGCCTTAGCGGTATCCAACACCTTACCACCGCCAATACCTACCACTGCCGTGCAATTATTCTCAAGGACAATGGCAGAAATGCGTTCCACCTCAGCTTGTGTAGCTTCACCTTGAAAAACCACATAAGTCACTTCAAAATTCTTTCCAGCAAAGGTTTTTTCCAACGTACTTTGCAGCCGTTTCACACCGCCTTGGCTAAGAATCACCGTGAGGCGTTTCCCCATTCCCTGTAGGTACCGATCGAATTCAAAAAGAGTGTTTGCGCCTTGCACATATTTTGCAGGGCTTTTTAAAACCTTAGCCATAATTTCCTCCTACATCTCTTTTGATGTAAACACGGGTAAAGAGCGAAAATAGCGCCCTTTACCCGTGCGATCAACTATTTTTCGCTTTCAACCATTTTACTCTACTTTTCATCACACTGACATTCCCATCAGTTGAGGCAGGAACGTACTGATTTGCGGAATATAAGTAACCAGCATCAAAACAGCAACCATGACGAAAATCCACGGCCAAATAGCTTTTGCAAGAGTTGTATATTTTACATTGGAAATCTCACTGGCCATAAAGAGGTTCGCACCAAACGGCGGTGTGATGAAACCGATCGCCAGATTCAAAATCATAATCATACCGAAATGTACGGGACTTACGCCAACGGCCTTAACGATGGGAAGTAGGATAGGCGTGAGAATGATGATAGCTGCGTTTGTCTCCATAAAGGCACCGACAAACAGCAGGAGGATGTTGATCAGCAGCAACAGGAGAATCTTGTTGGTCGTCAGTCCCAGAATCGCTTCAGCAATCATCGTCGGGATATCTGCGATTGCAAGAACTTTGCCAAAGCCGGAAGACATACCGATCACGAAGAGAACCGGAGTGCACAGCATCACAGCCCGGAACCCCAGATAAGGCAATTCAGAAATCTTGACTTCCTTATAGACGAAGCAGCTGATGATAATTCCAACAAAGCAGGCAAAGGCCGCAGCTTCTGTGGGGGTGCAGATACCGCCATAGATGCTGCCCAACACAAGAACTGGAATCAGCAAAGAAGGGATAGCATCCACAAAAATTTTCCAAATCTCTTTTCCAGTATAATGGTGGACTTCTTTGGGATAGTACTTCCGCTTTTTGGCAACAAAGTAGGAATAAACGCACAGTGCAATGCCGGTAATAATTCCTACCGGGAAGCCTGCAGTAAACAGAGACGTAACCGAAGCATTCGCCGCAACAGCATAGACTACCATACAGACACTGGGCGGAATGATCGTTCCGATTGTACCCGCTGTCGCTACTAAGGAGGCCGAATAGGGCTTATCATAACCGGCATTTACCATGACAGGAATCATAATCAAACCGATGGCCGCCACCGTAGCAGAACCGGTACCAGAAATCGCAGCAAAGAACATACATGCAACGATTGCAACCATGCCAAGGCCACCTGTAAACCGGTCAAAAACAATCCGACCCAAGTCAAGAAGTCTCCGGGAAATGCCGCCCTTTCCCATGATATCGCCCGCAAATGTGAACAATGGAACTGCGGCAAGCGTGAAGGAGTTCAGTCCCGCTGTAATACCTTTGACAAAGCTCTCTCCAGAAATGACATCTTCCACGCTCATCAAAAAGAGGGATGCAAGGCCTTGAGAGAAAGCAATGGGTACAGAGGCAAAAATTAGGACTACAAAAGGAATTAACAGTTTCGCAATCATTTTACTGCTCCTTTCTTTCTATCAATGAATCTCTCACACTCTTTGACGACCTCGGAATCCATCAATGCTTCTTCTTCCTCTCTCGTGTGTGCCGGCATGAAGAAAAGCTTTGTGGCGCCTGAATAGCGGCCATTGGTGTTCTGGAAGAGATCATACGAGCTGTGAAGATGCCGCAGTTTCCAAATCAGAGCTTGAAGCATTCGGATTTCCATCAGAGCATATCCTATGACCGCAGCACTATAGACCACGCTTAGATTTGCGTTCAAGGTCTGAGCGGTATCTCCGTAGTAAAGCGCATGTTTCACCACCAGCACGGAGTCCTTCAGAAACAGTGCAAACATCATTAAGGCTACAGCATCCACAATGATCATCACTGCTTTTTTTATTGGGACAGGCAAAAATTCTCGAATAAAGTCAATGCTAATGTGTCGGGCATTCCGCACCGCATAGGGAATAGATAAGAATACCAGCCACACAAAAATAAAACGCGAAACTTCTTCGCCCCATGCGAATCCTGTATGGAATGCAAATCTCAGAATGACTTGCAGAACCATCAGCCCACTCATCAGATAAAACATAACCGTCATACAGAGGGGCTCAAAATTGATATCAAGCCAACGAAGGAACTTTTTCATTGCGTGCCTCCCTTTTTTCTTCAACATTCAACAATTTCCGCAAAGACTACGTTCTCGTTTTTTCTACCCATTCTTGAACGAAGTCGAAGGTCTCCTCGCCAGCCATTTCGATGATTGCCGGATTCACAACCGCATCCACAATCTTTTTCATATTGTCTCGTGTCTCTTGTGGAACAGTGGTGACTCGACAGCCGTACTCCTCAAATGCCTGAATATAAGAATTTTCCTGCGAGGTCAGTGTCTCACGGTGATACTGAACGGCGTTTGCGACCGCTTCAGTAATCAAGTTCTGATCTTCAGAAGTCAATGAATCGAACCAAGTCTGATTGCAAACAAGGATATCGGAAGATATCAGGTGGGATGTCAATGAGATATAATTCTGCACTTCGTAAAATTTTTGCTCGAAGATGGAAGACAATGCGCTCTCTTGTCCATCTATTAAATTCTGTTGCATGGACGTGAACAACTCATTCCAGTTTACAGCGGTCAGGTTGAGTCCAAGAGCTTCCCATGCAGCGATCTGCACCGGGCTGTATCCTCGAATTTTGAGACCTTTCAAATCTTCAACTGTCTCAATGGGACGCTTGTTGTTGGTAAACTGGCGGAAGCCCGTGGGGAAAAAGCCCATTCCCTGCAAGTCCATACGTTGGTATGCATCCAGCATCTTCTGACCACCAGGGCTGTCCATAAAACGAAATGCGTGATCGTAGTCATCGAACATAAAGTAGCTTTCCAACGCCGCAAGAGTTCCGATTGTACCCGAAACATTCAAGTGCTGGCTTGTAACCATTTCGATATCTCCCACACGAGTCAGTTCCAGCATCTCCTGCTCGCCACCAAGTTGTCCTCCAAAGTAGATTTGTACATAAAAGCGGCCGTTTGACTTCTCTTCAAGTTCTTCTTTCATTTTCAAAAGAGCCTTGGAAACAGGGGCATTCTCAGAAGCGACTGTTCCAATCTTGATGTTGATTTGATTTTTGTCAGCATTTTCATTGCTACACCCCGCCAGCATAGCAACCATCAATGCTGCGAGAATGAATAGAAAACAGTTTCTTTTCATGAAAGCCTCCTTAAACATGACAATTGAGGACACTCCGTTGTCCGCGTCAAAGCGCCGCAACGGTCAAATAACATTTTATATGTTTTGGGGGTAAAGGACATTGTTTTGCGCCCCCTCTTTAACTTATCACCCATACCGAAACAGTTGTTGTGAGCATCGTCCACTGCACACAACAACGCATCGATGACTACAATCCATCTTGTAGTTAGGGGAAAAGATCCGAGTATCTGCAGCTGTATTCACGCAATGCCATGGCGGTCATAGGCCTCCATGGCATTGCGGTAACAATTGCAGTTAATAGGTAGGACGGCCCTTCTCATCATGGTCGGCGTCGTAGTGGATGTACTGGCCGCCGTTAAAACCGTTGAAGCCCAGCGGATTACGGAAGCCCAGAGGATTCTTACCAACGGGGTGACGCTCCATCAGCTCATTGATCATCTTGGTGTAACCCTCAACAACGCGCTCCACCAGAGCGTCGCCCTTCTCCTTGGTAGCCTTGGTGGGGTTGCCGATAACACCGTGATCCAGATCGTCCTTCTCCAGCAGAGCCCAGGTGCCGAAGCCGCCGTAGCACTGCCACTCGTGAGAAGCCTCGCCGGGAGCCATCTTCCACTCAGCGCCCATCAGAGGCGTGCCGCCGCCATCGATGGCCAGCTCCTGATGCATCAGCTCGGGATACAGGGACAGGCCCATGGAGGACTCGGCCTCATCGGCGTGCCACATGAAGTCCTCCAGGATGTGCTTGTTGTCACGCAGGAAGTCATACCAGGTGGAGGCGATACAGAAGTAGCCCTCCATGCCCAGCTTATGGACCACAGGCAGGATGGAGCTGTCGGCGCCGTGGGCAACCAGCAGGATGAACTTGTTGTAGCCGACGTTGGAGGCGCTGGCCACGATGTCGTGAATCAGAGCCATATTGGTCTCATAGTTCAGAGTGATGGTAGCAGGCATGCCCATGTGCATGTAGGGATGGCCGCCGTACATAGGGCAGGGCAGGACGGTGGCACCGGTGCGCTCAGCCACCTTCTCGGCCCCTTCCAATTGTTCTCTAACTCCATCGCTTCGTTCTTAACCGAAATCTTCGGT
>OODG01002761.1_pt1 | contig 10274 bp, 10 predicted proteins | sample 1671621 | NCBI WGS metagenome assembly OODG01 (sample SAMN06348175, study PRJEB24527) | human gut metagenome | biome: human gut; feature: ankylosing spondylitis patient; material: feces | host: Homo sapiens | place: China | collected 2015-10 | reverse complement strand
ACAAGCCTCCGGCACGCCAGCCAGAGAACCAGAATGTCTGTGTCTCCGCTCTGAACGCTTCGAGCAATGTCGTTGGTTCTTTCGCCCTGTGTTGATAACGCTTGCAAAATTCGCCCTCCTGTGGTAAACTAGATTTACCATCTACCAACCATTCATTGAGGACTGCCGCCCACCTGGGCGGCTTTCTTATTTTTCTTCCCTCGTCACCCGGACAAGGTTTGCCGCGCACTCCGGGCAGTAAACGCTTGTACCGTACAGATCCGCGAAGCTGCCCCGGAAGGTCTCCACGATGTCTACGGCGTGTTCTCTGCCGCAGACAGGGCAGCGTGTAAAAACGTTGTCGTTTCGTAAGTTGATCTTTCTGCCTCTTGACTTGTACAAGGTGCGCGAAATTCAGAAGATCGCGCAGGATCCCGTCTCCCTCGAAACGCCTATCGGCGAGGAGGAGGACTCACATCTTGGCGACTTTATCCCTGATGATGACGCTCCGGCTCCGGCAGAAGCCGCTTCACTTGTGCTTCTTAAAGAGCAGATAAATCAGGTGCTTTCCACTCTTACAGAGAGAGAAGAGAAGGTGCTCAGACTGCGTTTTGGTCTTGAGGACGGACGTTCAAGAACTCTTGAAGAAGTAGGTCAGCAGTTCAACGTTACCCGTGAGAGAATACGTCAGATAGAGGCAAAGGCTCTCAGAAAGCTCCGTCACCCTAACAGGAGCAACAAGGTAAGAGATTATCTTGACTAAGTTTCGGAGGAAATAAATGTTTATAACACTTGAGGCGGATTACGCAGTAAGAATAGTATCCGTTCTATGCCGCGAAAAAGACAAAATGGACGCAAAAACCATTTCCAATGATGCCTGCGTTACACTTCGATTTGCGCTGAAGATACTAAGAAAGCTTGTTGCGGCTGATATAGTGAAGTCATATAAAGGCACGCAGGGGGGCTATATCATAAATAAAGACCCTGCACAGCTTACCTTGAAAGACGTTCTTGAAGCCATAGAGGGTACATATTATTTTTCAAGATGTCTTTCCCCAGACTGCACCTGCAACAGAGGTGCAGACGGTATCTGCTGTTATCAGAAAGCTTTTAACGAGATATCTGAAATGGTAAGGAACAAGCTTGACACATATACCTTTGCGGAGCTTATCGCAAATTCTGAGGAATTTAACCGAGAGGATACTGCTAATGAAACGCAGCAAGAAATTCAAGCTTGACAAGGAAGCTATAAACAAAATAGACAGCGAGTATGACGATCGTGACCTTTCAAACTACACAAATTACGAGGTCTACGAGGAAGAAAAGCCGCGTCACAGATTTCTGAAAAAGCTCGTAAAACGGCTGATAATACTGTGTGCAGTTGTGCTTGTGATAAACCTTGCGGTGCTTTTGTATACAGGCAGACTGTGGTTCAATGAGCCGAAAAAGCGTGACTATCCAATAAGAGGACCTGTTGTAACAGAGTCAATGGGCGAGATACGCTGGAAGAGTTTTGCTAAGCAGAATATCCAGACCGCCTATATAAGAGCCACCAAAGGCACTACCTTTGAGGACGGTGCGTTCCGTGACAACTGGAACGGCTCAAAGGACACTGATATATCAGTGGGAGCATATCATGTGCTTGAGCTTGATACTGACGGCACTAAGCAGGCAGAGCATTTTATAAATGCTGTGGGCGAGGATCTAAGCGGCAGGCTTATCCCTGCAGTGGAGGTAAGACTGAGAGGACTTTACAGACTTTTGCCCCCTGACTATTATGAAGCCGCAGATAACCTTGCAGACTTCTGCGACAGGATAGAAAAGCAATACGGAGTAAGACCTGTCATATACTGCACAGAACGGACGTACAAAAACATCGTTGCTTCAGACAGCAGATTTAACAAGGACAAGATATGGTATGAGAGCCTGTTTTCAAAGCCTGACAAGGATATGGATTGGACGTTTTGGACTTATACCAACCGTGTAAAATTCTCATTCTATGAAAGCGGCGAATATCTCCACATGACGGTATTTAATGGCAGCGAAGATGATTTCAAAAAGCTTATAATATAAAAAAGCGTGTATGTTTTTTTGCATACACGCTTTTTCTATCACATAAAATAAAAACAGGACAAACACTTTCATGTCCGTCCTGTCTGTTTCATAATATTACTACAAATATGTAATTACTTAGCTTCACCCTTGAGCTCTGCCATACAAGCTGCACAAATTGTCTTGCCCTTGTATTCAACGCACTCTTCACCGCTTCCGCAGAAGATACAAGTTCTCTGGAACTTCTTCAGAATGATCTTGTCATCATCTGTATAGATCTCGATAGCGTCCTTAACAGCAAGGTCGTAGGTTCTTCTGAGCTCGATAGGAAGAACTATTCTTCCAAGCTCATCAACTTTTCTTACAATTCCTGTAGATTTCATAAAATCAATCCCCTTTAAATTAATTTGAAACACAAAAATAGTATTTCATTTAACATAAATCTTATGATAAACATATTATAACAAACATAATTACATTTGTCAAGCGTTATCACCAAAATTTCACACTTATTGTCAAAGTTTTTTATATATTAACTTGATATGAATACTAACTGAAAGGAGTGCTAATTATATTAAGCGTAATAATTGTGATATTGTCCCTATCCGCCTTGTTATGCGGTTTTCTTAAAGGCGACATGACAGCAGTATCAGTGGCTTCTCTTGAAGGCTGTAACAAAGCGGTGGAGCTTGTCATATACTTGAGTGGCTCGATGTGTCTTTGGGGCGGACTTATGAAGATATGTGAAAAGGCTGGCATAACAGCGGTCATTGCCCGTATGCTATCCCCTGTCACAAGGCTACTATTCAGAGATGCCACACACTGCCCTGAGGTCATGAATGCCGTGACAATGAACCTGACCGCAAACCTTTTAGGATTAGGCAATGCCGCCACACCCTCAGGCATAGCCACAGTGAAAGCCATGCAGAAGCTTCCACCCGCAGCACGAAAGAAGTGCATTTCTATGCTTGTGGTGCTTAACACGGCTTCCATTCAGCTTATCCCCTCCACCATTGCGGCAATGCGCCTTGAACACGGTGCAGTATCCCCCTTTGACGTAACGCCTGCTATCATTTTCTCCTCCCTTATCTCCGTGACCGCAGGCTGTCTTATGGTTTATGCCCTCAACCTCAGAAAGGACGAACGCCATGAATTTCGGTGACATTTTCGTGCCTGCGCTTATGGTTTTTATACTTTGCTATGGGCTTGTGAAAAAGGTGGATATAGTGAACGTGTTCTGCGAGGGTGCGACTGAAAACCTCAAAATCGCCGTGGGGCTGATACCAATGCTCATTCTGCTTATGACAGCAGTGGGAATGTTCACCTCGTCAGGTGCGGCTGATATTATAGCAAAACTGCTCCGACCTGTGACCACTTTTCTGGGCTTTCCGGAAGAGTGCATACCCCTTGCCATAGTCAGACCCATTTCAGGGAGCGGCGCACTCGCCTGCCTTGAAACCATTCTTTCAAGCGTTTCCCCTGACAGCTACAGCGGACGTGTGGCAAGCGTTTTAATGGGGTCAACGGAAACGACATTCTACACCATAGCAGTATATTTTTCAACCATAAAACAAAAGGCTTATCCCTCGGTATTTGCGGCGGCGTGCCTTTCCGACCTTATGGGATTTGTGTTCTCTGCACTGGCTGTTAGGCTGTTTTTCTCATAAAACGCAGGAATAAATTTCAAATATCGGTACATAATAGACCTATCACAAATATACGGAGGTCTTACCAATGAAAGATATGTTTTGTTTCCAGTGTCAGCAGACTGCACACAACACAGGCTGTGACGGAAAAGTAGGCGTATGCGGCAAAAAAGCCGACACAGCAGTTTATCAAGACGAGCTTATCGGTGCACTTATCGCCCTTGCAAACGCCGCAGAAAATAGCTCGTCAACTGAAAAAACAGATATGCTCATACTCAAAGGGCTTTTTACGACTATCACGAACGTGAACTTCAATAATGTCACCATAAAACAGCTCATAGAGGAGATACACATTGAGCGAAACCGCATCAACTCTCAGAAGTTTGATGACTACGACATGAAAAAACTGTGGAACGATCATGAGGATATCCGCTCGCTGAAATCACTTATCCTCTTCGGAATAAAGGGTATGGCGGCGTATGCTTATCACGCACAGGCACTTGGCAAAACTGACAGCGAGGTGACAAGCTTTTTCTACAAGGCTCTGCGTGCCATAGGCAGTGAGAACGACCCTGAAAAGCTGTTGGGACTGGTGCTTGAAACAGGCAATGTGAACCTGAAATGTATGGCACTTCTCGACGCCGCAAACACTGACGCATACGGCGACCCTGTCCCTACAGAAGTTCCACTGACCATTGAAAAAGGGCCTTTTATCGTCGTGAGCGGTCATGACCTGCACGATATGAAACTTCTCCTTGAGCAGACCAAAGATAAAGGAGTGAATATCTACACTCACAGTGAAATGCTCCCTGCCCATGGTTATCCAAAGCTCAAAGCCTATCCGCAGCTAAAGGGCAATTTCGGCACAGGCTGGCAAAATCAGCAGACGGAATTTCACAATATCCCTGCACCGATACTTTTCACAACAAACTGCATAATGCCTGTCCGTCAAAGCTACTGCGACAGAGTTTTCACCACCTCTATCGTGTCATATCCTGAGCTTGTGCACATTGGCGACGACAAGGATTTTACGCCTGTTATAGAAAAAGCCATTGAGTGCGGCGGCTATGATGAGGACAAAGAAATGACAGGCATGAACGGCGGTCACACAGTAACAACAGGCTTTGCACACAACGCAGTGCTGTCAAATGCCGAAAAGATAATAAGCCTTGTGAAAGAGGGCAGGATAAAGCACTTCTTCCTCATAGGCGGCTGTGACGGTGCGTCACCGAGCAGAAGTTATTATTCCGACTTCGCAAGACTCACGCCGCCTGACAGCCTTATCCTAACTCTTGCCTGCGGAAAATACCGCATAAACGATATGGATCTTGGCACTATCGACGGCATACCAAGGATACTTGACTGCGGACAGTGCAATGACGCATACTCAGCCATAAAGATACTTGCCGAGGCGTTCGACTGCGGAGTGAACGATCTGCCGCTGACGCTTGTGCTTTCATGGTATGAGCAAAAGGCAGTGTGCATACTTCTCACCCTGCTTTCATTGGGCATAAAGAACATCTACCTCGGACCGACCCTCCCTGCATTCGTTTCAAAGGGCGTGCTTGACGTTTTGGTGGATAAGTTCCAGCTTACTCCTATCAGCACCCCTGAAGAAGATATAAAGAAAATACTCGGCTAAATTTTCGCAGGAGCGTGATTTTTACGTTCCTGCTGAGAGTGCTGAAAAAACAAGCAAGCGGGACGTCGAGGGCGCCGTCCCCTACAAATGACGTAGCTATTTTATGTAAGGGCAACCTTTGGTCGCTCGCTAACTATTGGGCTTTTCAACAAATTGGCAGGAGCGTGGTAATACGTTCCTGCTTTTTTGTCGTAAAAAAAATCTTCTTCATTTCTTGTATAGAAGAATAAAATATGGTATAATCATATTAAAGAAAAAACAAGAAATCGGAGGTACATAAAATGTCTGAAATAAAATGTCCCCACTGCGGAGAAGTATTCAAAGTTGATGAACAGGGCTATGCGGCTATCGTGGCACAGGTAAAAACGGCTGAGTTTGATAAAGAGCTTGACAAGCGTGTGGCTGATGAAAAAGACAAGGCTTTGAAGCTTGCTAAGCTTGATTTTGACAGCAAGTATGCAAAGGCTGTCAATGATAAGGATATGGAGATACAAAAACTAAAAGCGGCTGCGGCTAATGGTGAGAGCGAAAAGACGCTTGCAATCACAAAGGCGCAGGAAAGCACAAGAGCCGAGTATGAAAAAACGCTTGAACAGCTCAAAGAGCAGATAAGTCAAAACGAAAAGCTTATCGCACAGCTTACCGCTCAGACCAAATCTATGACCACAGAAAAAGAACTTGCCATATCAATGGCTGTGGAGAAAGCAAGATCGCAATTCAACAGCGAAAAAGACAAGCTAAGGCAGGAAATATCTCAGCGTGATATGCAGATACAGCAGCTCAATTCTGAGCATACTCTGCAAATGCAAAAGTCAGAAAATGAATATAAAGCGGAGATAACACGTCTTGAAACGGATATCAAAAATAAGGATACTGAAAAGGCTTTGGAGCTTACCACTGCACTTTCAAAAGTGGAAAGTGAGAAAAATTCCACTATTGCAGAGCTTAATGCACAGATAAAAAGTAAGGACGAAGCTATCGCATACTACAAAGACCTAAAAAGCCGTCTGTCTACAAAAATGGTGGGCGAGAGCCTTGAACAGCACTGCATGAACGAGTTCAACAAGATAAGAGCTACCGCATTCAGAAACGCTTATTTTGACAAGGATAACGATGCAAGCTCAGGAAGCAAGGGCGACTTTATCTACCGTGAATGTGATGAAAACGGTGTGGAGATAATATCCATAATGTTTGAAATGAAAAACGAGCAGGACACCACCTCCACCAAGAAAAAGAACGAGCATTTCTTCAAAGAGCTTGACAAGGACAGACATCAGAAAAATTGCGAATACGCTGTACTTGTTTCACTTTTGGAAAGCGACAGCGAGCTTTATAACGCAGGCATCACAGATGTTTCATATGCTTATGATAAAATGTATGTAGTCAGACCTCAGTGCTTTATACCGATAATCACTATACTGAGAAATGCCGCCATGAATACCCTTTCCTATAAGGAAGAGCTTGAAAAGGTGCGCAACGAGAATATCGACATCACAATGTTTGAGCAAAACATCAACACTTTCAAGGAGGGCTTTGCCCGAAACTATGAACTTGCAAGCAGACGTTTTGGCGAAGCTATCACAGAAATAGACAAGTCTATAGCACATCTCACAAAGATAAAAGAAAATCTTATTTCATCAGAAAACAATCTGCGCCTTGCTAATAAAAAGGCTGACGCTCTCACTATCAAGAGCCTTACCAAAAATAGCCCTACCATGCAGAAAAAATTTGCCGAGCTTAAAGGGGAATAATTGCTGACATATGAAAGGAGTGGCAAAGCCATGAAAAAAGATATCAGAAAAGACATTTTCACAATTATAGCCGTGACTGTCGCCGCCTTTCTAATGGCGCTAAACACAAAGACCTTTGTAAACACAGGCGGTCTTTACCCAGGCGGAATGACAGGAATGTCCATACTCATACAGCGTGCAGTGAAACAGCTTGCAGGCATAATGCTTCCGTTCAGCATCATAAACATAACTCTGAACATAATCCCCGTGTATATCGGTTTCAGATTTATCGGCAAAAAGTTCACGGCTTTTTCCTGCGTGATGATACTGCTCAACAGCTTTTTCACCGACCTTATCCCCGACCACATAATCACTCAGGACGTGCTTCTCATAAGCATCTTCGGAGGAATGATAAACGGCGTGGCCATTAGCCTCTGCCTTAATCGTGGCGCAACATCAGGTGGAACGGACTTTATATCCATTTATCTTTCAGAGAAAAGCAATATGGACACCTTCAATGTTATACTTGGCTTCAATGCGGTCATATTGTGCGTTGCAGGCTTTATGTTCGGCTGGGACAAAGCACTGTATTCTATCATCTTTCAATATGCTTCAACAACCGTTTTGCATATGCTCTACAAAAAATTCCAGCAAAGCACCTTGCTTATCGTAACAAACAAACCCAAAGAGATAGCAGACGCTATTTATGCAGTGAGCCAGCATGGCGCGACCATACTTGACGGCGAGGGGTCTTATGAACACTGCGAAAGACAGATCGTCTATTCAGTAGTATCAGCGGCACAGACCAAAAAGGTCATACACGCTGTAAAAGAAGCCGATCCGAAAGCCTTCATAAACGAAGTAAAAACACAAAAACTATCAGGAAGATTTTATCTTCCAAAAGAGAGCTGATACAGAAGCGGACTGAAAAAGGTCCGCTTTTTATTAAAAAAAATCTTGTTCAACCCTTGTACTTTGTGAAAAAATATGATATACTATTAATATATATAAAATCATCTGTATTTGTTTTGTTTTTTTCATTACATTTACAGAAATTATCGAAAGGGTGTGAACTATGCTTGACAGTATCGCTTATGTTATAAACGCTATTTGGGGCGTTTTTACATCAATAGGTCTTAATGACATTGTCGATATTGCTATCCTCTCCTTTCTGATATTCCACGGCATAAAGCTTATTCGCGAAACAAGGGCACAGCAGCTCACAAAAGGTATCCTTATACTTATAGGTTGCTACCTGCTTGCAGTATTCTTTAATTTGCAAACTATCAGATTTTTGCTGAAGATCTGCTTCCAGTGGGGCTTCCTTGCTCTTATCATAATGTTTCAGCCTGAACTCAGACGTGTTCTTGAAAAGGTTGGACGAACAAGTCTGGGTGGCTTTAATTTCTTTAGCTCAAGTGACTCTGACGACAACACCGAACATTGGAAAAAAGCTATTGACGCTATATGTGATTCTGCCGCAAGTCTTTCTTCCACCAAAACAGGTGCGCTTATAATCTGTGAGAGAAAGACAAAGCTTGGGGAACAGATAGCTACAGGAACGATACTCAACTGCATACCGTCAACAGCGATATTCGGAAACATATTCTTCCCGAATACACCGCTCCATGATGGTGCTGTAATAATCAGAGACGGAATAATACTTGCGGCAGGCTGTTTCTTGCCAAGACCGCAGAAAGACGAACTTATAAACAAACAACTCGGTTCAAGACACCGTGCAGCTATCGGAATGAGCGAAAACTCTGACGCAATAGTCGTCGTGGTATCTGAGGAAACAGGCAACATCTCAGTTGCCGAAAACGGAGAGCTTACCAGAGGATATTCAAAGGACTCTCTGAAAAGGCTTCTGGACAATCGTCTTTTGCCTGAAAAGGACGCTAATTCCATTAGAGAAAATTCTTTTGCAGGAAGGGTGATTTCAAAATGGAAAAAGTAAAAAAGGCTAAAAAAGAAAATCGCCATGGTGCAGACTTTGGTCTGAGAATACTTTCCATAATCATTGCTGTAATAATATGGTTTGCCCTTTCTATCACTCAGTATCCTACAATAAATAAGACTATAACAAACGTTCCTGTTGTGTTCTCACTTGACGGAACGCAGGCAAAAGAAAAAGGACTTTCCGCACTCAACTATAAGGATATCTCCGTAGACGTTGAGATAAAGGGCATGAACTATGAGATAGGCAGCTATACTGCCGCAGATCTTGTGGCAACTGTCAATCTTGATGACGTAACAAAAGAGGGTACCTACGACCTTGACATTGATGTCAAGTCATCACATTCCACCGACAAGGTAACTGTAGTTTCTGTCAACCCTGACACTGTTTCTGTGGAGTTTGACAGACTTACCACAAAGACTATCCCACTCACCGCAGAAGCCCCACTCATAAGCGCTGAGGAGGGCTATATCCTTAAAGAAACTACCACATCTCCAAGCGAGATAACAGTTGAAGGTCCGAAAAATGACCTTGACAACATAAGCAAAGCAGTGGCACAGATCTCAAAATCAAAGAAAATATCTGAGGACACGACTATCAATACACAGGATATCGTATTCTATGACGATGACGACAACGTTGTTGATCCATCTAAAATAGAAGTCAAGGATACAAAGTCTGTCGATGTGAATTTTGTTATCTACAAGAAAAAGACAGCAAAGCTAAAGGTAGATATCTCTAATTGTACGGATAATTTTGATGTCAGCTCACTGCCACTGAAGCTTTCCGAGGAAGAGATATCTGTGGTATCGCCAAATCTTGACGACTCAGATACAGAAACGCTCACTATCGGCTCCATAAAACTTTCAGAGATAAACCTTGCAAAGGTGTTCAGCTTCAAGATCCCTCTCAACTCAGGTGAGATCAATATGAATGGCGATGAAAACGTTCGTGTATCCTTTGACTCAGAGGGATACACCTCGAAGGAGTTCACCATAACATCAGACCACATCATCGCAACGGGCAAGCCGTCAGGCAAGTCCACTGAGATAGAAACAAAAAAGCTCACAAACGTCAAGGTCTACGGTCCTGAAGATGTGATAAACAATCTTAAAGACAGCGACTTATACGCTGAGGTCAATCTCAGCGACATAATTGACTCTGGTTCTTATGCTCGAGAGGCTATAATCTATTCACCGACCTACAACAACGTTTGGGGTTTCGGCAAAAACGAGATACAGATAGTTGTTTCAGACTAATAAAATTTT
>OODG01002756.1_pt1 | contig 10295 bp, 8 predicted proteins | sample 1671621 | NCBI WGS metagenome assembly OODG01 (sample SAMN06348175, study PRJEB24527) | human gut metagenome | biome: human gut; feature: ankylosing spondylitis patient; material: feces | host: Homo sapiens | place: China | collected 2015-10 | reverse complement strand
GGCATGCCGCCGAACATGCCGCCCGTCCACTGCGGGTCTTCGCCCGTCGCGGCGCGCATGTCGCTGATATCCTTGGCCATGCCTTCGTATTGGATGACGTCGTGCTGGGGCAGCGCTTCGCCCCGGAACTGCGGGGCGAAATAGGCGGCGCTCACCACGAAAAAGAGTGCGAAGGCCGCCAGGGCCGGCAGCAGTTTTGATCTTATAGTGTTCGAAAAATCCATTCCAGCGTGTCTTAACCGATTGCCAAAGGTACGAAAAAACATTGACAGTCCGTGTCTTCATTGCGAAAAATGACTATCTTTGCTAATATAATCGGAAGCGATTTACGGCCTCACTTTAAGACGTTTACGAGAGCGCAAAAATTACGAGGGTTAAAATCAGGGTTAAAACCCGGTCATTTTCAACAATCCAAACTCTCTAACAATCATTTCAATACACGAATAGTAAATAATAAATCACATCTTCAATAGTGCACTATTATACCCGCTATTCGACCGGGGCGCTGGGTAGGCTTCAATAGTACACCGTCGTAACAAACGCGCCAACGGAGAGCTCACTATTACAGCCGTCGATTTCAATAGAGCAACACCCTTTTTAGCACCCGTCATTCCTCCACATCAGCAATAGCCCGTCCATACAACGACAAAAGGGACGATCTCCAAGCGTTTCCATATCCTACCGGGCAAGTAGTTCGCTGAAGTTTCAACGATCTAAAATTAGCCTCTCCAAGAGTTTCCCGTTTTCACGCCACATCACGCGCCAAACATAGGTATGACAGGCTGGCAGATAACGGTTAATCTCCAATAACGCACCGCGCCGCGGCTCGAAATAATATCCGTTCGTATTTAGAGTTTCGCCTACAAGGCCGAAAACAGCGATTTTCAAGAGGCGTTTCCTTCGGACGGGTAAATACTCCTTCGAAACGGCAGGCGCGTAGAAATCGGCATCTACAACATCATGGTGGAGAACGCCACGAGAGCTGGCCGAGGGCGCGTATTATAGAACGTCGAGGAGCCTGACGGAGCGCGGCTCGAAATAATATACGACGTTCCTCCTATTAGGCAAGGACGAGATTATCAAGGAGCCCTTATTACAGCATACGGCGTTTCTATATACAACGATTTCATTACAGCAGTCTCTATATTTACATTACAACGTTTACAGCATTTACAGCGAGAGGCATTACCCGGCTTTATTCAGCGGGTAATTTCCCCTCGTTTTTTAACTTATATCATAAGTCAATATTCATCACGTCTCTGACGGTTATTCAACCTAATCAAATCTATCAAGTGCCACTTTATCGCCTCGGTAAATTCAATACGGTAATCCGGGTATAAATAATCCTTTTCCCGCTCGTGATGCCTCCGCAGCCACTTTCTAAAGTCGCGCTGAGCCCCTTTCGACAACAGCCCGGTATAGCCGTCCAATTCAGTATGAGATAGGCTCGCCAATCCCAGAATCACGAAATAATCGGTCAGTTCCTTCAAGCTCCCCCGTTTAGGCCGAAACGACGGCCGATGGCCTATATTATCAAAGGCAAAAGCCTGACAATTCCGCCAAAAGAAATTCACAATCCGGGTATATTCTTCAAGCAGTCCACCGAGCGTTCCTACCTTCAACCGGGAGAGTACCTTCCGTCGCCCGCCTTTCAACGTAAATTCAACCCGAAGGGCGTTTTTCTCCGGGTAGAGGTCCGGATTCCGTATTAGCACGTTCCGATTATCTTTATTTATTTCAGCGATTTTATCATAAATTTTAGCAGTGAAAAATCCTGAAACAAACTTTCGGCATGTAGGACGCGAATCGTTCAACTCGTAGCATTTCGACTTAAATGCACGGATTCGGTGTATCATTTCGACACATTCCATATCAAACGGGACATTCAGCCCTATTTCGATCACGGAAATTTCAAAGGTTCTCAACGTATCGAACGAGATGCCAAGTCGTTTGGCCACTTTCCGCCAAGCCTTCTCCAAATCCGTTTTAGTCAGATCATCCAGCGAAGTCGCGCCATAGTACCACTTACGGATACTACCGTAAATTTTCATAAAGTCCTCGTAAAATTCGATTATCAGATCATGCGCATCATCCCCGGATTTTCCGTTCTCTAACACTAATTTATTATACCATTTACCGTTTATCCAATACGATTTTTCAACAAAAGTTCCATAACACAAGTGATGGTAAACTTCCTTATCACAACATTTCAAAGTAATATTATCGACCATATTTTTTCAATTTCAAAAGTTCGTCTTTACAATACCTCTTCGACCGTCCGTAGCGCATAGGCGTAATCAAACCCTTTTTCTCCCAACGATAGAGCGTCGTGCGGCTGATTTTCATCGAGTTTTCAACCTCTTTCGCAGTCAGCAACTCCGCTCCGAGGAGCGCCCTCGTAAGGTAATTAATAATCCAATCCCGATTCTGGGCTATCCCCACTTTAATCAGCGTTTGGAGCATCTCCGGAGATACGATAATCTCACACTCCGTTTTAATTCTTAAATTATTCATAGCTTTATATTAGAATTAGCGGGCGATTTCTCGCCCTTTATTTCCTAATATATAATGGTGGATAATACGAAGGTCCTTTTTAGATAATTATTTATATATCAATTAATTAATATTAAAACAGCTCCAAAACAACCCCAAAAGAGGGCCAAAAGATCATTTTTGCCTACTTACAGAACACAAAAAACCGCCCCGGTCAGGGGCGGTCTACATAACCTACACAAACAAATTTTATTCAGTTAACGCGGCTTTAATTTTTTCGAATCCGCCGTCTTTACAATTCTTTTCAGACAGACACGCATTCCGGATACTACTCAGTTCAACGCAGGTGGCATTCTCCAATTCCGGAACAAAATCAAGCCACTGGGCCTTACTTCGGGCATATACGAATATAACATTTTTATCAATCAGATATTTTACCAGCCGTTTCGTATACTCCTGAGAAGGAAGCAAGCCCATTTTCGCCGGAAATGGCTTATATTTCCTGGAATGATAAGCCATTAGCTGAACCGCCGCTATCTTCGTTTCAGCTCCGGGAACAGCTTCCCGAATTATCCGCGTTTTCTTCGCCCAATACCAATCCTGCTCCTCATTAAACGGCTTATATTCCGGACCGGAATAAAAAATCGCACGATCTTCGAGTAGCATCGCTTGGGTCTGCGCCCGAATGACGAAGCGTTTTTCTTCATCGCTCATCTTTTCATGAGCTTCGATATTCGACGACACCTTATAACCCGGGTTTGACATTAACAGTACGACCCGCGCACCAAGAACATCGCCGATAAACGGATAAGGCAATATTTCGGTATGCAACTGATACTCGGGCTCGTTTTTCGTTCGCTCATTAAATTCTTCGATAAACGGGATGTCATCGGCATACGCATTCAACTTTTCCAATCGCATATAGCCGTTCTTCTCGATTTTTTCGGCTAATACCCGCCACGGGTTTTCTTTTAACAAGGTTTCTTTCGTTTCCATAATAAAAGGTTTAATAGTTAGGTTCCCAAAGATAAGATATTCTCGCCCTTTTTCAATATCGAGGGTGGTGATAATTTCATCCATTTTTTCTTCGCCCCGGTAGTCGATCCCGCCGTCCCAGCAAAACACCTCTTCCAGCCGTTCGCGGAGTTCGGCAGTAAGCAGGGCCGTTAGCTGACCTTCGGAGAGGTAGACCCTTTCCAACAGAAAATAATGCAACACGGAGGTCGCCTCACCCGTCCGCAGGTAGCTGATATAGTACGCCAACGAGTGGGGAATTCGGTCGGCATAGTCGGGGTGGTTCTCTTTATAGCGGGCCAAAACAACCTCCAAATCCCCGCCGTAATGGATATATAAGGCGAGGTTCAGCAACTTTTTCTCCCAGCTAACCCGCCCGAACTCGAAACACAGATCGTCCCAATAAGCCCGTCGGGTGACAAGGTCGTCATAGATTTCCCGCTTTTCAGCAACCGGCATCGCCGGGTCGCCGAGGGATTTCGAGACCGGGGTGGCTTCATCCCGGTATTTTTTGACGACGAGATCGTCGGCGCTGACGGAATCGGCCTCCATCCACCACTGTAACCATTCCGATTTTTCGGCGTCCTCCAACTTTTCAAAATCGCCGTTCTTTAATCCGTTTCTCGACAGATAGTGTCGAAATTCTCGCTCCAATCTCGCCATCCGGCTCCCTTCGGCGGCGGCATACAGGAATTTCGGGAGCAGGTCCTCAATCCACATCGTCGAGCGGATCGCCTCCCGAAACCGTATCGCCTCGATCATATTCAGCAGGGGAAATTCCCCGCGAAAGGGAATCAGCCGCGATGGAATTTCACGGTCTACAAGCAGGCCGGCCATACCACCCGCCACGGAGCACATCCGGTCCCTCGTCGAAAGTTCACTCTTTTCCATATACCGTTATTTCGGTTACAAACTCTTTACGGCAAAATTATCAGTCGCTTCCGCCAACCCCCGGCGCAAGGTCTAATTATTTTTCAAACGTAAGAGAAATAAACAAAGAAAGCGTGGCGCCGACAACCTATCTTATACGGCAGGCTCTGGAATAGCCCGAATACTAAAATAAGCATCAGCCCACGCCCTTTTTCAAGGACATAGGAATAACAACGCTTATTCCCGTATTCATCAGAATTTTCCAGATTCGCCGTAGAGAATAAACTTACGCTTTCGCGTCTATCAATATGTCATAGACAAAAGTACGAAGATTTCGCGGATTTCCAACAAAAAAGGCTTCGACCTAAATCGAAGCCCCTTCAAAATTCATTCATCGTCAATCAAAAAATTCGGCCGTTTCAGTTTTATAGCATCCTGTGGGTGGCTCAATCCATATTAATTTATCTCCCCAATCGCATTCGTTCTCAGGAAACGTATACCATAATACAAAAATTATTAGATTCAAGTCTTTCGCTATTTTCATCACCTCTAAATAGAATTTTTCATCTTCCCCCTTTTTCAAAAGAAAATAAGGGAAAGCCCTATCATCGAGAGAAATTACAATCGCTTTCAAGTCATCTTCAATGGCAATTTTTCGTATTTCGTTTAATATTAGAACATAGTTTTTATAGCACGAGAACGGCAACTTAACAAACGGATTAGCACTCTCCCAATGGAGTAGTCCCGTAGATATTTTAGCTTTCTCTAAAAATGAATGTAACACGGGGCCTAACACCGGCCATATATCTTCAACATTATAAATTTGGTTAGGCGTAAAAATCGTTATTACCTCCGAATATTTACAGATAATAGGACGAGCATTTTCCGCATCAAAAGTTAGATACACTCCTTCCTTACACGAACTAACAGATATATTATCGCGTCTTAATTTTACAATAATTTTTTCACTCATATCTATCCATCATTTTAGCAACCACATTTTTCACCTCTTCCCGGAACCACGCAGGTTGCAACACCTCTACATCCGCGCCGTTCGAGAGCAGTTCCATCCGAAAATCGTAAGTCGGTGCCAACCGGTATTCGAACACCGAATATTCCGCGGTCCGCTCGGTTTCACGCTGGGTAGGGTGCAGGGGCAGAGCCCGGACGTAGTTCGCCTGCTTCCCCAAGACGCGGATTTCGACCCGTTCGGCCTTCCGGTCCCGTTCACGGATAATTCCGAAGGCGTCGGCATAGAATCCGGCACAATCGAAATCAGAGGGGATTTCAGCCGCTTTCGCCGTCGGAACCATACTTCGTACCCGGTCAAGGGCGAACGCGTAAATTCCGCCCATTTCCACGCTATTGGCGATCAGGTACCAGCGCCTCCGGAACGCCTTCAATCCGTAAGGCTCGACCTCGTAACGATTTTCTCGTTTTTCATCGTAGGTATGGCGGTAGACGATCTCCAAGCATCGGTTTTCCTCCATCGCCCGGAGTACGGCAGTCAGATAGGCGTAGCCCGAAGGGATCGGCTCCAACGCGATCCGTCGGCGCAGGCGTTTACTATTTACCAAGAGGTCGTTCACGGCGAAGGTTTCCAACAGCCAGCGGCGCAGATCGTCGCGCACCAAGTCGTCGCCGCATTCGACGTAGTATTCGTTCGTCCGGCGGTCGCAGGCGATATTCACGTCGAACAACTCTTCAACGGCTTTCCGGTGGTTCTCAAAGGTCTTTCGGGGCAGTTCCTCGCCGCCCGACATCTCGTTCCGCTGCCAACGGACGCGGATTTCATCAAGGGTGATACGGCCCGCGGAGTAGATCACGTCCAAGAGCCACAGATAACGGCGAAACAAGGTCGCGGTGTTATTCGTCAAGGCGTTCATCGTTCAAAGGTTTTTCACAAAGATAAAAAAGGCTTCCGCCAAAACTCAGCGGAAGCTCCCGTTTTTTATCAAGCACTCAATTTTTTCATCGCCTCGGTCAGCTCCGTTCGTTCGGTATTCGTATAGACCCGATGTACCATATCGAGGCTTTTATCCCCCAAAAGTTTCGCTACAATATAGAGAGGGACGCCCGCGTTCGCCAAGTGGGAGGCGAAGGTATGCCGGGCAACGTGAAACGAGAGGCGTTTCCCGATTCCGGCTTTCTCAGCCAACATTTTCAGTTTCCGGTTTACGCAGTTATTCGATAGACTCGGAAAAACATGCTCGCCCGTAGACACGTTCCGGTACTTGGCAAGCAGGACCTTCGGCCATTTCAACGTCACCGGAATTTCAACCAGTTCTTTCGTCTTGCATTGAATCTTAGAGATATAGGTCACGCCTTTAATATTTTTCAAGTGCGTCCACTTCAGGTCCAATACGTCGCTGAACCGCAAGCCCGTTTCACAACTGAAAATAAACAGTTCACGTGTCAGTTTCATCGCCGGATCACCTTTATCCGGCAGGGCCTTTTGCAGGAACGCGTCGTATTCATCCTTTGTCAGAAAAACCGTCCGGGGTTTCGAGCGGTTTAGGAATTTCAATCCCTTCCCGAACGGATCGTCGATCGGATAGCCCAGCCGTCCGGCCCATTTCACCACCGAACGCAGGCGGTTCAATTTCGTATTAATCGTATTATCCGCATTCCGGCGGACCGTCCGCAAATACTTTTTATACTCCTGAATAAAGAGAATATCGAGCTGGTCGATCGTCCGTTTCTTACTCCTTTTCGAAAATTTCGCCATATCCTTTTTAAGGTCCAATATACCTATAATCGTTCGCTCGCAGCGGTTATCCGTCCGCAGTTTATCTACATAAGCATCGAAGATTTCATCGAGGGTGGCGTTCGTCTTTTCACTCGGAGCCGTCCTCGACTTTCCAGTAAGGATTTCCCGGATTCGCTCCAGGTCCACGGTTTCACCCAACATCTCGCACTGGAACAGATAGCGTTCGTATTCGGTTTCCTTCCCGTTCAGATAGCTGTTAATTACGCTTTTTTCGGGGCAGTTTCCGACAACACGTCCGGATTTCTTATCCCAGCAAGCCGGGGCAATCGAATAGGGAGTCGCAAATTTCGTTTGGCGGCCGTCGAGATATACACGCAGGTCGATACGTTTTTCCAAACCTTTCCTCGAAAGGTCATCACGCAGAATAGGTCTAATCGTTTTTTTCATAACTATTCGTTTTACGATTTTGCTCTTTAATAGTGGCAGGTTCCAAGAAAAATCGAGGAATTTTTTCCCGCAAGGACTAATTTAGGTTCAAAATGCTGATTGACAAAGAGTTCTTTCGGTAAAAATTCTCGAAAAATTTTGCAACGTCCTCCAATCGTCATCCAACCGAGATTCGGCAACAAACCATTTTAACAAGAAATTCACCGGAAGAAATCAGACCGGCAAAGACATTCCAAAAAAGCCCTTCAAAAACAACAAGGGTTAAAATTAGGGTTAAAAATTCGGCACAAAGTGAAACAAGGTGAAAGACCTACCCTGCGCCAAAACGCGTTCTAACGACGATTAACTTTCAAAATCGCGCTACTTATTTCAAAAAAACATTATCTTTGCGGATATGATTACACTCGATGACATCCGCAAACCCGTGACTGCGGAACTGGAGGCCCTCGACGAATTCGTAGACCGCCAGTTCACGGCCGAGGGGGAGCTGCTCTCCGATATGCTGCGTTACGCCCTTTCGGCGCGCGGCAAAGGCATCCGTCCCATGCTCGTCATGCTTTCGGCGGCGATGAACGCCCCGGTGAAAGGGGCTGCCGCGGGCCGCAGGGCCTGTCTGGCCGCCATGCTGGTCGAAATGATCCACGTCGCGTCGCTGATCCACGACGACGTGATCGACGAGGCCGACATGCGCCGCGGCAAGCCTTCGGCCAACGCCCGCTGGCAGTCGCACAAAGCCGTGATCCTGGGTGATTACATCCTTGCCAAAAACATGAACATAGGCTTGCAGAGCGGGCAGTTCGACCTCGTTACGCACGTCTGCGGGTCGATGGCCGCGCTGTGCGAGGGCGAGGTCCTGCAGGACGAGTGCGCCGCCAACAGCACGATGACCCGCCAGGCCTATCTTGACATCATCTATAAGAAAACCGCGAGCCTTCTGGGCGTCAGCGCGTCGGCCGGGGCGCTGGCCGTGGGCGCCACGCGCGACCGGGTGGCCACGATGCGGCGTTTCGGCGAAGCCGTGGGCATGGCCTTCCAGATTCAGGACGACATTCTCGACTATACCCCGACGGCCCACACGGGCAAACCCGCCAACAACGACCTGCGCGAAGGGAAAATCACCCTGCCGCTGCTGTCTGTGCTCGACCGCGCTTCGGATTCCCGCCGCAGGGAGCTGCTCGAACGGCTCTCCCGCTGTCACGAGAGCGACGAGGAGGTCGAGTACCTGCGCTCCACGGTCGAGAACGAGGGCGGCCTCTCTTTCGCCGCCGAGGTGATGCAGGGCTACATCGCCCGCGCCGTGGAGATGCTCTCCGACTATCCCGATTCCGAATACCGTTCGGCGCTGGTCAACCTCTGCGCCTACATCGCCGAACGGGACCGATGACCCCCCCCCGAAACTTATTAACCTAAACATTGATAGATTTTATGGAACAAAAGAAAAATTACACCTTGCCCATCGTCATGATGTTCTTGCTCTTTGCAATGATCTCCTTCGTGACGGGACTTTCGAATCCGCTGGGCGTCATCGTGAAGAATCAGTTCGCCGTGGCGAACTGGATGTCCCAGCTGGGCAACTTCGCCAACTTCATCGCCTATGCCGTGATGGGCATTCCGGCGGGCATGATGCTCAAGCGCATCGGCTATAAGAAGACGGCGCTTGCCGCCGTGGCCGTCGGTTTCGTCGGCGTGGGCATCCAGTACCTTTCGGGCATTGCGGGCAGCTTCCCGGTCTATCTGATCGGCGCTTTCGTTTCGGGCTTCTCGATGTGTATGCTGAACACGGTCGTGAACCCGATGCTCAACACGCTGGGCGGCGGCGGCAAGAAGGGTAACCAGCTGATCCAGTTCGGCGGCTCGCTCAACTCGATTTCGGCGACCATCGTTCCGATCCTCGTGGGTTACCTGATGGGTAACGCGGCCAATGCGACGATCAGCGACGCGGCTCCCGCGCTGTGGATCGCCATGGGCATCTTCGCCGTGGTGTTCTTCGTGCTGGCGGCGGTCCGCATTCCCGAACCCTTCGCGATCCAGGACGCCAAGAGCGAGAAGAAGGACAAGCACAGCGCCATGTCGTTCCGTCACTTCGTGCTGGGTACGGTGGCTATCTTTATCTATGTAGGTGTCGAGGTGGGCATTCCCAACTTTATGAACCTGTTCCTGACCTCCACGCCCGACGCGGCGACCCCCGGTATCGGAATGGCTGCTGCTGCGGCCGGTTCGCTCGTGGGCACTTACTGGTTCCTGATGATGTGCGGCCGTCTGATCGGCGGCGTCATCGGCGGCAAGGTCTCGAGTAAGGCGCAGCTGACGGCGGTTTCCGTCGTGGCGCTGGTCTTCGTGCTGCTGGGCATCTTCGCTCCGATCGACACGATGGGCCGCATGCCGGTGTTCACGGGTACGGGCTTCGCCATGATCGAGGTGCTTTCCTCCTGTCCCACCAACTGGGGCAAAACGCCCAAGGAAGCCTTTGAATGGCTCAAGAGCGACATGCTGCCCACCTATCCGCTGGGCGTATACAAGGATATCACCACGGAAGGGGGCCAGGCGTGATGGAAAAGCAATTTCTGATTGCCGGTTTCGGCGGACAGGGCGTGTTGCTCATCGGTCAGCTGATCGCCAAGGCGGCCATGCGGCAGGGCTATGAGGTCAGCTGGATGCCCAGCTACGGCCCCGAAATGCGCGGCGGCGAAGCCAACTGCGCCGTGGTGGTCAGCGACGAGCCCCGATCCTGCTTTTCTCTGGATCGGGGCTTTTTTATCAA
>OODG01002752.1_pt1 | contig 10300 bp, 5 predicted proteins | sample 1671621 | NCBI WGS metagenome assembly OODG01 (sample SAMN06348175, study PRJEB24527) | human gut metagenome | biome: human gut; feature: ankylosing spondylitis patient; material: feces | host: Homo sapiens | place: China | collected 2015-10 | reverse complement strand
TATAGGCCCGCATCAGCAGTGAAAAACCATTGTTCAACCGGAGTTCGAGTTCATTACAATCGATCCCGAACTCCTTCACCCGATAGAACGGAGCCTGCACCGTCTCCGACACATGCCTCTGTTTTGTTCCCGTTATACGGATATTTTCCCAATGATCGGCTTCCGGCAGGTCGGTATGAAGGGCTATCCGGGAAGGTTTTAATAAAAGCCGGCCATCATAGAAAAGTGAATAAGCTATCCCCTGTCCGGCAGTCACTTCGAGTTTCACTTTACCGTCCGGCGACTTTAAAGTATACATTTTCACTCCGGCTTGCAACGCCAAAGCCAGGACAAGTAATACTCCTGTTCCAACGATTTTTTTTACCATATTCAATTTTTATAAAAATTTACTCTCCACCGTTACTTTTCTTTCTGTCCTCCCATTTCCACTCCGTTAAGTGAGGTTAAAAATAGTATGAACGAAAGAAAAAGAATGCAACAAAAATTTTTTTAGATGCAAGAATCGTACAAACTTCCTACCACCACACCTGTTTTCCCTGTTCGTACGTAAATATCCGTTCTTCCACACCCTCGGTGAGATCCCTCAGCCAGTAGAGGTGTCCGGCAGGAACTCCCTCATAATCGAGTCCATAGGTGTCGGGCACCTGCCGTCCCATCGTGTACCATTGTCCCCGGTCCCACACCAACAGTTCGTATAGGTCGCCCGGTTTGACAAAATTATCGTCGTTCCGGGGAATGTAACAGATCCGGCTGACGCGGACAGGTATCGCCAACTGCAAACCGGCCCAGGAGGTATCGGCATCCTGAGCGGCAAAATAGGTATGTTTGCTCCCATCATAAACTTTTGTACAATCCCAGGTATTTCCGTTCTCCGCCGAAGGTGTACCGATACAGGCCCCCCGGATCAGTTTACCGTCCGCATCGAAAAACATCGCCTCTGCAATACAACTATTGGAACCTTTCGGTCCCCGGTAACGCAGATAGCGAAATTCCGACGGACAGTTCACCCGTACCCAGTTCGAATCGGGAAGCGGCACTTCAGTAATCCGGTGGAGCACCACGGCATCCCGGAAATCCGGCGTATTCGCTCCTTCGAATACCCCCTGTACCATCAAATCCAGCAGCAAGCGATCCATAGCCGTCCCGGTATATTTTTTCACCAGATGCATCTTTTGTACGCTTTCGTTCCCACCACGGATGGATTTCACTTCATGATCAGTAATTCCACAGGTAGGGAAGCTTTCGTCCGTCGGTATCCACCATAAATGTCCACATATGCGAACCGATCCGGTGGGGATTCTGCACCACCCGGTCGATTCCGCAAGGGATCCCCAATGCCCGGAACAGGGCCACATTGAACCCCGACAACTCCCGGCAACCTCCGAATCGTTCGTCCAGTAACTGCAAGGCTCCATATTCCACAAACGACAAATCGGAAGATGCATACCAATTCTGCTCGGCCCGTAAGTGATCGTTCAGAGCCGAAGCGACAAACACCACATCCGGATTCACGGCACAGAGCGAGTCGCACAACCGTCCGTAACGCCGTACATACGCCTCTTGCCAAAATTCCAGGGGTTCCCTTTCAATCCGGTAAGGCAGGACAAATTCGCAAAAATCTTCGAAAGAATAATACGAAGCCCAGGGCCGCTTCTCCCACACCCCGAATACATAATCGATATGCCGGATAAGGAAATCGGCCGTAACCGACCGGGCATCGTTGCGTTTCATCCACCTCCTGACATCAGGCTCGCCGAAAGTCTTCCACAATTTGTGTTTGACCGCTTTGGCACTTAGTCCGGTCCGTTGCATCCACCGGTATCCTTGCCTGAGGCTATCCAACTGCGCACCTGTATAGAAATAATGATAAGGCATATTCCCGATCAAAAAAACGGCCGCCCGATACTTCAGCGAATCATTCCGGTAGTGGTCGAGTACCTTTTCCAGTTCCACGCGGTTTTCCCCGGCATACCGCAACGCAAAATCGAGCATCGTCGGCCGCTGACAGAACTCCGCAACCTGCTGGCGTTCGACCCCGATACGGCGGGCGGCATCATGAATACCGAGATCATCCTGCTTGAGCAGGACATCACGGTGGACGAAGCCATTTCGCTGATCCGGCGGGGCATGGAAGAGGATATGGAAATCCCCTATTATGCCTACGTGGTGGACGAGGACGACAAACTGGTCGGGGTGTTTTCCCTGCGTGACCTCATGCTGTCGAAACCGGGGACGATCCTGCGGGACTCCCTGCATGATCAGGACGTGATCGCCGTACGTTACGATACGTCGAGCGAGGAAGTGGCCCGCCGCATGAGCCATTACAACTTCATGGCCATGCCTGTGGTGGACTATGAAGGGCGCCTTCTCGGCGTGGCGACCTACGACGACATTCTGGACATTATGCAGGACGAGGCCAGCGCCGACCTGCTCGGCATGGTGGGCGCCGGTCAGGACGAGACTGTGGACACGCCGTGGCTGGAGTCGGTGCAGATACGCCTGCCGTGGCTCATCGTGAACATGGTGACTTCCATGATGTCGGCCTTTGTGGTGTACATGTTCGAAGGCTCCATTGCGGGCATGGCCTTGCTGGCTGTGCTCATGCCGATGGTGGCGAATCAGGCCGGGAACACCGGGCAGCAGGCGCTCGCCGTGATGATCCGTCAGCTTGCCACGGAGAAGTTCGATCGCAAGCGCGCGTGGATCGCCGTGTTGCGCGAAGGCAAGATCGGCATCGCTTCCGGGGTGATCATGGCGATGCTGGCCTGTGTCGGCGTCTGGTTCACCTCCTCCTCTCCCGAGCTTGGCATGGTCATGGGAGCGGCGCTCATGGGCGACATGCTGCTCGGCGCGCTGGCGGGCGGCAGCATCCCCCTGATCTTCCGTGCCGTGGGCCGCGACCCCGCGCAGGCTTCCAGCATCTTCCTCACCGCCATCACCGACAGCGCGGGCTTCTTTATTTTTTTGGGGCTGGCTACCGCTTTTTTGTTGTAGGAAATGTGGGAAATCATATCATCCTTACTCGTGATGTTGCATTGGCAGCGCAGCAACAGGGGGTAACGGGAGTAGTGACCGATGTCTCGGGCGAACCGCTGATTGGTGTTACTGTGATGCTGAAAGGAGAAATGCAAGGCACGGTGACAGATATAAATGGAAGATTCTCGCTGTTCGCTGAGCAAGGAGATGTAATAGTGGTAAGCTATATAGGTTATGCTTCACAGGAGATAAGATTGGAGGATACAAAGTTACTTCGTATTATGATGAAAGAAGATGTGGAGCTGTTGGATGAAGTGGTGGTAATAGGTTATGGTTCCATTTCAAAGAAGGAACTGACTAGTGCGGTTTCCCACATATCAGGTAAGGATATGTTGCAGATTGGGAGTGGTAATCCTGCCATGCAGATTCAGGGAAAGGTTTCAGGTCTTGCAGTAGAGAACTCTACTCCTTCTGATCCTAATTCTTCACCTAGTATTCAGGTACGTGGAGTATCCTCGCGTTCAGCCGGATTGGGTCCGCTGATTGTAATTGACGGTATACCAGGCGGTAGTCTTGATAATTTGAATGAAAATGATATTGAATCTATTGATGTCTTGAAAGATGGGGCAGCTTCGGCCATTTATGGAACCCGTGGATCGAATGGGGTGATTGTAGTTACTACCAAAAAAGGTACTATGGATGGTAAAATTCATACTTCGTATTCGGGATTTGTGAATATAACTATACCTGTCAGAGAGCTGAATGTATTGTCGGCTACAGATTTTAGAGAACAGAAACGGGGAGATGATTATGGTGCTGATACTGATTGGTTTGATGAACTGACTAAAGTGGCTGTATCTCATAGTCATACTTTGCAGGTTATGGGTGGTAATGCCAAGACTAATTATAAAGCAACAGTGGATTATAAAAATACAGAAGGGATAGACTTGCGTTCGGAAAGGCAACAAGTAGGGGCCCGTTTGTCATTAAATCATACAGGAAAAAGTGACTTGTATAATGTCATTCTGAATGTGGCTCCGCGCACAGTGAAGTATCAGGATGCAGATTATGATACTTTTCGTTCTGCATTGTTGATAAATCCCACTACTCCAGTGATGGATCCGGAACAACCGGGTAAATATACTCAGATAACTACTTACTCCACCAATAATCCGGTTGAAATCTTGAAGTTGGAGAAAAGTGGTGGTGAGCGTACCACCTTAAGTTGGGATGGTACGTTTAAGTTGAATTTGTTTCCGCTGTTGTGTAAAGATAGGAATCATTATTTAAGTACACAAATTACATTGGCTCAGCAGATTATAGAAACCGATTACAGTTGGTTTCGTCCTTCGATTTCTACTATAGAAGACAAAAGTGGATTTCAGGGAGAAGCTAGCCGTAAATATGACAAGAATAAACAAGAGTCTTTGGAATGGTTGGTAAATTACAGTTATGACACTGATAACCACCATGTAAAGTTCATGGGAGGATATTCTTATCAATACTTTGTAAATGACGGATTGAATGCTGAGAATAAGAACTTTGCTTCAGATTTGTTAGGACCTGATAACTTGGGTGCTGGAACTTACAATAGTGAAGTGGAGGGACGCCTAGGTATGGGGTCTTACAGGAATGATTCCAAATTAATTGCTTTCTTCGGCCGTCTGAGTTATAATTTCAGAGATAAATATTTTGCTACATTTTCTCTTCGTCATGAAGGCTCTTCCAAGTTTGGTATTAGTAACAAATGGGGATCGTTTCCAGCCGTTTCTGCTGGTTGGAGAATCAGTGAGGAGGATTTTATAAAAAATATCCAATGGATTAGTGATTTGAAATTGAGAGGTGATTTCGGAGTGACAGGTAATCAGGAATTTGATAGTTATAAGTCATTGGCCTTGATGCAGGCGTATGATTTAATTTATTATAATGGAACATATATTAAGGGTTGGGGATTCAGTTCCAATGCTAATCCTAATTTGAAATGGGAAAAAGGTAAAAATTGGAATGTAGGAATAGACTTCAGTCTGTTTAATTACCGTTTGAATGGTGGTGTGAATTATTATAGTCGGAAACAACAGGATTTATTGGGAGTTTATGATGTTGCATTGCCACCTAATGGTGCTCCGCAATCGTTTGTTAATGTAGGTACAATGAAAAATACAGGTGTTGAAATCGAATTAGATTGGAATGCGGTAAAGAGCAAAAATTTTAATTATACAATTGGTTTTGTGGGCTCTACTTCAAATAATAAATTTGTTTCATTCTCAAATCAGTTTTATGAAGGTCCTAAGTATTATTGGATGAGTAGTTTTCCTTTGTACCCAGGAAATCCGGGGGTATTGCAACGTATTGAAGAAGGAGAACGCATTGGTAATTTTTATACATTCCAGTATGCGGGCTTGGATGATAATGGAGGTTGGTTGATTTACTCTAAAGATGGTGAAGTGATTCCTATTGATAAAGGTACGGATGAGGATAAACGGGTGGTAGGTAATGGATTGCCTAAGTTTACAATGTCTGTGACTCATACTTTCCGTTATAAAAATTTAGATTTGAATTTGTATTTCCGAGGTAATTTGGGTTATCAGATTTATGATGTCCATGATTTGTATTATGGCTTGCAGGATGCAGCTCCGAATACGAATGTGCTGGAGTCCGCTTACAAGGAAAATAGGGAAATTACTACAGGAAAAAATGTGCATAGCAGTTATTTTGTACATAATGGTGATTTTATGAAGTTGGACGTCGCTACATTGGGGTATACTTGGAATATAAATAATAAGTGGGTTGAAAAGGCACGTTTCTATATTACAGGACGTAATTTGTTTACTATCAGCGGATATCACAGAGGACTAGATAAGGATGCATATTGTGTAAATGGTATGGAACCCGGCTTACCTTACAGTAAGAACGGATATTATCCGTCTTCACGTCAATTCTTGTTTGGTATCCAACTTAACTTCTAAATTTATTACTTTATGAAAACGTTTAAATTAAAAAATATATTTCTGGGATTAGGGATGTTGGCGTCAGTGGGATGTACGGATTTGTCGGAAACTACTTATGATATTGTACCTCAGGATGGATTCTATCAAACCAAGGAGAATGTTCTTCAGGCGTTTGTACGTCCTTTCGGACACGGATATTGGTTGTGTTGTAGGGCGATGTATTGGTTTGGCGAACTTTCTGCCGACCATTATATGACTGTGCAAAGAGAGGAACATTGGTATAATGGTGGTGAATATTTCCGTTATCATTACCATACTTGGACTGTTGATGATTGGTATGTTAATGCAATTTGGGAAGATACTTACAGAGGGATCATTCAGTGTAATGCCAGTATTTCTGATATAAGTAAGCTGAATCCTGCAAAGTTTGGTTTTTCACAGCAAGAGTTTGATGATTTTATTTCTCAAACACGTGTTTTACGTGCGTGGATGTATATGTCCATATTCGATTTAGTACATAATATACCAATTGTTACGGATTATCCAACTACAGAGTTATCGGCACAATCAGATCCAAAAGAAACTTTTGCTTTTATTGAACAAGAGTTATTGGAATCATTGCCTGTGTTACAAAAAAAAGAAAGTAATAATGGAAATGGTTTAAAGCAGGGACAATGGACCCAGGGAGCTTGTGCTGCTTTATTGGTAAGGTTGTATATGAACGCCAGTTGGTGGATTGATGAGGACAAGACGGTCGAAGCTGAAAAATATAGTGAAAAAATTATAGATGGTGAATATGGTTTCTATGATATAGATAATAGGTGGGATGCGCCGTTTGATTGGGATAACGATAAGTCTAATGAATTATTGTTTGGTTATCCATCCTCGTTTGGTGGTATGCATTGGCTTTATGATTATGAAATGTTTTGGCAGGTTGCTCCGTTCCTCTCTCCGAAATATTTCGGTTTTACAGATTGGGGGAATTGTAACCCCAAATATGCATTACAGCCAGGATTAGATTTAAATGGAAATGAATATTCCTTTGAAAATGGAAAGCCGGTCCGTAAGTTTATGAAATATCCTGATGATGTGCGTCTGAAAAAGTATAAAAATTTAGGAAATAGCAAACGTGAAGGAATGTTTTTGTATGGCGACCTGCCTTATGAAACAGCAAATGGAACGGAATATGTTACTTCGGACAATGGAGCCTACAAGCTTTACATTCGTGATCAAGTAGGTATTTTCCGCGATACAGATCCTGCTAGTTTCTCTCCCAATCCTTCTAGTGGAACCCAAACTCCGAAATCGGCTATGGCTTACGGAGATCAGAATTCAGGTTGGTGTTTGATAAAATATCCTATCTATCGTTCGGATGATGCTGGTAAAATAGAATCGGATTATGCTTTGATCCGTTTAGCGGAAATTTATTATTATTTGGCAGAAATTCGTTTCTATCAGGGTAGAAAGGCAGAAGCGGAAAAATTACTGAATTATGTACGGAAGCGTTATTATCCAGCAGGTTCTTCTAGTTTGTATCCTGAGAATGGGAGTGCATTGACAGAACAGGAATTATTGGATGAATGGGGACGGGAATTTTTAGGAGAAGGTTTACGTAGACAGACTTTATGCAGGTTCGGGATTTTTAATTCGGGAACTTGGTGGGATAAAGAACCGGATTCGGATAATCATACGATGTGGATACCTCTTTCACGTATTACATTAAATACGAATCCAAACTTGAAGCAGAATCCAGGTTATCCGTCTGTTAATTAAAAATTTGATAATCTCATTTTAATCTGATAACTTGTATGTATATCTACATCTTGTTATCGGGTTGTTGAATAATTTTTGTATTTAAATAATTAGAACATTAATAGTATGAAAAAAATTAAATCCTTATTTTGTATCGGTCTGTTACTGACTGTTGCGACGACTGTAAATGCACAGTCTGTGACTTGGATTAGTAGTACCGAAGGCAATGTATGGCAAAAATCAAAAGTGAAGTTGCAATCAAAATCAGAGCAAAATCCTGTTTTGCAGGTAGATGGAACAGAGAACGGTGTTGTTTTCAAGAATTGGGGAACTACTTTTAATGAACTTTGTTGGGATGCTCTTGGGTTATTAACTCGTACTGAACAAGATGAAATATTGTATAATATATTTTCTCCGCAAGGTGATTTACGGATTACGCGTGGACGAATTTCGATGGGAGCCAATGATTACGCTCGTTCTTGGTATAGTTGTGACGAAGTGGAGGGTGACTTTGAATTGAGATATTTTAATATTAATCGTGATAAACAGACTATTATTCCTTTCATACGTGCTGCACAAAAATATAATCCGAATCTTACATTTTGGATATCACCTTGGTGTCCTCCAAGCTGGATGAAAATAAATGGAGATTATCCGGTTTTAAGTAGTCCGTTTAATAGTTTGTCAGAGAAACAGAATTATTTATTATATGGTGCTACAGGCGGTCAGGTTGATGAGAATGAAATGAAGTTGACTGATGCCCGTGATGGAGTTTTTCCTCGTCAGCTTGCGACAACAGACTTTATGATTCAGGACCCGCGTTATTTGCAGACTTATGCAGATTATTTTTGTCGTTTTATAGATGCTTATAAGGAACAAGGAATTCCTATTGATATGGTGATGTATCAGAATGAAGCATATAGTTATACTCCTTATCCTGGTTGTGCCTGGACTGCTGCCGGTACGATTCGTTTTAATAAAGAATACTTGGCTCCTACTTTGAAACAAATGCATCCTGAGGTAAAGCTTTATTTAGGTACTTTTAATACGAATCGTCAAGATCATGTGGAAACAATTCTTGCTGATACGGCTTTATGTAACTGTATTCGTGGTATGGGATTTCAATGGGAAGGACGTGAAATACTTCCTTCCATAAGAAAACAGCATCCCGAATGGGAATATATCTGTTCGGAAAGCGAATGCGGTTGGGGTGGTTTTGATTGGAAGGCGGCAGAACATACATTCGAGTTGATAAATCACTATTTAGGGAATGGATGTTGCGAATATAATTTTTGGAATTGTATTTTGACCGATAAAGGTGAAAGTCCGTGGGGATGGAAACAGAATGCGTTGATTCGTGTGGATTCGGAAAAGCGTACGTTTGTTTATACCCCGGAGTATTATGCGGTAAAGCATTATAGCAAAATGGTGGCTCCGGGATCCAAAATGTTACAATACAAGATGAAGGGGGAGAATAATCAACCAGTTATTATATTCCTGACCCCCGAAAATCAATATTTGGTAATAGCAGGGAATTTTAGTGATGAACAACAGAAATTGAGTGTTAAGTTGGCTGGGAAATATTTGGAGGTAATGTTGCAACCCCATTCTTTGAATACATTTTATACCAAATGATCAGAAGCAAACCCTCATTAAATTGATATCTACTGTATGGATTGGAGGAAATCCTTACAGTAGATTAAAAAGATGTAAAACTTCCATTTTTCCTCCATTTGACCGAATAAAGTCCCTCTTTTGAAAGATTTATATACCTGAAAATAGGTTCCTATACTATATCTTTGCATCAAACAAATTCAGGACTAATTATATGAAAAACAAATTTTTTATCACCTTATTTGCCTGTTTGCTGCCTTGGATGGCAGGGGCGCAGCAGACTATTTTCAAACAAAACAATGTAGCCGAAAAAGATTACATAGCTTATCTCTTTACCTATTTCACAGGTAACCACATCAGCGAGGAAGCCGTATGTTATGCGGTAAGCACGGATGGATACACTTACTGGGCGCTGAACGACAACAAGTCGGTCATCGACTCCAAAATCATCAGCTCTACCGGTGGCGTGCGTGACCCGCACATTCTGCGTTGCGAGGATGGAAAGACTTTCTATATGGTGGTGACTGATATGGTTTCGGACAACGGCTGGGACTCCAACCGTGCCATGGTGTTGCTGAAATCCACCGATTTGGTGAATTGGACTTCTTCCATCGTCAATATGCAGAAGCGTTATGCCGGACAGGAGAAACTGAAACGGGTGTGGGCACCGCAAACTATCTTTGACCCGGAAGCCGGAAAATATATGGTTTATTGGTCGATGAAATACGGTGACGGCGCGGACGTGATTTATTATGCCTATGCCAACCAAGATTTCACCGATCTGGAAGGAGAGCCGAAACCTCTTTTTACTCCCGAGAATAAGAAATCGTGCATCGATGGCGATATCGTCTTTAAAGACGGAATCTTCCATCTGTTTTATAAAACCGAAGGGCACGGAAACGGGATCAAGGTAGCGACCACTCGTTCTCTTACTTCCGGTCAATGGGAGGAACAGCCCGACTACAAGCAGCAGACCCCGGAAGCGGTGGAAGGTGCGGGAACTTTCAAAC
>OODG01002751.1_pt1 | contig 10310 bp, 6 predicted proteins | sample 1671621 | NCBI WGS metagenome assembly OODG01 (sample SAMN06348175, study PRJEB24527) | human gut metagenome | biome: human gut; feature: ankylosing spondylitis patient; material: feces | host: Homo sapiens | place: China | collected 2015-10 | reverse complement strand
TCCGACTCGCAGGGCCGGATCGACAATCTCGGCAGAGGGGGGAGCGATTACAGCGCGGCGCTGATGGGAGCGGCCGTCGAGGCGGCCGAGGTACAGATATGGACCGACATCGACGGCATGCACAACAACGATCCCCGTTTCGTCGACAACACCCGTCCGATCCGGACGATGAGTTTCGACGAGGCGGCCGAGTTGGCTTATTTCGGTGCGAAAATCCTGCATCCGGCCACGATTCAACCCTGCAAGGATCACGGGATAGCCGTGCTGCTTAAGAACACGATGGACCCCGAGGCTCCCGGCACGACGATATCGAACCGCGACGACGACACGAAGTCGTTCCACGCCGTCGCGGCCAAAGACGGCATCACGGTCATCCGCATCCACTCGGCGCGCATGCTGATGGCATACGGTTTTTTGCGCAAGGTGTTCGAAATTTTCGAGCAATACCGAACTCCGATCGACATGATCACCACGTCGGAAGTCGCCGTCTCGCTGACCGTCGACAACGACAGCCACATCGACGAGATCGTTCGCGACCTGAGCGCGCTGGGTTCGATCGAAATCGAGCGCGGCAACTCGATCGTTTGCGTCGTGGGACGCATGGAACACGGCGACGCGGGTCTGGCCGCCCGTGTCTTCGAGTGCGTGCGCGGCGTTCCGATCAAGATGATTTCCTACGGAGCCAGCCACCGCAGCCTGGCCATACTGATCGACACGGAGCACAAAAAACGGACGCTGCAATGCCTTAACGACGGACTGTTCTGAATATGGGAGCACGCAAATATATCGGACGACTGCAGGAGTTGCCCACGCCGTTCTACTTCTACGACATGGATCTGCTGCGCAGTACGCTCGCGACGGCCGTGAGCGAAGCTTCGCGCTACGGCTATCGGATACATTACGCGCTGAAGGCCAACTTCGATCCCCGCATCGTCGAAACGATACGACAAGCGGGACTCGGAGCCGACTGCGTCAGCGGGAACGAGGTCCGCGCGGCGATCGAGGCGGGCTTTCCGGCCGAAGGGATCGTTTTCGCCGGCGTCGGGAAAACCGACCGCGAAATCGAATACGCGCTCGGACAGGATATCTTCTCGTTCAACTGCGAATCGGCCGCCGAAATGGAAGCGATCAACGCCATCGCGGAGCGAATGGGACGCAGAGCTCGCGTCGCGCTGCGCATCAATCCCGACGTCGACCCGATGACGCACCGGTACATATCGACCGGCAAAGCCGATAACAAATTCGGCATCTCGTACACCGAGATCGACCGCGTGATCGCCTCGTTGAAGCGACTGAGCCATCTGGAAATCGTCGGTCTGCACTTTCACGTCGGATCGCAAATCGGATGCATGGAAGTGTTCGAGCACCTGTGCGAACGGGTCAACGCGATCCGCTCCTGGTTCCGCGAGCGCGGAATCGTCCTGCGCCACCTGAACATGGGAGGTGGTCTGGCCGTCGACTACGAAAACCCCGACCGGGAGCCGATACCCGACTTCGCTGCCTACTTCGCCGTCTTCAACCGCCGCCTCGAAACCGAGCCGGGACAAACCGTCCATTTCGAGCTCGGCCGCTCGCTGGTCGGACAATGCGGCGATTTGGTGACGCGCGCATTATACGGCAAGACGACCGCCGCAGGAACCCAAGTCGTCATCGTGGACGCCGGTATGACCGACCTGATCCGCCCGGCCCTGTACGGAGCCCGCCACCGGATCGAAAATCTGACCTCCTCGGGCAAGCCGCGCACCTATACCGTAGTCGGTCCGATCTGCGAGTCTTCCGACACGTTCGCCACAGGCATCGAGCTGCCCGAAACCTCCCGGGGCGATCTGCTGGCGATCCGGACGGCGGGAGCCTACGGCATGGCCATGGCTTCGCGCTACAATCTGCGCGACCTGCCCGGAGCCGTATACAGCGACGCGCTTCCGACCGGACGGCAATGACCGTCCGCCGGGCATGCGATCTCGCCCCGGACTGAGGCCCGCAAACCTATATCCGACCGAAGTCTTGTAAAATACGAAGGGGGGGGGGAAGTTGATCTTCCCCCTTTTTCGTATTCCCGTCCCGCATGAAATCCGCCCCGCCGCGAATCAACGCGCCAGAAGTTGGCTACTTGACAAACTTTTCGTAACTTTCGCCACATTTCAACCGGCGACAGCGCCCGCAATTGGCCTTGTACGCACGACGCGCGCGACCGGAACGGAGCAAAAAAACATCAAGCGCTATGAAAATATCATTCAACTGGCTCAAACAGTATATCGAAACCGACCTCGACGCCGAGCAGGCCGCCCGAATTCTGACCGACATCGGGCTGGAAGTCGAGGCACTCGAAAAGACGGAATCGATCCGGGGAGGACTCGCAGGAGTGGTTGTCGGCCACGTACTTACATGCGAGAAGCATCCCGATGCCGATAAGCTGCATGTCACGACGGTCGATCTGGGCGACGGCACGCCGACTCAGATCGTCTGCGGCGCCCCGAACGTGGCCGCCGGAGAGAAAGTGATCGTAGCGACGATCAATTCGACGCTTTATCCCACGGGAAAGCAGAACGGATTCAAAATCAAGAAAAGCAAGATACGCGGCGTCGAGTCGCTGGGCATGCTCTGCGCCGAGGACGAAATAGGCGTCGGCACGGCCCACGACGGAATTATCGTGCTGCCGCAAGACGTGCCGGCCGGTACGCCTGCCCGCGACTATTTCCAACTGGAAGACGACTACCTGCTCGAGATCGGCCTGACGCCGAACCGTGCCGACGCGATGTCGCACTACGGCGTAGCGCGCGATTTGGCCGTTTATTTAAAAGCCAACGGCCTGCCCTGCAAGCTGAAGCTTCCGCCGGTGGAAGCCTTCGCACAGGACAGCGACCGGAAAGAAATAACCGTCGAAGTGCAGAATGCCGAAGCCGCGCCGCGATACATGGGCGTCACGATAACCGGCATGAAGGTGGCTCCCTCGCCCGAATGGCTCCAGCGACGGCTGCGCGCGATCGGAATGAATCCGAAAAACAACGTGGTCGACATCACCAACTTCGTTCTGCACGAAACGGGACAGCCCCTGCACGCGTTCGACGCGGCGAAAATCGAGGGCGGCCGCATCGTCGTGCGGACCTGCCCCGAAGGAACCCCTTTCACGACGCTGGACGGAGTCGAGCGCAAGCTCTCGGCCGACGACCTGATGATCTGCAACGCCCGCGAGCCGATGTGCATAGCCGGCGTGTTCGGCGGGCTCGACTCGGGCGTCACGGAAACGACGACCGACATCTTTATCGAAAGCGCCTATTTCAACCCGGTCTGGGTTCGTAAAACGGCCAAGCGCCACGGGCTGAGCACCGATTCCTCGTTCCGCTTCGAGCGCGGGATCGATCCCGACATGACGCCCTACGCGCTGATGCGCGCGGCCCTGCTGGTCAAGGAACTGGCCGGGGGAGAGATTTCGTCTCCGGTCACGGATCTCTATCCCGTCCGTATCGAGCCGTTCCGGTTCGACGTATCGCTCGACCGGGTTCGCAGACTGATCGGCAAGAAGATTCCCGACGAGACGATCCGCCGGATCGTCGTCGCGCTCGACGTGCGGATCGAAAGCGAGCGCGACGGCATACTGAGCGTCGCCGTACCGCCTTACCGGGTGGACGTGCGGCGCGAGGCCGACCTGGTCGAGGATATTCTGCGCATATACGGCTACAATAACGTGGAGATTCCGCAACGCGTCCACTCGACGCTGTCATACGCTCCGCATCCCGACCGCGACAGGCTCGTCAACCTGCTGTCGGACATGCTGACCGCCAACGGTTTCAACGAAATCATGAGCAACTCGCTGACCAAAGCGTCCTATTACGACGGACTGGCCAGCTATCCGGCCGAGCATTGCGTACGGATACTGAATCCGTTGAGCAACGACCTGAGCGTCATGCGTCAGACGCTGCTGTTCAACGCGCTGGAAGCCGTCCAGCTGAACGTGAACCACCGCAACGCGGACCTGAAGCTGTACGAATACGGAAACTGCTACTTTTACGACCCGGCCAAAAAGGAGGAAGGGGGACTGGCTCCGTACTCCGAGCGGGCCAAGGTGTCGATGACCGTCACGGGAAACGACCGTCAGCCCTCGTGGAACGTCGCCGCGCAGCCCGCCGGCTTCTTCACGCTGCGAGCCATGGCGGAAAAGACGATGCTGCGCTTCGGACTGGACCTGAATGCGGCCGAGACCGAACCGCTCGAAAGCGACCTTTACTCGGAAGCGATCGCCTGCCGCTGGAACGGAAAGAAACTTCTCGAAATGGGCGTCGTGTCGAAAAAGATTCGCAGTATCTTCGACATCAAAGCCGACGTGTATTATGCGGAACTCGACTTCGACACGCTGGTCTGGATCACGCGGAACCACTCGGTCACGGTCTCGGAACTGTCGAAATATCCCGAGGTCCGTCGCGACCTGGCTCTGCTCGTGGACAAGGAGGTAACCTTCTCCCGGCTGTACTCCATCGCCCGGAGCACGGAGAAAAAGCTGCTCCGCAGCGTCTCGCTGTTCGACGTGTACGAAGGCGACAAGCTGCCCGAAGGCAAGAAATCCTACGCGCTGAGCTTCATCCTCGAAGACACGACCAAGACGCTGACCGACTCGGCGATCGACCGCGCGATGAGCAATCTGATCCGCGCTTTCGAGCAGCATGCCGGAGCCGAAATCCGCTCGTAAACTTCCGGCGGAAAGAGCGCAAACGAACCGAAAAAACTTAAACGAGAGAATATGCAGGAAAAAATACTGATTCTGGACTTCGGATCGCAGTACACGCAGTTGATCGCCCGCCGAGTGCGCGAGTTGAACGTATATTGCGAAATCCACCCTTTCAACCGCATTCCGGCGCTGGACGCATCGGTGCGAGGCGTCATCCTGTCCGGGAGCCCCTATTCGGTCCGCGACAAGGAGGCCCCGCGCGTCGATCTGTCAGCGATCAAGGGCAAGCTGCCGCTGTTGGGCGTCTGCTACGGAGCCCAGTACCTCTCGCATTGCTACGGAGGCGAGGTCGCTCCCTCGGCGACGAGGGAGTACGGACGGGCCATGCTGTCGAAAACGGAAGGCGACAATCCGCTGATCAGGGACCTTTCCGAGCGGACGCAGGTATGGATGTCGCACGGGGATACGATGGTCCGGATTCCGGAAAGCTACCGGATCATCGCCAGCACGGAGGACGTGCCGGTCGCCGCGTTCCAGATCGACGGAGAGCAGACATGGGGCATCCAGTTCCATCCGGAAGTGTACCACTCGACCGAGGGCAAGCAGTTGCTGAAGCATTTTGTCGTCGACATCTGCGGCTGCCGTCAGGACTGGACTCCCGCCTCGTTCGTCGAATCGACCGTCGCCGAACTGCGCGAAAAGATCGGGCCGGACAAAGTGCTGCTCGGGTTGTCCGGGGGAGTCGACTCGTCGGTAGCGGCCATGCTGCTGCATCGGGCCGTCGGCCGGCAACTGATCTGCATTTTCGTCGATATGGGACTGCTCCGCAAGGACGAGTTCGAGAACGTACTCAAATCGTACGAGTCGATGGGGCTGAACGTGATCGGCGTCCGCGCCGGCGAAAAGTTCCTCTCCGACCTGAAAGGAGTGACCGATCCCGAGCGCAAACGCAAGATCATCGGGCGGGACTTCATCGAGGTATTCGACGCCGAGGCGCAGAAGCTGACCGACGTGCGCTGGCTCGCTCAGGGGACGATCTATCCCGACGTGATCGAGTCGACGTCCGTCAACGGTCCGTCGGCCACGATCAAGTCGCACCATAACGTGGGAGGCCTGCCCGAAAAAATGAATCTGAAGATCGTCGAGCCGCTCCGACTGCTTTTCAAGGACGAGGTGCGCCGTGTAGGCCGTCAGCTCGAGATACCTTCCGACATTCTGAACCGCCACCCGTTCCCGGGCCCGGGGCTCGGCATCCGCATTCTGGGCGAAGTGACGGCCGAAAAGATGCACCGCCTCGGCATCCGTACGGGAGCCGACCTGCGGCTCTGGAACGAAGCGGCACTCGTGCAGCAGTTCGGGAAGGCCGGACACAGCTATTACGGCTATGCCCGGGGCATCGACGAACGGGAGGTCACGCCGAACCGGGTCCGCAAGTCGCTCGGAGCCGAAACGACCTTTGCCGAAGACACGGACGACCGGGAACGGCTGCGGCTCGAACTGTCGGCCGTGCGCGAGGAGGTCTGGAACCGGGTGATGCGGCATGAATTTCGGGGCAAGACCGTCGTCCTGAAGCTCAAGTTCGACAACTTCCGGCAGATAACCCGCTCGAAAACCCTATTCACGCCCGTCGATTCGGCAGAGACCCTCCGGCGCGTGTCGGAAGAACTGCTGGCCGCGGCGGATTTCCACGGGCGTAAAATCCGGCTGATCGGCCTTACGGTCGGAAACTCGCCGGAGGCCTGCCCGGAGTGCGTGCAGCTGCGGTTCGACTTCGGGAACCCGGAACCGTAAAGGCGCCCGCCATCACCGGAAACGGTATGACCTTTGCAAGGCTCCCGTCCAAAAAGGGAGCCATGAAACATACCGATAGAACAGGGGCGGAACAAACCGCCGCCCGGCAGCCGGAACCGACGCAGGAAATCACCGTAACGCAAGTCACCCCCGACGACATTCTCAACGACGGAGGTCCGATCACACCTGCAACCGGGGACGGGACGCCCACAGAACGGCTGCTGGAACAGGACGTGGTGATGGTCAACCCGTCGGTCGACAGCATGGAAAGCCGGGGATAACCCGGCAACATGCAGGCTTACCCCGCAGCATTCGCTGGCTGCCCCTCATGCAGCCGACAAGAAGACGCCCGGCCGCTCGCAGGAGCGGCCGGGCGCATGGCACAACCGGAGAGGGGCTATTCGACCGGCCGGAAGGGGGCATCCGCATCGCCGGTCCACCGATAGAGGCGAACGGTGCTGCTCTGCTGTTTGGTCTCCTTCGAACGGGCGTTCTGCGAAATGTAGAAATAGCCGCCGCCGAGCGGACACAGTCCCGTCGTTCCCCATTTGAAATCCCAGCCGTAGATGCCGCCGGCCGATTTCCCGGCGGGAACCAGCGAGAGCACCTCGCCCTCGGTGGGCGTATCGAATCCCTGCAAAAGTTCCCTGCGAGCCGGTTTACCGCCGTCGATCACAAAGAGCGAATAATTGGGGTATTGAGATTTTTTACCTTTGTAAACCGCGGCATAGCAGTTTCCCGACGCGGGATCATAGGCCAGGTTCTGAATTCCCCACGAGGTGTTGCCCGTGCGGACGAAATACTTGTGATCGGGCGCCGCAGGGCCGCTTTTATGCAGACTTCCCTGCGAGAGCGGCTGCTCGAAACGCTTCCAGCCCTTCGTGTCGTAGGCGAGCAGCACCTGGTAATCGTTGTCCGTGCGCAGGGTGTCGCCGTAAACGCCGTAGGCCACATAGAGATAATCGCCGCCCTCCTTCGCTCCGAACCGGGGCGCGAAGGTCACGCCGTCGATGCCCGAACAGCCGAACCGGTGCTCGACCGTCCGTCCGCCGTTCTCCGCCGTTGCGAAATAGTCGTCGACGGCCTCCTTGATATAGACCGTGGTCATCACACGATCCTTTTCGGCATCCATGTCCGGACGCGTGATGCGGTCCACGTCGAAAATAGCGACGTAGAATCCCGTCCGGTCCTTTTCGTCTTCAGGCGCCACCTGCCCGGCGTCGAGCGTCCGGCGGATGCCCTTGCCGATCGCATCGTCCTTGTATTCCAGCGAGCCGTAAACGCGGCCGTCGGCTGGATTCATCGTCAGGCAGCCCAGATGGCCCGTCATGCCGTCCACGCTGCCTATCAGATTGCCTTCGAAGTCCATCTTCAGCAGTTTGGTCGTGAAGGAGAAATAGATGTAGCCGCGTTCGAGATCGACGGCAATGCCCTGCACGTGGAACGGACCTTGTTCGCCCGAGCGGATTTCGCGCGGCAGGTTACGCAGATCGGGACCGTTTTTCGTCCGGTTGGCGCCCGACGGGCAGGCCGTCAGCAGCAGCGGAACGATCAGTAAAGGGAGCAGACGTTTGAGGTTCATCGGAAGTTTTTTTACGTTAGTATCGGATTTATTTGCTTTTTCCGCAACAAATATAAACAAAAGCAACCAAAAACACAACCGAAAACACAACAAAAGAAAGAATCCTCCGCCCGATCGGGCGGAGGATTTTCACATTCAGACGTTCGCCACGAACTCTTCGAAGGCGGCAAGATCGGCCGCCAGCGGTTCGGAGCATTGCGGCCGCCGCGTCAGCCGTTCGAGCCGCTCCGGAAGCGGCACCCGCGATCCGGTCACCGATTCGATGACCTCTCCGAACTTGGCGGGATGCGCCGTGGAGAGGTAAAAACCCGGCTTGTCCACGGCCGCCGAGGCCGCATAGCCGACGGCGCTGTGCGGATCGGAGAAATAGCCGTGGCGCTCATACAGCTCGTCGATCGTGCGGCGGATCGAGGCATCGTCGCAGCGGAATCCCTCCAGTTCGGCGCGCAGCATCTCCGGATCGCCGTCGCAGAGCCACAGCATCCGTTCGAAATTGCTCGGTGCGCCGACATCCATCGCATTGGCCGGAGTCCGCACCGACGGCCTCGGGCGGTAGACGCCCGTGCGGATGAACTCGGGCACGACATCGTTGACGTTCGAGGCGGCGACGAAGCCCCCGAGGGGCAGTCCCATGCGCCGGGCCAGCATTCCGGCGGCGAGGTTTCCGTAATTGCCGCTCGGCACGACGACGACAGGACGGTCGCCGCCCGTGGCCTGCCGCCACTGGCAATAACCGTAGAAATAGTAAAACGCCTGCGGAATCCAGCGCAGCAGGTTGATCGAATTGGCCGACGTCACCCGCCGCCGCTTGCGGAACGGGGCGTCGGCGAACAGCTCCTTCACGAGCCGCTGGCAATCGTCGAACGTTCCGGCGACGCGCAGCGGATGGATGTTGCCGCCCAGGGCGGTCATCTGGCACTCCTGCAGGCGGCTGATCTTCCCTTCGGGATAGAGCACCACGACCTCGACGCCCGGCACATTGTGAAACCCGTGCGCCACGGCGCTGCCCGTATCGCCCGAGGTGGCCGTGAGAATCACCAGTTTTTCATCGGCGGCGCCCAGCAGGCCTGTCATCCGGCCCATGAACCCGGCGCCGAAATCCTTGAAGGCGCAGGTCGGACCGTGGAACAGTTCCAGCGTATAGCGTCCCCGGCCGACCACGCGCAGGGGCACGGGGAAGTCGTAAAGGCCGTCCAGTTCACGCTGCACGGCCTGCGAATCGAAATCGCCGCCGAAGAACAACCCCGTCAGATAACCCGCCAACGCGGCATAGGATTCGCCGGCCAGACGCTCCGCAAGGGCCATGTCGGCCTGCGGAATCCGTTCGGGGACGAACAGCCCCCCGTCGGGGGCCAGCCCCATCATCGCGGCCTCGCGCAGCGAACAGCCGTGCGCCCGTTCCCGATCTCTCGTACTGTAATAATTCATCGTCCTTCGCTTTTGTTATTCGACAACCCGCGCCCCGGCATTCGACACGCGGCCCGCATAGCTATTACAACCGATTCCCAACCCTTCGAAATGCCGCTTCATCTCCCCGGAGATCCGCACGGCAGCCTCGTAATTGGAGGCCAGCGCGAAAACCGAGGGGCCCGATCCGGCGATGTTCATGGCCAGCGCGCCTCCGGCCAGCACCTGCTCCTTCAGCGCGTCGTACCCGGGGATGAATCCCTTGCGGTACGGCTCCGCCACGACGTCGTGCATCGAACGGCCGATCAGCGCCACGTCGCGCAGCGCGAACCCGGCGACCAGTCCGCCGACGTTGCCCCACTGCGCAACGGCATCCGACAGAGGAATCCGCTTCGGAAGCGCCTCGCGCGCCTCCCGGGTGCTGACCACGATGCCGGGATGCGCCACGGCGTAGAAAAAGTTGTCGGGCACGGGCAGCCGCACGATGTCGAACGGCCGGTAGCCGCGGACCAGCACCACGCCGCCCAACAGCGCGGGGCCTACATTGTCGGCATGGGGCGTGCCGCCCAGCAACGCCTCGCCCATCATGGCGAACTCCACCAGCTGCTTGCCCGAGAACGGGCGGCCCAGCAGTTCGTTGACCCCGTAGACGGCGGCGGCCGACGAGGCGGCGCTCGACCCGATGCCGCTGCCGGGAGCGATCTTTTCGAGGATCTCCACCTCGATCCGCACCGGACGGCCGTAAGCTTCGAGCAAGGCCCGTACGGCGGGCGTGATGACGTTTTCTTCGATCTGGATGATGGTGGCATTCTTGGCAAAGGTCTTGGGTTTCAGCGCCACACGGTCCGAGAAGCGGGTACCCACCGC
>OODG01002740.1_pt1 | contig 10329 bp, 6 predicted proteins | sample 1671621 | NCBI WGS metagenome assembly OODG01 (sample SAMN06348175, study PRJEB24527) | human gut metagenome | biome: human gut; feature: ankylosing spondylitis patient; material: feces | host: Homo sapiens | place: China | collected 2015-10 | reverse complement strand
AAAATCAAAACCTCCGGCTAAGCCGGAGGTTTGATCTGGCCCTATAAGGGCCTATTACGGACGAAGCCCCTTAAGGGGCCCGAAAGGTCTGCCGATCGCATTCCTTTCTCGGGCTACCCCTTAAGGGGTTTTACTTATGCCTTGGGATTCTTGGTACCCGTAAACGGGTCTATATACTCCTTAATGCTGATTTGGTCACTCATTTTGTCCTCCTCAAGCTGGTTTTGTATATACGCCTTTATTGCTTTCTTATTTCTCCCTACCGTATCCACAAAATATCCTCTTGCCCCAAAATGCCGATTCCCATATTTGTATTTCAGGTTGGCATGCCGGTCAAATATCATCAGGCTGCTCTTTCCTTTCAGGTAGCCCATAATCTGGGATACGCTGTACTTCGGCGGGTTGCTTATCAACATGTGGATGTGGTCTGGGCATGCTTGTGCTTCTATGATTTCCATGCTCTTTTGCTGGCACAACTTCCGCATTTCGGCGCAAACACCACATGGTATTGACATCGCCAACTGTTATGTTCTAAACTACTTACATCTACTTCTTTCATGAATTAGTCTCCTTGTTTTTGTAAGTTTTGGTCGGCAAACCTCTTCCTTTCTCTAACTCGGAGACTTTTTCTTGTCTACTCTTCCCCTCTCCATAGGATTTCTTTTGCCCCCGGCAGAGCCGGGGGTTGACTTTGTGAACCAAGCGAATCGGGAACCCGGCGTTTGCCGGATTTCCGCTTTTGCAAGAGTTTGTATAAACACTCGCCCTGCTTGCCACTACCGGTCCGCTTTATAGGCCAGCACGGTGGAGTAGCATTTTCTGAGCTGCCGGCTGATTTCTGGCGGCGTGTTTCGAATCAGCAACTCATAGTTTTTGGGGGTATACAGGATACACAAGAATCCTTTGTTGATACGATATGCCGCTATTTTATGGGTATACTCCACTGGAACCGGGTTTGTACTGAAATAAATCCAAAACTCCGGACGGCCCTCTATGAGGCTGTAGTCTATACCGATGTACTTCATATCAGCATAGGAATAGCAATCGCACCAGCACCACCGGTCCCAACTACAAAAGCTGATAACACTGCAGCACCGATTGCAAGACCGCCAAAAATGAGTGCGCTACGAAAAATAGAATCTCCCAAAGTGGTGATTTCTTCCCACAAGTCCCCGCCATCATCTTTTCTGCTGACCGGGTCATTGTCGCAGTAGGCAAAGAGATTCTTATCCCAGTTGGCTTTGTCGGGGGACGCAGCTACCACGGCGGCGGTATCCGCATTGATAAACCTTCCCCAAACCGGGTTATAGTACCGGCTGGTGAGGTAGTACAGGCCCGTCTCGGTGTCGTAGACATACCCGCGGTAGCGCAGGGGGTTCGCGGTGCCGAGGGTGGAAGCCATGGTGCCGTCGGTGGACATGGGCGCACCCCAGGGATCGTAGGTGTAGGACACCACCTGGGTGCCGCTGGCGTTCACAAGACCGGTAACGTCGCCCTGGGCGTTCTTCAGATAGAAATACTTGACGCCGTTATACGTCACGGACGCAGGCCCCAGGCTGTCGTAGGTGAAGTGCATCCGGTTGCTGCCCCAGGACAGGTCCGTCAAGGTGTCGCCCAGATAGGCATAGTTGTACGTCGTGCCGTTGACGGCCTTGGAAATGCGCTTGCCGTCGGCATTGTAGCCGTAGGTGATGCTGCTGCCGCTCTTGCTCATGGACGCCAGCTGGCGGCCATGCTGCCAGCCGTAGGTCCATGTGCCGTCGGACAGGGGATTGCCTATGGCGTCGTAGGTGATGGACTTCCCGTTGAACGCCGTCAGCAGGTCCGGCCAATCGGCGTTGCCGTAGGTGTAGGTTGCGAGAATGGAATTTGGATTTTTGTTATTGTGATAATCTGTCAGGCCGCGTTGGGTTATATTGCCGCCATCGTCATAGGTATACGTCCAGACATAGCCACCGGGATAGTCCTCCGCACTGATCAGACGATCATTCTCCTTGCAGGCTTTCTATTTCTGGATAAAATTATTAAAATGCATCAGGAAGTGAATCCCTAAAGTCTACCGGATTTCACGATGTGATAATGATGGCTACTGGTGCAAATATATCACTCAAGATTGTAGATAAACTGCCGAACCTCTGTTCGAATAGACTCCAACTGTTCATTCTGAAAAACCCGATACTTCTGACGGAAAATATTGAAGGAAATGGATGTTATATTTTCAAAAAAGGAGCAAACATTTTCGTCGATTTCGACCATATTACCAAAGCTGTCCGTGAAGTCGATTTGTAAAGTTGCAGTATATCCATCTAGTGGAAGACGGTTCCATTTACATGACATATCTATCCAACGGTCTACATGTGCAGCATAATTCCAGCCATGTGACTTAGATACACCTATGCATAGACTATCTAATTCGGCCTTGAATTTTGCCAACTGCAAACCTTCATACTTCTGAATACCCATTAATGTATTTTCATCTATTTTTCGATAGAATTTATACACCGATTACCTCCACAATGTCTTCCGAAAAAATACACCTGAACGGGTACCTGTCCTTGGGTTCCACTTATTTCCTTGTAAATGAATTCCATGCCCATTGTGACTTGGATGCAACTCAATGGACCTGACAACTCTATTCGTACCTTTGTTATACGAATATTTCACCCCAGGATATCCGTCATTGCCCATTTTGCCAATCTTTTCAATTTTGGTTAGACTATTTGTTGCTTTTCCAATTAGCCTACCCACTCCATAACTCGCTGCAGCTTTGGCTGCGCCCCAAGCGAAAGATTTGACTGCGTCAACTACGCTGTTAATATTGCCATCCAAAGCATCCATGGCAACATCAGTTGCGCCGGATATTAGACAACCCGCAACGGGTCCAACAGCCGCAGTAAGACCACCCGATACAGCAGATACCCCTACTTTAGCCCAGTTTACCTCTGCAAAAGTCTTTCCGGATAACAGTTGTCCGACAAGTTCTAAACCTCCACCGATGACAGCTCCGGCAACAATATTCCAAAAGTCCCCGCCATCATCTTTTCTGTTGACTGGGTCATTGTCGCAATAGGCAAAGAGATTCTTATCCCAGTTGGCTTTGTCGGGGGACGCAGCTACCACGGCGGCGGTATCCGCATTGATAAACCTTCCCCAAACCGGGTTATAGTACCGGCTGGTGAGGTAGTACAGGCCCGTCTCGGTGTCGTAGACATACCCGCGGTAGCGCAGGGGGTTCGCGGTGCCGAGGGTGGAAGCCATGGTGCCGTCGGTGGACATGGGCGCACCCCAGGGATCGTAGGTGTAGGACACCACCTGGGTGCCGCTGGCGTTCACAAGACCGGTAACGTCGCCCTGGGCGTTCTTCAGATAGAAATACTTGACGCCGTTATACGTCACGGACGCAGGCCCCAGGCTGTCGTAGGTGAAGTGCATCCGGTTGCTGCCCCAGGACAGGTCCGTCAAGGTGTCGCCCAGATAGGCATAGTTGTACGTCGTGCCGTTGACGGCCTTGGAAATGCGCTTGCCGTCGGCATTGTAGCCGTAGGTGATGCTGCTGCCGCTCTTGCTCATGGACGCCAGCTGGCGGCCATGCTGCCAGCCGTAGGTCCATGTGCCGTCGGACAGGGGATTGCCTATGGCGTCGTAGGTGATGGACTTCCCGTTGAACGCCGTCAGCAGGTCCGGCCAGTCGGTGTTGCCGTAGGTGTAGGTGGCAATGGTAGAACGGGGCCGGTCTTGATTTGGGTCTATCTTTTCGCGGCGAGTCAAATTGCCACCTACATCATAGTGATAGAGTAGGGTGTATCCGCTTGATAGGCACTCCACGCTGGTCAGACGACCATACCCGTCGTAGCGGTAATCAAGTTCCAAGCTTCCATCGCTTATGTAGGAGATATTTCCCTTGCTATTATAGGAGTATGTGTATGTAGCCTTGCCGTTGTTCCAGGTTTTCACCTGGGTAGAGGTGGCCGACGAGCTGGGGTCCACATAGGTGACGGCGGTGTTGACCACGGGGCTGCTGCCATTTTTAACAGTCAGTCCGGACATACGGCTGAAGCTGTCATATGTGTAGTTGGCGGAGATGGCGCCCTCCGTCGCCTTGGTCAGCCGGTTATCCTTGTCATAGGCGTAGGTGCTGGCATAGGTGCTCCCGTTCAGCGTCTGGGTCTGGGAGGACAAATTGTTCTCGTCATCGTAGCCCCACTGGACAATGTTGCTGTAGCCGTCGCCGGACTCCTCATACCGCATGAGCCGGTCCAGGAAATCGTAGCTGTAGCGGTTGACCCGGCCGGAAATGCCGTCGGTCAGCTGGCCCAGGTTGCTGTTGGCATCGTAGGCGTAGGACACGGTGCTGCCGGTGTCGCCGTAGGTCACTGCGGTGGTGCGGCCAAAGCTGTCGTAGCTGTAGGACACGGCGTCGCCGTTGCCGTAGACGGACCGGCTCAGCCGCCGGTTCTGATCGTTGGTATAGCTGTGGGAGATCAGGGTGCGGCTTCCGGCCTTCACCGCCGTGGTCAGGTCGAACACCCCATAGGTGAAGCTGTAATCCGTGCCGGAGGCGGTGGAAATGGCGGACAGCAGATCCTTGCTGTAGGTATAGTCCACCGCGGCAGTGCTCTGCTGGACCTTGGTGGTGCGGTACAGCTGGTCGTGGGTGTAGTTGGTGCGGGTGCTGGCCGTCTCGCCGGGAGCCTGGGTCCAGTTCAGAACGCCGGTCTGGGTGTCGTAGCCATAGGTGGTGGTCTGGCCCAGTGCGTCCGTAACGCTGGAGACCTGGTCCCCGTTAGCCGTATATACCGCGCTGGCGGAAATGGTCTGGCTGCCGCTGCCCAGCTTTACGGTCTTGATGTTGCCATAGGTATCATAGGTGAACCGGGAGGTAACGCCCTCCGGGCTTACCGCTTTGGTCACGTTGTGGTAACTATCATAAGTATACGACTGACTGGCCCCACTTGGCAAGGTCATTTTTACCAAATTGTTGTTGGAATCGTAATCATATTTGGTTTTGTTCTTTTGCAGGTCTACCACGCTGATGAGATTGCCGTTGGAGTCGTAGTCATAGCTATGTCCAAACTCCTCTTTGAACAGCTGCACATTGTCGAAATAGACGGTGTTCAGCGTCTGGACATAGGCCGTGTAGATGCCCATTTTGGAGTAGGGCTTGGCTGCCTTGACCACGCCGGAAACAAACTGCCAACTGCTCTGGCTGTCTGTATCCGGATTGAACTTGATAAAGTTATCGCTTGTGGTGCCATCTGTGTAATAGAATCGCACCATCAGGGCATACATCCGGCGATTGCTGTCGTCCGTATATACGCAGTCGCCCTTGGCCCAGCCGGCCACCGTATATACATCGCCTGCGGCCCCGCCAAGGCCGCTCAGAATTTGATTGCCATACTTGTGCTTGTTGGGGTCACCGGTAAAGCGCATAACCCGCTTGTCCGAGTTCTCCGTGGGAGAGCTGGTATAGGTGATGATCTGGTCCGTACTGGCGCAGCTGGAGTTGGGAGTCCAGGCGGAATTAAAGGAAAAGTCGCTGTTTTCCACCAGGTTATACCGGCTGGGCGAGGCGGTCTGTTCCAGCTGCAAGGCGTCAAAATAGGCGGCCGTACCGGAGGTGTTCTGCAGGAAGGGGAGAACCGAGGCATAGGCGCTTCCAGATGGCAGCGTATACGTCACCTGCAGCCGGGTCCAGGTGTTATTGGCCGGTGCGGCGGTGCTGACGACCAGGGGCTCCGTGCTGCCGGGCTTCAGCAATCCAATGCGGGCTCCGCTGGCTCCGGCTCTGACATAGGCGGAGAAGGTATATGTCTTCCCGGGCTCAAGGGCCCGCACAGCGCTGCTGACCGGCTTGAGGGTGTTGTTCTGAATGGACAGGGAGGTGCGGCCATAATAGGCCTGGGCCTGGCTGTAGCTCCAGCTGCCGGTACCGGTGCCGGATACCGTCCATCCGGTCTTGCTCTCGAGGCTGCCGCTTTCCAGCAGATTGATGACGGTATTCTGTAGCTTGGACGACAGCGTCAGCTGACTGGCCTTGGCCAGGTCCGTGCTGTTGGCATATTGGGAGAACTGCGCACGGCCCAGTCCATCCTGCACCGACAGGGTACTGCCGTAGCGGTTGAACTGCATGATCTCCTTGTTGCCGTTGTGATCGGTAAATGTGGTCTGGTTATGTGCATATTCCAGAGACAGTGTTCCGCCTGCGGTGCTGCCATCGTATTCCTTGATGGTCGCGATCCGGTTAGGCTGTCCGTTCGTGGTCGTGTTATAGGTATACGCCAGCTTATAGCCGTCAGCATCCTGCGCACCGGTCAGCAGATGTTCTGCACCATAGGAAAATGTCGCATTTTTCCCGTCTGGATATCCGATGGTCCTCAGATTATCGCCGCTGACCTGGTAGGTCATAGCGGACAACTCTGTTGTGCCGGTGCCTGTAAAGCTGATCTTGGTCAGGTTGCCGCTGCTGTCATAGCTGAATCGGTATTTGCGGCTAACGCCGTCCGAGATGACCGAGATGTGATCCTGCGATGCGTAGTAAATGGAGACACTGCTGGCTGTGGCCTGGTTATTGGAGAGTCCAGCCAGCCGTCCACTGGCATCGAAATAGCGTTTGCTGCCGCTCTTTTCTGTGATACAGAATTTTTTCGTTCCGCTGCCGGTATCCGTCAGTTGACGTGTAGGCTCCAGTTCATCCACATACAGCCCGGCAGACTTTTTCATAAAATAGTGGCGGGTGCCGTCCTCATCCTCCCACCGGTAGTAGGTAGTGCCGCCTAAAGTGATCTGCTCAACGCGCTGGTTGTAATTGGTACGCCAGCCGTAGCCAAGACCGTAGGCCTTGTTGCCCTTGTCGTTTGCGTTATAGATGGCATTGATGCTGACGGGCATCCGGTTGCCGGAAAAGCCCAGTCCTGTGTGGACCCACACCAGGTTTCCGGTGTAGTCATTGACATAGCCGGTACCGGCCCGTCCGGCACTGGAAGAGGTATAGTCCCAGGTGCTTTCCAGTCCGCAGTTGTTGATGTAGGAGATGACCAGCATGGGGCATTGCTGCGTGTTGCTGTAGTCAGAGGAATAGAAAGACGCTGTTTTTGTTGTCGTCCCACCCTCTACGGCTTCCGACATGCGAAGCATGACACCAGTATTTCCGGAGGGCTCATACCATTTTTGGGCAATGTTCGTAATATCCCAGCTATGCCAGGTTTGTCCGGCAACGAATTGATAATCTTCTGAGGTGTGGACATAGTCTGCCCGGTTAGCCCAGGTAATTGTCTCAGAGTCCCACATGCTTTTGACCTGATGCGCCGTCATATAATTGCCCGAGATACTACCGGAGCCGCTATATTTGTAAAGTAAAACCTTTGCGCCTACGACCACATCCGCTGAGGTCAAAGAGGGGATATTCTTAAAACGAATATAAATCCGCTCCCGCCCGCGGTTGGTGGAATATCCTGCATCCAGAGAAATGGCATCATAGGCCGGCGGATTGCGCTGGGTCACGGTCTTATCCCGGATGGTGAACGTGTTGGATACCGGCTGGACCACGGGGTCCATTACCACGGGATACGCAGCGTCTGCCATCCAATCCTGGGGCAGATGGTACCGCAACTCATAGCCCTTGTCGTTTTCCTCCAAAGTCACTTTGATATCATTGGAGTATGCGTTTTCTGCATCCAGCAGATACGGAGCCGGCATATAGAATACCGGTTCATCTTGGGGACCGGCGTCTTTGGCATAGGCCAAAATACGGTTGTCCTCCTGCAGCTCCAGCCGCAGGCTGTCCGTTTCCAGGCGATAGCGGTAGCCCAGCATTTCCTTCGGGTAGCTGCGCAGAATCAGGGACTCCTTCAACCGATTGGAGTCCAAGTCATAGGTCACATCTGTGTCGTGATAAACATTCTGATACAGGGCCTTACTGCGCTGATTCTTCAGCGCAGCCTCTGGCTGAAGCTGGTCATCGTCTGCCAAAGTGGAAGTGGTACTGCTGATTGCCGCAGTACTTTCGCCTGCGGGAACGCAGATCATATCCTCACCGGGCAGTTCCTCCCCCATGGAGGCGCTGCCGCTTTCCGAGATAGCGCCCCCGTCTTCAAACAACTGACCTGTCAGATAAAAGGATAGACTATATCCATTCCGGCTGACAGTGATCCCTCTGGCGGTGTTCAGTTCGGCGGGTACCGAGACATCCCACATACCGGCGACATTCTGATAAACCGTCTCGCCGTCCCGGGTAGTCGCAGGCAGAAGGCGATTATCGATATCCTTCCACTGGCCATCCTTTTGATAATGAACGGCTGCGGGATAGATAACTACTTGCCGCACGCCGTTGGCCAGCAGAAATTCCTTCTGGTTTTCCTCCCGTCGCTCCAGGACTTCTCCTATTACATCGGGAGGTGTCTCTGCGATGTTTTCCGTTGTCAGCGGCCACAGATCCCCCAACTCTTCAGCCATGACCTGCACAGGGAGCAGGTATACGGTCAGAAGGAGCGCCAGGAAACAGGACAGTATGCGTTTCCACAGTTTCACTCGTTTTTCTCTCTTTCTCTTTGTATTCAGACGCTGATCTATGCGTCTACTTATAGAACTGTCCCGCTTCCTGTTTTGCAACAAAATTCGACACATTTTGCAAAATTTGGAACAATTGCCAATATACCGCATTGAAATTGAACCTTTTGACTAAAAAAAATGTCCGTTTGAAATAACTGGTGTGCCGCAGACCAATGCCAGGTGTCAACCTGCCTTCGCTGTTTTTATCAATTCTTATGCTTTGAATGGGAACTGCCGGGTTAACGTTGCAATTTGCGCCGGAATGATGTAAACTCTGCTTGTATTATCAAAGCGTCAAGGGAGGACAGACTGCGTGAACTTGGATCTATTTCCCCACAACAAGGCTGCATACCACGCGGCAAGCCGTATGCTGGAGGATGAGGGAAAGGCTGCGATCGTGCATCCCACCGGCACCGGAAAATCCTTTATCGCCTTTCAGCTCTGCGCGGACTATCCGGACAAAACGGTTTGCTGGCTGTCTCCCAGCGCTTATATTTTCAGGACGCAGCTGGAGAATCTGACTGCCGTCACCGGAGGAGAGCAGCCGGAGAATATTCACTTCTTCACCTATGCAAAGCTCATGTCCATGGAGCCGGAGGAAATGTCTGAAATTCGTCCGGACTACATCATCCTGGACGAGTTTCATCGCTGCGGCGCGGAAATGTGGGGACAGGGCGTGGACAGGCTCCTGCACATGTATCCGGATGCGAAGCTGCTGGGCCTGTCCGCCACCAGCGTGCGGTACCTGGACGGCCAGCGGAATATGGCAGATGAGCTGTTTGACGGGAACGTGGCCAGCGAGATGACCTTGGGCGAGGTGATCGTCCGCGGCATATTGCCTGCACCCAAGTATGTGGTGGGGCTCTACAGCTATCAGAAGGAGCTTGAAAAGTATCAGCGCCGCATTCACCGGGCCAAGTCAAGGCCTACGCGGGATGCGGCCCAGGTATACCTGGACGCTCTGCGCCGGAAGCTGGAAATGGCGGATGGGCTGGACGTCATGTTCCGGAAGCATATGACGGATCGATCCGGAAAATATCTGGTGTTCTGCGCCAATAAGGAGCATATGGATGAGCTGCTCTGTCATGCGTCCCAGTGGTTCGGCGGAGTGGACCCGGAGCCCCATGTTTACCGGGCCTATTCGGAGGACCCGGAAACCAGCCAGGCCTTTGCTGCTTTCAAGGCGGACGGCAGTGCGCATTTGAAGCTGCTGTTTTGTATTGACATGCTGAACGAAGGCATCCACACGCCGGATGTTTCCGGGGTCATTCTGTTTCGTCCCACAGTTTCACCCACCGTCTACAAGCAGCAGATAGGCCGGGCCCTGTCCTGCGGCTCAGCCAGAACTCCGCTGATACTGGACGTTGTCAACAATGTGGAGAATCTATACAGTATCGGAACCATCCAGGAGGAGATGCAGGCGGCTATCACCTACTATCGGTATTTGGGCGGCGGCGACATTGTCCAGGAGCGATTTGAGATCATCGATGAGGTACGGGAGTGTCGGCAGTTATTTGCCAGGCTGGAGGATTCTCTGTCCGTTCCGTGGGAGCATATGTTTGTTTGTGCGGCGGCATTTTACCGGGAGCACGGACACCTGAATGTGCCGAAGCAGTATAAGACGCCGGAGGGGTATTCTCTGGGGGCCTGGCTGCAAACCCAGCGCCGTGTGCACAGCGGGTCCGTTCCGGGTACGCTGACAGAGGAACAGGTCCGCCGGCTGGATGGCATCGGGATGGTATGGGACGTCCAGCAGCAGAGATGGGAAAAATATTTCGCTGC
>OODG01002738.1_pt1 | contig 10336 bp, 10 predicted proteins | sample 1671621 | NCBI WGS metagenome assembly OODG01 (sample SAMN06348175, study PRJEB24527) | human gut metagenome | biome: human gut; feature: ankylosing spondylitis patient; material: feces | host: Homo sapiens | place: China | collected 2015-10 | reverse complement strand
AACGTCACCACGTTGCCCGTTTCGCGCGTGCGGGAGATCATGGCGCTGAACCGCCAGGGCAAGAAGGTCGAACGGTTGCAGGACGCCGACGACATCCGCCCGGAGATCGAGGAGCCGACCTACCGTTCGGAGGAGGATAGCATCACCCGCTTCGACCAGGCCAAACGCCGCAAGCGCGGCGGCCGCAACAACAAGGGCCGCGGCGAGCAGGGACGCCCCGCAGGGCAGAACGGACAGACGCCGCAGGAGTCCGGCGGGGAGACCCGCCAGCCGCGTGAAGGACAGCCCGGCCGTCCCGACAGGCAGCCGCGCCGCAACGACCGTCCGCGCAACGGAGGCAACGGAGGGGAGCGTCAGAACGGCGGCAACGGCGGCAACGGCGAGCGTCCGCACAACGGCAACGGCCGCGGCGACAATAACCGAGGCGAAAACAACGGCCGCGAACCCCGTGAAAACAACGGAGGCGGCCGCGAAGGCGGAAACCGCAGCCGCAACAACCGCAACCGCCGCCGCGGAAACGGAAACGGAAACGGAAACAACGGCGGAAACGCCCCGGCCGGCAATAACGGCAACGGAGGCGGCAGCGAAGGCGGCAATAACGGCGGAACGCATCAAAACCAATAGCGCGGTGAAACGCTCGGCAGGGCATATCGCGGCCGTGGCGGCCGCGCTTCTGGCCGGAAGCTGCGTCTCGCCCCACCAGTCGGCGGTCACCGACGTCAACCCCGCCCGGTGGGACTCGCGGGCCGAAATCCGCCTGCCGAACGCAGACACCGTGTCGCTGCGCGACGCCGTGATCTTCCTGCGCTGCAACGACCGCTTCGCGGAGGACACGTTGACGGTCCGCATCGCCACCGTAACCCCCGATTCGCTCCGCTTCGGGGAGTGGTTCCTGCTCGTCATCCCGCACCCGAAAGGTCCCGCGGCCCTGATGCGCGAGGCAGCGATCCCCTACCGCCGCCGAATCCGCCTCACGCAGCACGGCGACTACCGCTGCTCGGTCACGCCGGTCCGCCCCGTCCGCGGGGTCGAAGCCGTCGGCGTCGACCTGCAGCAAAGCAGATAACCGAAAACACATTACCGTCCTGCCGGCCCCGCAGTCCGGCGGAACAACAGACCACTATGGGCAAAGACAAGCTCCGCAGGTTCCGCGAGAACCTGACTTTCGAATGTTTCGTGCAACCCGAATTCGACGAGGTGTTCCACCGCGACCACCCGCTGAAAGGGAACTGGAACCGTGATTTCTTCCGCAACGACAATCCCATCGTACTGGAACTGGGCTGCGGCAAGGGCGAATACACCGTCGCGCTGGCTCAGCGCGACCCGCAGCGCAACTACATCGGCATCGACATCAAGGGCGCACGCATGTGGCGCGGCGCGAAGACCGCCACGGACCGCAGGATGCACAACGTAGGCTTCCTGCGCACACGCATCGAGTTCATCGACGCGCTGTTCGCCGAAAACGAAGTGTCCGAAATCTGGATCACCTTCCCCGATCCGCAGCTCAAGACCCGGCGGGCCAAGAAACGCCTCACCTCGCCGCTCTACCTGGCCTGTTACGCCCGCCTGCTCCGGCCCGACGGGTGGATCAACCTCAAGACCGACTCCAAGCACCTCTACGCCTACACGGGCGAGGTCATCCGCCATTACGGGCTGACTTGCGAGGTCTCCGAACCCGACATCTACGGTTCGGGGTTCGCCGACGAGGTGCTTTCGGTCAAGACGGCTTATGAAACCCGCTTTCTCGAAATGGGACTTCCGATCACCTACACGCGCTTCGCACTGGGCGGCCGGCACGAATTCCCGTGGTTCGACTGGGAGGAGGACGACAAGGAGGAGAAAGACAACGAGGCCGAACGGCAGCTACGATAGCCTCGCTCCCAGCTCCGACCACTCCGACCAGGCCTCTCCACCTCTCTTATAAACATAGGTATCAATTATTTTGGGCTTATCTACTAAATTTTTAGATCGAAAATTTGTTTTACTAAAAATTTAGTAGTAATATTGTGTCGTAAACCCGAAACAACACGACCTATGAATACCAAGATTACGGAACTGACTCGCGGCGAGGAGGAGATCATGCAGATTCTCTGGCGTCTGGGCGACGCGGTGGTCAACGACATCATCGCCCGGACCGACGAACCCCACCCCAAGTACACCACCGTCGCCACGTTTCTCAAGATTCTGGAGAACAAGGGCTTCGTCAGCCATACGGCCGAGGGCAAGAGCCACCGCTATTTTCCGCTGATCGGCCGCGAGGAGTATGCCCGCGGCGTCATGTCGTCGATGCTTTCCAGCTATTTCGACGGCTCGCTGGCCCAACTGGTGTCGTTCTTCTCGCGCCATGAAAACATCCCCGCCCGGGAGATGGATGAAATTCTCGAAATCATGCGCAACGCCAAAAAATAACCGCCGTGAAAACCCTCGCCATCTACGCCCTCGAAGTGCTGGCTTGCAGCGGCGTGCTGCTGGCGGCCTACGCCATCCTGCTCGAACGGCACGTGCGGTTCGGCTGGTGCAGGGCCTACCTGCTCGCATCGACCCTCCTGGCGGCGGTCATTCCGCTGCTGCGCATCCCCGTCTGGCCGGGCAAGGTGATCGAGGTCGCCCCGACGGTCGCACTGCCCGAGGCCGAATGGACCGCCGAGGTGGTCGAAGAGGCGGCTCCGGCCGTCACACCCGAAGCGATATGCCTGGCGGTATACCTGATCGGGGTCGGGCTGGTCGCGGGCGTCATGCTGTGGCAGGTCGTGCGCATCCGCCGGCTGCGGCGCGGTGCGGCGATCACCCGCACGGAGCGTTTCACGCTCGTGCGCACCCCGCAGCGGATCGCGTCGTTCTCGTTCTTCCGCTCGATCTACCTCTGGGACCAGATCCCGGCCGGAGAGTTGCAGGCCATCGTAGCCCATGAGGCGAGCCATGTCGCCCACCGCCACTCCGCCGAGCGCGTGGCGATGGAATGCATGAAGGCCGCGCTGTGGTGGAACCCTTTCGTATGGCTCGCCGCACGGCGGCTCACCGAAGCCGAGGAGTTCGAAGCCGACAGCGACGTGCTGGCCGAAGGGTACGACATCGAACATTACATGAAAACCATATTCAGGCAGCTATTCGGTTATAGTCCGGAAATAGCCAACGGGCTGCGGGATTCCTTAACCAAAAAACGCTTTAAAATGATGACAACGAAAACTTCCGGCAGGCACTCCCTGCTGCGGCTGGCGGGAACGCTTCCCGCCGTGATAGGACTCCTGTGCGCTTTCTCGCTGACCACGCGCGCCGCCGAGGTCCGGATTGCAGAAACCGAAAAGGCCCCGGCCGACGAAACGGCGTCCCAGGACGCAACGAAGAAAAAAGTCTCCGTAACCGTCTTCCAGAACGGCCAGCCGCTTCCGGGCGCAATCGTACTGATCAGCAGATCGAACGTCGGAACCGTGACCGGCAAGGAGGGCACGGCGCAGATTTCAGCGGCTCCCGGCAATGAACTTGTCATCTCCTACGTCGGCTGCCAGACCCGGAAAGTCCGCGTCTCCGACAAATCCGGCGCAGAGAGTTTTGAAATCACCTTGGAGACCGAGAGCAACAAGCTCGACCCCGTCAGCGTAACCCCCGGCGACCAAAAAACGCCCGCGCCTCAAAGCGCCGCAGGAGCCGAAAAGGAGCGGAAAGCCAAACCGCTCTATATCGTCGACGGCGTCGAGCGGACGAGCATCGACGACATCGCCCCCAATACGATCGAACGGATCAGCGTCCTCAAAAATCAGTCCTCCACCGCAGTGTACGGTTCGCGGGGTAAAAACGGCGTGATCGTGATCACCACCAAAGGCGCAGCCAAACCGGCGGCTGACGAAGCCGTTTTCAACGAGAAACCCGGATCGGTCAAAATCGCCTCCGCGTCCACGGAAGACATGCCGTTTCTGATCGTCGAAAAGATGCCTTCGTTCCGCGGCGGCGACCTCAACGACTTCCGCGCGTGGGTGCAGGAGCACCTCCAATACCCCGCCGAGGCCGTGGAACGGAACATTCAGGGCCGCGTGGTCGTGACGTTCACCATCGAAAAGGACGGTTCGGCAAGCAACATCCTGGTATTGCAATCGCCCGACAAACTGCTTGCCGACGAGGCTCTCCGCGTGATCGCCTCCTCGCCCGCCGGAGCATGGACGCCCGGCGAACAGCGCGGTGAGAAGGTGCGCGTGAAATATACGCTGCCCGTCGATTTTTACCTCCAAGGCAGCGGGGACAAGCTCTCCGAACGGCCTGAAAAACCCCAAGGCAGTCTCGACGGAATCCTCGTCGTGGGCTATGGCGCAACCCAAAAATAACCCCCTTCTTACCATCAGCGACGGGCGGCGTCCACCCCAAGTTCAGCGGATGCCGCCCGTTTTTTGCCCTGCCCGCCGAAATCCGCCGCAAAAACACGGCATTCCGGGAACTTTTTACTACATTTACACGACTTTAACCGCTCGTAACATGGATGTAAAGATAGCCCCCGACTGGAAGGAACTCCTCGCCCCGGAGTTCGAAAAACCCTATTTCGCGCAGCTCACGGAGTTCGTACGGCAGGAATACGCCTCGCGGCGCATTTTCCCGCGCGGCAGCAACATCTTCCGCGCCTTCGACAAATGCCCGTTCGACCGCCTGAAAGTGGTCGTCATCGGCCAGGACCCCTATCACGGTCCCGGACAGGCCAACGGGCTTTGTTTCTCGGTCGCGGACGGAGTTCCCTTCCCGCCCTCGCTGCAAAACATCTTCAAGGAGGTCTCCGACGACACCGGCACGCCCATACCGTCTACGGGCAACCTCGACCGCTGGGCCGAACAGGGAGTGCTGCTGCTCAACGCCGTGCTCACGGTCCGCGCCCACGAAGCCGCGTCGCACGCCGGCCGCGGCTGGGAGACCTTCACCGACGCCGTGGTGCGCGCCATCGCCCAGCGCAAAGAGGGCATCGTCTACATGCTCTGGGGCAGCTACGCCCAGAAGAAAGGCGCCATCGCCGACCCGCAGCGCAACCTGATCCTCAAAGCCGTGCACCCTTCGCCGCTGTCGGTCTACCGGGGATTCTTCGGCTGCCGCCACTTCTCGCGCGCCAACGAATACCTCCGCTCCGTGGGCAAGGAGCCGATCGTGTGGTAATCCGCCCCGCCCGAAAGACGAAAAATCCCGGCCCTGCAAGAAGCAAGGCCGGGATTTTTACGAACTGCACGGGATTCCCTATCCCAGATAGGATTTCAGGAGTTTCGACCGCGACGAATGCCGGAGGCGGCGAATCGCCTTCTCCTTGATCTGACGCACGCGCTCGCGCGTCAGGTCGAACTTCTCGCCGATCTCCTCGAGAGTCATCTCCGAGGTTCCGATGCCGAAGAAGTACTTGATGATGTCGCGCTCACGCTCCGTGAGGGTCTCCAGCGCACGGTCCACCTCGGTCGACAGCGACTCGTTGATCAGCCCGCGGTCGGCATTGGGCGAATCGGGATTCACCAGCACATCCAGCAGCGAGTTGTCCTCACCGTCGGCGAACGGAGCGTCGACCGATACGTGGCGGCCGGCGACACGCAGCGTGTCGGTGACCTTCTCCTTCGGGAGTTCCAGTTCCGTAGCCAGCTCTTCGGGCGACGGCGTGCCTTCTCGCGATACCGCGCGCAAGGCCCTTCCTCTGCGGCCATACTCCGGGCCTGCGCCCGTTGACACAGAATTTGCAAGAAGAAAAACACAAGCGGCGTTCCGGCTGTCGAACCAGACCTTTCCTCGTCCCGAACATACGAACTCTGGAGGTTGTCATGCAGCGAGTTGAAAGAAGCGTTTTTGGTGAACTCAACGGTAAACCGATCCACCTGTTCCGTCTGTCCAACGCCAACGGCATGGTGGCCGAGCTCCTCGAATTCGGCGGCCGCATCAAGGCCCTGTGCATCCCCGACGGCCAGGGCGGCCTAGACAACATGAGCGTAGGGTACGACACCTTCGAGCCCTACCATGCCCGCTTCAATCCCTGGCTCGGCGCCCTCCTCGGCCGCACCGCCAGCCGCGTCACCGGCGCGCGGTTCCAGATCGACGGCAAGACCTATAATCTGTCCGCCAGCGGCCCCGCCGGCAGCAACATGCACGGCGGCTTCGTGGGCTTCGACAGCCGCGTATGGGCCGGCGAAGCCGACAGCGACGCCACCGGCGCCACGCTGAAGCTCACGTATCTCTCTCCCGATGGCGAAGAAGGCTATCCCGGCAACGCTTCCGTGACCGTCACCTACCGCCTCGACGACGACAACCGCTTCCACATGAACTGGGAAGCCGCCACCGACGCCCCCACCATCATCGACATGTCCTCTCACGTGTATCTGAACCTCAACGGCTTCAAGAACCGTGACGTCATGAACGAATACCTAAAGGTCAACGCCTCGTATTATCTGGAAAAAGATGCCACCGGCACCCCCACCGGCAACTTCATCCCCGTGGAAGGCTCCGTGTTCGACCTGCGCACCCCAAAGCTGATGGAAGAACTCTCTCAGGGCGCGGTGTACAATCCCATCATGGCTCTGGACGGCGAAGGCGGCACCCTGCGCGAAGTGGCCGAAGTGAGCATCCCGGAACAGGGCCGCTCCTACACCCTGCACACCACGGCCCGCGCCCTGCAGGTGTACAACGCCTATAACATGGCCTCGTTCTATACTTCCCGCGGGCTGGAATCCCCCTTCGCTCCGGCCCCCGGCCTTGCCATCGAACCGCAGAACTACCCCAACGCCATCAACATCCCCTCCATGCCGTCGCCCATTCTCCGCCCCGGCGAAACGTACAGCGAGCGGCAGTTCTTTGCCTTCAAATGGTAAGCAGTTAGCATGAAAGGATGGAAGCTTTGAAGAGCTTCCATCCTTTCATGCTTTTGCCGGCATCAACGCAGCGCCATCCTGCTAGGAGGCTCCCATGGCCACCCGGAACATCATCGATCTCAGCCAGCCCATCACCCCGGCATCGCCTGCCCCTTGCGATCCGCCTGTGGAATTCCGCACGGTGGCCAGCCACGGCCCCGATTCCCCCTACCAGATGATGTGGTTCGGCATGACCGATCACACGGGCACGCACATCGATGCGCCTCTGCATTTCGTCCCCGGCGGGAAGCCCATCGATGAAGCAGATCTCTCTGCCCTGTATTCCATGCCCGGCGTCTTCCTCGACTTCACCGCCGCATCCTGCTTCCACAAGATCGATGCGGGCGAATACGGTTCCATCCCGAGAAACGCCTTCATCATGCTCCACACCGGAACGGGTTGGTATTCCAATACGCAGGAATATTTCAATTCCCCGTTCATCACCCCTGCCGCTGCGGAACGCATCATCCGGCTCCGTCCGGTGGCTGTGGGCGTCAACGGCCCCACCGTGGACGACCGCAGGGGGGAAGGGCGCCCCATCCACCGCGCCTTCCTGTCCCATGGCGTGCATATCATCGAAGGCATCGTGCGTTCCGAACTTCTGGCAGGAAAACGATTCCACTGTACGGCCCTGCCCTTGAAGCTCGCCGGCTTCACGGGTTCCCCGATACGCTTTGTGGCGGTTCTGGAAGAGCCCGCCTGATCTGGCACCTTGCCGCCCCTGCGGATGCCCATACACGGAATACTGAATAAAAAAGCCCTCATGACAGAGGGCATACCAACAGGAGGTTCCATGAAGCCGGATTCCCCTTTCCGCAAAGCAATCAACGCCATCGAAGTCTGGGTCAGCGTCTTCGCCATGCTGCTCCTGATCCTCGTCGTCTCCATTCAGGTGTTCTGCCGCTACGTGCTCCAGGACTCCCTCGCCTGGACGGAAGAGCTGGCCCGTTACCTCGTCATCTGGAGCGTGCTTTTCGGATGCAGTTTCGCCATGCGCACCGACTCCCACCTCGAGCTTTCCATCCTTTCCAACTTTTCCGGCCCCCGCATGAAGAAGTACGTCAAGTGCTTCTCCTGCATCGTGTGCCTCGCGTTCAGCATCATCATGGTCTATGCCGGCATGGAGTCCGTCATCAACATCCACTGGAGCGAACAGCTCACCCCCGCCATGCAGCTGCCTGCCTGGATCATCTGGATGGCCATGCCCGCAGGCTTCGGCCTCATGGGTATCCAAGCCATTCTGCGCTGTGTCGATGAGATAGCGAAGAACGTCTAACATAGTATAGTAAAAGGAAATAATATGGATCCTGTTCTTCTTACCACATTCGGCACCCTCATCGTCCTGCTTATCTTCACCGTACCCATCGGCGTTTCCATCGGCACCGCCGTCTTCATGGGCATGATGGTGGGCGGCCTTCCCCCCGTGTTCCTCGCACAGAAAATGTACAGTGCGCTGGACTCCTTCCCCCTGCTGGCCGTCCCCTTCTTCATCGTGGCTGGCGACATCATGCAGAAAGGCACCATCGCCAACTCCCTGCTGGCCGTTTCCCGCTGTCTGGTTGGCCACATCAAGGGGGGCATGGCCCACATCTCCATCCTCACCAGCCTCTTCTACGGCGCGCTGAGCGGCTCCGCCGCCGCCACCGTGGCCGCCGTGGGCGGCATCATGATCCCCGCCATGGAGAAGGAAGGCTACCCCAAGGAGTTCGCCACCGCCGTGAACTCCACCTCCGGCTGTCTCGGCATCATGATCCCGCCGAGCATCCCGCTCATCCTTTTCGGCTCCACCGCCGGCGTTTCCATCAGCGACCTCTTCGTGGCCACCATCGTTCCCGGCATCCTCATGGGCTGCGCCCTCATGCTGGTGAGCTACGTCATCTGCGTGCGCAGGAAGTACGGCAAAACCGTGGCCCGTGCCAAATTCGCGGAAATGATGAAGGCCCTGTACGAAGCCAAGTGGGCCATCATGGTGCCCGTCATCGTCCTCGGCGGCATCTACGGCGGCATCACCACCCCCACCGAAGCCGGCGCCATCGCCGTGGTCTACGCCCTGTTCGTGGAAGTATTCATCACCCGTTCCATGACAAGGAAGCTGTTCTTCGAGATCATCAAGAGCTCCGTACGCATCAACGCCGCCATCTTCCTCGTGGTGGCCTCCGCCACGGCACTCGGCCAGATCATGATGTACTACAACCTTTCCGCCGCCGTGCTCGATACCATCATGGGCATCTCCACGAACAAGGTCGTCATCATGGCGCTCATCCTCGTCGTGCTGCTCATTCTGGGCACCTTCCTCGAAGCTGCCGCCATCATCATGATCGTCACTCCGCTTCTGCTGCCCGTTATCAATGCCATTGGCGTGGATCCCGTACACTTCGGCATCATCATGCTCACCAGCTTCGCCGTAGGGGGACAGACTCCTCCCGTGGGCATGACGCTCTTCGTGGGTGCTTCCATCGCCAAGATCAGCATCGAACGCCTCAGCATTGCGAGCATCCCCTACATTCTCACACTCGTGGCCATGCTGGTCATCATCGCTTTTGTCCCGCAGCTCTCGCTCTGTCTCATCTAAGTCCTTAACATTGGGAAACCATTCTCACAAACTGTCTGGAGGATCTCTATGAAACTGTTCAAGGCCATGCTCTGCTCCGTCGCCGCTCTGAGCCTTCTGCTCCCCGCCGCCCACGCACAGGCTGCTCCCACCGTGGTGAAGATCGCCCTCACCCAGCCCACGGGCCACCCCACCACCGACCTCATCCGCGGCCAGTTCAAAAAGACCATTGAAGAAAAGACCAATGGCCGCTTCCGTATCGACGTGTTCGACAACTACTCCTTCGGCAACTTTGAAGCCGTGGTACAGGGCCTGCAGTTCGGCATGTTGCAGTTCGCTCAGGAATCTCCTTCCAACCTGTCCATCTACGATCCCAAACTGATGATCTTCGACCTTCCCTACCTCATGCCCGACTACGACGCCGTCAATATTCTGCTCGACGGCAAAGTTGGGAAGGAACTGAGCCGCTCCCTTGAAAAGATCGGCATCAAGGGCATGGGCTGGATCGCCCTCGGCACCCGTTTCTACTGGATGAACAAGCCATTCCACACCATGGCCGAAGCCAAGTCCATGAAGATCCGCGCCACCGCTTCCAAGGTTCATATCAGTATGACCAAGGCCTTCGGCATGAACCCCACCCCCATGGCCTGGAGTGAAACCTTCACCGCTCTTCAGCAGGGCACCGTGGCCGGCGTGGACGTTGACATCCACTCCGCCGTTTCCGCCAACCTGCACGAAGTCGCCCCCCATCTCGTGCTCTCCGGCCACTTCTATACCCCCCATCTGTTCATGGCTTCCGCCAAGTTCATGGACTCCCTGTCTCCTGAAGACCGTAAAATTTTTGAAGAAACATTCGCTGAAGTCCAGAAGATCCAGCGTAGTGCCATCCACACCGGAGAACAGAAGCTCATCGAAAAGCTGCGCGCTCAGGGCG
>OODG01002736.1_pt1 | contig 10342 bp, 10 predicted proteins | sample 1671621 | NCBI WGS metagenome assembly OODG01 (sample SAMN06348175, study PRJEB24527) | human gut metagenome | biome: human gut; feature: ankylosing spondylitis patient; material: feces | host: Homo sapiens | place: China | collected 2015-10 | reverse complement strand
TCAATAAACAACGGACGTTCATTGTCCTTTTTCGACCAAGCAATCTCACGCGAGGTAAAAAGAGATTTTGCCACACACGAACTGATCAGTTCGTTATCGCCATCATAAATGATGACGTCACAATCTTTGAACAAAGTAAGCTTCTCCATACATTTATCCTGTAAAGAGAAAAAGTTCTCTTGGTGCGCACCACCAATATTAGTCAAAATCCCCACAGTAGGTTTAATGATAGTCTGCAACGCCTCCATTTCCCCCATTTCGGAAATACCCGCTTCAAAAATAGCCAACTCAGTGCGTTCATTCATCAACCATACCGAAAGTGGCACACCTATCTGTGAATTATAGCTACGTGGCGAACGGGTTACCACACGGTCCGGGCTCAGCAATTGATACAACCATTCCTTCACAATGGTTTTTCCATTGCTGCCTGTAATTCCTATAACCGGAATCTGAAACTGCTCCCGATGCTTTTCCGCCAATTTCTGTAATCCTTTCAGAGGATTGGCCAACTGCAGGAAATTCGCATCTTGAAAAGATTTCATATCGGCCGGCAATTCGCCCACTACAAAATTACGGACTCCACGTTCATACAATTCCGGAAGATATTTATGCCCGTCATTCCGTTTGGTTTTTAAAGCAAAAAATAATGTTTCTTCCGGAAAGCACAATGAACGGCTATCAGTTAAAATCCAATCAATCTGTGCACTACGGTCCCCAAACCGCTTTGCTCCCAGAACTTTTTCTATATTTTCAATCGAGCTTGACATTGTTCTAATTCTTTTTGAAGGTCAAAATACGGGAACTTTTCTTTAAGTCGCTCTATCTTTAACACTATTTGAGTTAAAAATTTGCGATATGTTTCAGATTGGGCATTAAACGGTTTGTGAGCTAAAGCCTTCCGGATATCCTCCCACTCTTTCATTATTCTATCCGTTTCTTTACTAAAATAACATTCTGTAAAACATTCCCATAAATAAGATACAGCAACAGGAGAAGGATGCAACATGTCATCTGCATAAAAACGATAATCACGAAGTTCATCCATCATGATTTCATAAGAAGGGAAATAGTAACAATCAGACCAGCGGCGGCATAATTCATCCACCGCAAGAAGCAAAGTGGACTTACTTATCTGATTACCATGCATACCATCTTTGCTATGCCGTATGGGGCTGACAGTGAAAAGTATCTTCAAGAACGGATTTACTTTTCTCAATTCCACCAACACACATTCCCATTCAGTGACAATTTCCTCTACCGTAAGAAGTTGTCGGGTAAAAAGGCTGTCGGGCTGTTTGTGGCAATTTCCTACCACCATGGTCCTTTCCTTCAGCCAATAAGCAAATGCAGTCCCCCAAGTAATAACCAGCCAATCAAGCTGAGGAAGTCCGGCTGAAGCCTGTTCCAGCCGCGTATTTATAGAAGACAAACAAGATGCTGCCGTAGAGGCTGAAAAAACGCTATGATGCATCCAACTGTGCCAACAGCCTCCGGCATAGAACAAATCCTCTTCCGTATATGTTTGATGGGATAGAATTTGCCAAAGAGCTTCCACTATGGATAAAGGATTATAGAGGATTCCAAAAGGATTTACATCACAACGGAACTTATTTGCCAACAACAAATTTCCGATGTTTTCTGCAAAACAAGAACCAAATAGCATGATTCGGTCCGAATGCCGGATTTCTGTTTCCCTTTTAGGTAATTCTACTTGCGTTCTGAAATTCATACGATAAGGAAAGCTTTTAAAATTTAAGGGCAAATGTAATTATAATACACATATTTATGCTATTTTTGCACGATATTTATCATATCATAGGAATGGAACAGGATAATTTATATAACTTACTGCAAAGCATAGATACTCCGGATGATTTGCGCCATTTAAGCGCAGACAAACTGCCCGAAGTGTGTAAAGAGCTAAGGCAAAAGATTATAGATGAGCTCTCATGTAATCCGGGGCATTTCGGTTCCAGTTTGGGCGTAATAGAACTGACCGTCGCCTTACATTATGTATTCAACACACCCTATGACCGCATTGTATGGGATGTAGGGCATCAAGCTTACGGGCATAAAATTTTAACCGGACGCCGGGATGCGTTCTGTACCAACCGTAAACTGAATGGCATACGTCCTTTTCCTTCTCCATCCGAAAGTGAATATGACACATTTACTTGCGGGCATGCGTCAAATTCTATTTCCGCAGCTTTAGGTATGGCTGTAGCAGCCAAAAAGCACGGAGAGAATAACCGGCATGTCGTTGCTGTAATTGGTGACGGTTCCATGAGTGGAGGGCTGGCTTTCGAAGGGCTGAACAATGCCTCAGCAACTCCTAATAACCTTCTGATTATCCTGAATGACAACAACATGGCTATAGACCGTAGTGTAGGAGGCATGAAACAATATCTGTTGAACCTGCAAATGTCTGAAGGATACAACCGGATACGCTATAAAATATCACAAATGTTCCATCGATGGGGTATCCTGAACGAAGAACGCCGGAAAAGCCTGATACGATTTAACAACAGCCTGAAATCCATGCTGGTACAACAGCAAAACGTATTTGAAGGCATGAATATCCGTTATTTCGGACCTATTGATGGACACGATGTCAACAATTTGGCACGTGTATTAAAAGAGATTAAAGATATGCAAGGACCTAAACTGCTCCATATACATACCACCAAAGGAAAAGGTTTCGGTCCGGCAGAAAAAGCTGCCACCATCTGGCATGCTCCGGGCATATTCGACAAGGAAACCGGAGAGCGTATCGTTGTCGATACCAAAGGAATGCCCCCTTTGTTTCAGGATGTTTTTGGAAATACCCTATTGGAACTGGCCCAAACAAATGATAAAATCGTAGGAGTCACTCCCGCAATGCCCTCAGGGTGCTCTATGAACATATTAATGAAAGCCATGCCCGAAAGAGGTTTTGATGTGGGAATTGCCGAAGGACATGCCGTTACCTTTTCAGGAGGAATGGCAAAAGATGGTCTATTGCCTTTCTGCAATATCTATTCGTCTTTCATGCAACGTGCCTATGACAATGTGATTCACGATATAGCGATACAAAAACTCAATGTAGTATTGTGCCTGGACCGCGCTGGATTGGTAGGAGAAGACGGTCCTACTCATCACGGAGCATTCGATCTGGCTTATATGAGACCGATACCCAATCTCATTGTGGCCTCCCCTTACAACGAACATGAACTGCGTTGTTTGATGTATACCGCCCAGTTACCTGACAAAGGTCCTTTTGTCATCCGTTATCCACGTGGAAGAGGTTCATTGGTAGACTGGAAATGTCCAATGCAAGAGATTGAGATAGGAAAAGGAAGAAAATTGAAAGAAGGAAAAGACATAGCGGTCATTACGCTGGGGCCCATTGGCGTTCAAGCAGAAAAGGCTATCACACATGCCGAACAGGAAACAGGAAAAAGCATTGCTCACTATGATTTGCGTTTCTTAAAGCCGTTAGATGAAAGTATGTTACACGAAATAGGCAAGAGATTCAAGCAAGTGGTCACTGTTGAAGACGGTGTGCTAAAAGGTGGAATGGGCAGTGCCATACTGGAATTTATGGCAGACAATGAGTATAATCCGCAAATAAAACGTATCGGACTACCGGATCAATTTGTCCAGCATGGTTCAGTAAAAGAACTATATCATATTTGCGGCATGGACGAAGAAGGTATTTACAAAGTTTTGATATCATTCTAAGAGAGACGAACAATGAAAATCATTATTGCAGGAGCAGGAGCAGTAGGCACCCATCTGGCGAAATTATTATCGGATGAAAAGCAAGACATCATTTTGATGGATGAAAACGAAGAAAAGTTGAGCAAACTTGATTCCAACTTCGATTTAATGACTGTCAATGCATCCCCCACCTCCATTTCCGGCCTTAAGAATGCAGGAGTGGCAGGCGCGGATTTATTTATCGGGGTCATGCCGGAAGAAAGCCGCAATATGACGGCCTGTATGTTGGCTACCAATATGGGGGCAAAAAAGACTGTAGCCCGGATTGACAATTACGAATATTTACTTCCTAAACATAAAGAATTCTTTTCCCAACTAGGAGTACACTCACTGATTTATCCGGAAATGCTGGCCGCCAAAGATATAGTAGATGCCATCAAAATGAGCTGGATACGCCAATGGTGGGAATTTTGCGGTGGTGCATTGGTCCTGATAGGTACCAAAATGCGCGAAACGGCAGAAATTCTGAACGTTCCCCTTCATGAACTGGGAGGACGTAATATTCCATTCCATATTGTAGCTATTAAGCGGGGAAATGAAACAATCATCCCCCGTGGAGACGATGCTATCAAATTGCATGATATTGTTTATTTCACCACAACAAAGAAATACATTCCTTATATCCGTAAAATAGCAGGAAAAGAAACTTATCCCGATGTACGCAATGTAATGATTATGGGTGGCAGCCGAATCGCTGTACGCACCACACAATACGTACCAGATTATATGCAGGTCAAGATTATTGAGAATGACATCAACAGATGCAACCGACTTACTGAAGCTGTGGACGAAAAAGTAATGATTATCAACGGAGATGGGCGGGATATGGATTTACTCATGGAAGAAGGATTAAGGAATACCGAGGCTTTTGTCGCTTTGACAGACAATTCTGAGACCAATATTCTGGCCTGTCTTGCCGCTAAACGCATGGGAGTAACCAAGACTGTGGCGGAAGTAGAAAATATTGATTATATCAGTATGGCAGAAAGCTTGGATATCGGTACGGTTATCAATAAAAAGATGATTGCCGCCAGCCATATTTACCAAATGATGCTGGACGCCGATGTTTCTAATGTAAAATGTCTGACCTTCGCTAATGCTGATGTGGCTGAATTCACAGTCAAAAATGGTTCCCGTATTACCAAATGCGCTGTCAAAGACGCCGGATTACCCAAAGGGGCAACCATCGGCGGACTCATCCGCAATGGCGAAGGTATATTGGTAACAGGTAATACTGTTATTCAGCCCAATGACCATGTTGTGGTATTCTGTTTAGGGATGATGATTAAGAAAATAGAAAAATTCTTCAATTGATGATAAACACAAAAATGATAGCCCGGATTATGGGTTCTCTATTCTTCATAGAAGCAGGCTTCCTTATTCTATGCTCCTTTCTTGCTGTTTATTATAATGAATCGGATCTTTCCGCTTTCCTAACTTCTACAGCAATTACAGTAGGGGCAGGCATCATAGCCTCTCTGACCGGCAAAAATGCAGAAAAGAAGATCAGTCGCCGTGACGGATATGTTATTGTAACTTTCGCATGGGTCTTTTTTTCTTTATTCGGTATGCTTCCATTCTATCTGAGCGGATATATTCCCTGTATAACGGACGCTTTCTTTGAAACCATGTCGGGGTTCACCACGACTGGCTCTTCTATTCTGAATCATGTCGAAGCACTTCCTCATGCCACCTTATTTTGGCGTTCTCTGACCCAATGGCTGGGAGGCTTAGGGATTATTATGCTATTTATCGCCATATTACCGAGTCTCGGAATAGAGGGACGGGATCTTTACGTGGCAGAAGTCACAGGGCCTACACACAATAAAACTTCATTTACCTTTACTTCTTCTGCCCGGCAAATGTGGATTCTCTATACCATCCTGACACTTTTGCAAACCCTTTTGCTCCTATTCGGAGGAATGAATCTCTTCGATGGTATCTGTCATGCATTCACCACGATGGCCACCGGAGGATTCTCGACCAAACAAAATAGTATCGCTTATTGGGATTCCGCTTATATCCAATATGTCATCATCATTTTTACTTTTATGGCAGGTACCAATTTCGGACTTTTACATACAGCTATCCGTGGTAATTGGAAGAAACTGATCCAGGATAATGAATTTCAACTCTATTTCATGCTTGTCGTGCTAGCCAGCGTTGTGATCGGTGTAGGACTTTACGTCATCGGCTGGGCAGACTTCGAGAAGAGTATGCGTGATGCCACCTTTCAGGTAGTTACTTTAATCACGACAACGGGATTTGCAACCGCCGATTATCTGCTTTGGCCTCCCTTGTTAGGTTTGATTCTGTTCTTACTTCTTTTCGTCGGAGCCTCAGCCGGTTCTACAGCCGGAGGAATGAAAGTCGTACGGGTTTATCTGCTATTTAAAAATTCTTTTGTAGAGTTAAAGCGTATTATTCACCCCAATGGTATTATCAATGTCAAATACAACAATAAAAGCGTTCATCCCAATATAATGACGGGGATTATGGCTTTTGCCATTTTATTCATGATTGTATTTACCATCGGGAGTCTGATCATGACCATCTTTACGGAAGATATCATTACCGCCTGCAGTGCCGTCGTCAGCTCGATGAGTAATGTAGGTCCCGGATTCGGCAGTGTCGGTCCGATGTTTTCCTATGCGCACCTGAATGATTTTGCCAAATTATTCCTGGCTTTTTTAATGCTGGTAGGACGTCTGGAGATCTTTACCGTCATGGTGCTGTTTACAAAAGCTTTCTGGAGAAAATAATCAGGCTATCCGTTCTAAAGTCAGATCGGGCAAACTTTGCATAAACTGAAATAATTCACTCTCATCCAGATAGCGTTTGGTCTTGATCACCATCGTTACATGGTATAAATCGGCATGTTCGAGAGGCTCGTGTTGCATATCATAACTGGCAATCCGATAATTTCTCAAATGTAGTTCATTGGTCACCCGCTTCAAATTTTCTTTATCGGTAGTGGCAAATACCAGCAATGAACTATGTTCTCCCACATTTTTAAAAATAATAGTCAGAAATTCAAGTCCTATTAAAGTCAGAATCATGGCGAATACTCCGATCCAATACATACCTCCTCCGACAGCCAGTCCGATACCCGAAGTCGCCCATAAACCGGCAGCCGTCGTTAAGCCTCGTACAAACTGTTTTTGAATCAGAATAGTCCCTGCTCCGATAAAACCGATACCACTGACCACCTGAGCAGCCACTCGACTCGGATCCAAACCATAACCCGGCTTAGCCAAGACATCGGCAAATCCATATTGTGATACAATCATAATCAAAGCACTTCCCAAAGCAACCAAAAAGTGCGTCCTCAATCCCGCCTCCTTAGCCCGATACTCCCGATCCCAGCCGATCACCCCTCCCAAAACTCCAGCTAACAATAACCGAAAAATACAGTCCCAAAGCATAAAAACCTCCTTTCAATAACCTTTACTATCCCATTACGTTCTATCTGATCAAACGTTTCTTTTCTACGACAAAAAGAATGCCAAAAAAAGCTGTCCCATATACCCGGAACAGCCTTCATTTCTTTTCTCCTCTGCTTCCTGCTTTCACTTCAATTCTCCGATTCCTTGCCGGATGACTTCTATCCGATCATCGGTACAATCGACAACTGTCGAGGCAACATTCTGTCCAAAACCACCGTCGATCACCAAATCCACCAATTTCTCATATTTTTCATGAATCAATTCAGGATCGGTCATATATTCAACCACCTCGTCTTCAGCTTTAACCGAAGTAGTCAGTAAAGGATTACCCAGTTCTTCAACAATAGACATCACGATATAATTATCCGGAATCCGGATACCGATAGTCTTCCGCCTATTGATCATCACATTAGGCAATTTATTAGTTGCCGGCAATACAAAAGTAAAAGGCCCGGGTAGATTACGTTTCATCACCTTAAAAACCTCGTTATTTACTTTCGCATAAGCAGCGATATTCGACAGATCCCGGCAAATCATCGAAAAATTGGCTTTCTCAGGTTTGATATTTTTCAACTGGCAAACACGCTGCACAGCTTTGACATTATTAATGTCACAACCGATCGCATAAATTGTATCCGTCGGATAGATAATAATGCCCCCGGCTTTCAACACCTCTACAACTTTAAGGATATCCCGGGTATTAGGATTATCCTCAAATAATTTGATATACATGAAGCGTCAACCGTTTACCTTTTTGTAATCTTCCAGGAATTTAGCCAGTCCACTATCTGTCAACGGATGATTCAGTAATCCTTTGATAGCAGCCAACGGACAGGTTGCGACATCGGCACCAGCCTCTATACACTGAATGATGTGTTGCGTATTCCGGATCGAAGCAGCCAGGACCTGAGTATGGAAACCATAATAACTGTACATATCCACGATCTTACTAACCAACTCGATACCATCACTACAAATATCGTCCAGACGGCCCACAAAAGGAGATACATAGGTAGCTCCGGCTTTTGCAGCCAATAAAGCCTGTCCCGGAGAAAACACTAAAGTACAATTGGTACGGATACCTTTTCCGGTAAAATATTTTATAGCTTTAATCCCTTCAGCAATACAAGGAACTTTGACTACAATATTCGGATGCAAAGCGGCCAATTCTTCTCCTTCTTTTATCATTCCCTCATAATCGGTAGCAATCACTTCAGCACTCACATCTCCCTGGACGATATTACAAATATCGACATAGTGTTTTTTACAATTCTCCACTCCCTTAATCCCCTCTTTAGCCATCAACGATGGATTGGTCGTCACTCCGTCCAACACTCCCAAGTCATTTGCTTCTCTGATTTGATCCAAATTAGCCGTGTCAAGAAAAAATTTCATAGGTTTTATTTTTAAAAAGTTTGCAGTTTTTATAAATCACGTAACAAAATTAGAATATTCCGCTCAATAAAGCTATTATATTCTGATATTTTTCAATTTGATTCTGTTAAAAACAAGTGATAAAGAAAAGCGGAGAATAAAATTTATTCTCCGCTTTTCTTTATCATATAAAAAACAAACAAATATTTTATCTATACACAAACCATTCGGTAAAGTATTACCGTATATACTCTTAACATGATGTCGAAAAAAATATCATATCAAAGCCAACGGGATTGTCTCCATGTATGCCTGATCCTGATCATCCTGTTCAGTTTCGCTTATTATGAAGCTGAACGAAAAAATTCAGTGTCTCCTCCGGAAGAAAATCAGATAACTACGACTGATTCGATCACTCCTTCCAGATTTGTCAACAGTTATTGAATATTATTCCCTAACTTTTAAAGCTTCGAAAGGATTACGTATGATAGTTTTCCAGCTACTTATACAAACAAGCAAAGCAATCCAGACCAATACCCCCGACACGGTATATATATTTTATCTCATACCCAAAAGGGATTTCTTTAGAACGTCTTTCCCCTTGTACCATAAAAAGGACGACAAAATTACTGACGGAAATAAATAAAATCAATAATCCGATACAACTCATAAATAGAATCCCAACCATCCCGGCTCCGGTTTTAAAATCAAAATCGGCTAAAGTCGACAAATGAATAGAAGTTAAAGGTTCCAGCTCACTCCCTGTTTGTATATTTCAAGGTATTATACCCCTTTTCGATTGACCCGGTTAGATTTTTCTACTACCTTCTCTAATGGACACCTTTCCTAAATTTCAGATAAATAAAGAACTCCAAGCCATCATAATCAGCTACATCCGGAGTCATGGATTCCAGATATTCAAAATTAAAATGACTGTTCTGTGGAAGATCCTCAATCACAGCAATCACCTGACAAGGGACTCGTTCACTATCATTCAAAAATTGTCCGGTAGGATCGACATTTTTGACAAATGGAATTCCATACGATAGTGTTTCTAAAAGGGAGCTTAACATGAAGGGGCATACCCGATGCATTTACCTTTCCTCCTTCTTCTTTGCCAGTATCCGTTTGGTATAGCCAGTATAATCAGATAAAAAAAAGCAGTCACAATTCACATCATGACTGCTTTCAAAATTCGGCGCCAACCTACTCTCCCACCATAAGGCAGTACCATCGGCACTCAGGGGCTTAACTTCTCTGTTCGGAATGGAAAGAGGTGGATCCCCCCGGTTATAGACACCTTTTAATATCTTCAGGATTTTATCCTGTTTCATTACAATTTCTTCAGTTCCCGTTACATATCCCAACAACCCACAGCCTCCGCTGAGAATTTGACATTTACACCGGAAAGATAAAGAAGAATATACTCCGCTTAAAGTAAACATTCGGGTAATTAGTATTGCTCGGCTGTGCCGTCACCGACTATACACCTGCAACCTATCAACGTTCTCATCTCGAACGACCCTGTAAGGATATCTCATCTTGAAGCTGGCTTCGCGCTTAGATGCTTTCAGCGCTTATCCAATCCATACATAGCTACTCAGCAGTGCATCTGGCGACACAACTGATTCACCAGAGGTATGTCCAACCCGGTCCTCTCGTACTAGAGTCAGAGCTCCTCAAATATCCTGCGCCCACAACAGATAGGGACCGAACTGTCTCACGACGTTCTGAACCCAGCTCGCGTGCCACTTTAATCGGCG
>OODG01002721.1_pt1 | contig 10384 bp, 10 predicted proteins | sample 1671621 | NCBI WGS metagenome assembly OODG01 (sample SAMN06348175, study PRJEB24527) | human gut metagenome | biome: human gut; feature: ankylosing spondylitis patient; material: feces | host: Homo sapiens | place: China | collected 2015-10 | reverse complement strand
AAGTTTCGGAAAGGAGTCCCCACAAAAAGCACTACACAAACAAAAGCTTAGGATTTCCCATTTTTGTTCTCACAATCCTGCTATGCATCACCGCAACCTGATTCTTGCCAATCACGAAATTTCATACTACACTAAAAATCAGAAAGCGAAACCGCGAAAGGCGGGGGGCCATGCCCAACGTATTGATCGACGCAGACGGCTGCCCGGTGGTGGAGCTGACCGTCCGGCTCCACCAAAGCCGGAGAATACCGGTGCTCATCCTTTGCGATACCGCCCACCGAATTGAGCGGGAGGGTGCAGAGACACTGGTGTTTGACAAGGGCGCGGGCAGCGTGGACTTTGCCCTAGTCGACCGCGTGTGTCCTGGTGACATCGTGGTGACCCAAGACTACGGTCTGGCCAGTATGTGGCTGGCGCGCAGGGCCTAGGCGCAGAACCAGAACGGCATAGTATATACCGCAGACAGCATCGATGCGCTTTTAAAACGCCGATGGCAAAACAAAAAACTTCTCCGGGCCGGCAAGCACCCAAAAGGGCCTACCAGGTGGACGCGGGAGCAGGATGAGACGTTTGAAAAGTTTTAAAGAGGCTGTTGGGAAGCGCACCCTCGTGAGGATAGATGCTAGCTGTGCAAAATGCTAAGTACCACGATGAGCACCCGTGAAGCAGGCGATCGAACTATTCAGTTGCTCTCTCCTGCAAAGTTCGGACGCTTAGTAAATCATCCTAAGACGTTCGATGATAAAATCCTGAGCCTCCTTGACGTGCAGACTTCCAGCAACTGCTCGCCTCTCTTGCAGGGGCTTATCAACGGCCTTAATGAAATCACAACATATCCCCTTTCTTAGAACTATCTAATAATATTTGAAAACTCCGTACCATTTTATCGGCAGGAATACAGAGAATGCCTCCTGCACCCGGTTGGTGAAGTCCCATTAATGGAAGAGAACGGTAGTCGTCGACATCTCTCTTGATATAGAATGGCAAGTTATTCCCTAGTCGGACCGTTTGCGTTATCTGTCTGATAAGAAGTGCCGTATTCCCCTGTGCAGCCAGTATATTCAGCTCGTCATAATTTCCTGATTTTCTTGAATGTGTTTTCTCCCATAGTCCAAACTCAAGCATCGTTTTGACTCTGTCTTTCATTCAGCAAGCAAAAAAGAACTCAAGGCAGTGAATTCTATGCAGCAGACATTTCAAAAAATGCTAAGACCTCTTATGTGATTTGCCATAAGGTGGACACTTGAACTATGCTCCAATTAAATAGCGCATGGTACAATGATGTAACAATAAATTCCCCATAGAAAACAGCATTGAAATCCAAGCTATATTCCCTCATATGTTACTTCACGATTGGAATATATTCTAATCGTATTTACAAACAAATAATATTGAAGGAACAGTTGACATTTATTCGCCAAAAAGATATCATCAATAAAATGGGGTTTTTATACACAAAAATGGAAGGCTGATTTTAAAATGAGTAACTCCTCTCCCCTTCGATATCCTGGAGGTAAATCGGCATTGTATCCTGTTATTTCCAGTGCCATAGAATCCAATCTCACAAAACGGCGTATATATGTTGAACCTTTTGCAGGTGGTGCAAGTATTGCTTGCCGTTTGCTTCTTGATGGCGTAGTAGATTATGTAATAATCAATGATGCGGACAAAGCAGTGTATTCATTTTGGCGCGCAGTTATGGAGTCTACTACATGGTTTATCAATAAAATTGAAAACACTCCTGTCACTGTCGAAGAATGGAAAAAGCAACGCAATATTCTCCATCATGCGACAAAATATAGTAAAGAACTTGGCTTTGCCATGTTCTTTCTAAATAGAACTAACAGGTCTGGCATTTTAAATGCGGGACCCATTGGTGGATATAACCAAACTGGAGACTACAAAATAGACTGTCGTTTCAACCGAGAAGCGTTAATAAAAAAAATATCAAAAATTGCCGAATATCGGCATCAGGTAAAAGTATATAACCAAGATATTTTCGTTTTTCTAAAGCGCTATCTTCCTCCTGAAGACAACAACAACTCTGTATTCGTTTATTTTGATCCTCCTTATTATGAAAAAGGGCACCGCTTATATTTAAACTGTTTTTCCAACGAAGATCATCAAAAGTTAAAAAGTATTATTGCCTCGATAAAGTGCAAGTGGATTATGACTTACGACGATAAGGAACAAATAGAATCGTTATACAAACAATATCTGATGCATCGCTTTTTCATCAATTACAGTTTATCAAACAAACCCAAAGGTTCAGAATTGATGATATTCAAAGATTCGACCTGCCTCCCCTCGCCAGTTGTGTTGGATAGATTATCGCGATCTGTTGTTTTTGAAAACACTTATTATATGGAGGAAAAATAAATGAATTCCTGCAGATTCTGCGCCATTGCCAATTCGTGCGAAACTATTATTCATCCTGAAAACGAAAAAATTATTGAAACCCCAAACTTCTTTGCTATCTCTTCAATAGGTGCACTTGTTGAAGGCTGGATGCTTCTTGTTCCAAAAGAACATCTTTGTTCTATGAAGTCTCTATACGCAGATCGTGAATTTATAGAATTTGCTAATGATATTATTGCTGCATTGCTTACGTGTTATGGACCTGTGATTGCTTTTGAACATGGTCCTAATCGCGAAAATTCTGCCACTTCTTGTGGTACGAACCACGCCCATATTCATTTTGTTCCTTATCATTCATTGTTGCCAAAACTTCAAAACATGCCGCTGGAATGGCATGAATGTCGTGCATCTCAGATTGAGAATTTCGTATCTGGCAATGAGTATCTTTTTTATTGCGAACCAGGTAGCAAATGGGAGGATCCTTTGGGGCAAGTTCATATATTAAAAGAGCCTATTTCCCAATTCTTTCGAAAAGTTATTGCCGAAGATCTAGGTTGTCCTGAGAGATTCAATTATAAAACAAGACCTGACACAGTGCTTACGTTAAACACCATCGAAAAAACTAAAAAGTTTTTTTCTAAATGTTGTGAGGCTTAAAGATGTCTACGAGTTCTACCACCTCAGAAGAAGCAATCACCTCCGATGTGATTGAAACATCTGTTAATACTGATGGTCGAAAACCTTATGATTGGGAGTCAAAATACCCAAAGCTCGCACGCAATGAAATAAGGGGCGAAGCAATATATATTGGGATAATTTTATTTCTTTCCCTTTGCGGATTGGTTTCATGCTGGTGCGGATTCTTTGGCTTAACTTTGGCCACAGAGAGTTCGCACTCCATTCCGCTCAACTATATTATGCTTTATTTCTTTTCTGGCTTGTTGGGCGGAGTAATCTTCGGCGTAAAATATTTTTATAGAGTCGTTGCGCGTGGATACTGGACTCAAGACAGACGATACTGGAGAATATTTTCCCCATGGATTTCATCATGTGTTTCCCTAATCATTGGATGTATGGTCGCCTCTGGATATATTACTGCTGACCGCGACCTTTCTATCTCTTTAAGCACTTGTATTGGTTTTATTGCGGGCTATTTTGCTGATGAAGCTGTCGGTAAAATGTCCGAAGTAGCTGTGGCTCTGTTCGGCTCTAATCATAAAGCAAAGTGAGGTGCTTAAAATGGTGCATTCTCCTATACTTCACCCTATTCGCCCCGTGGTTTGGGTTACACAGGATGGAATCAATGTTATCGACCCGAGCGCTGCTACAATAGAATTGATTGGCGAAAAGGCATTTGGCTTAGCCTCATTACCAGAAAAATGGACATTACCATTTTTTGTTATTTCGGATAAATTGTTCAACGACTATATAAGCGAAAAGAATTTTGAGGATATGGCTCGCAAATGGCAAAATGCTGTGTGTTCTGCCGCCGAGTATTGTGAGTTCTCCTCTGACGACCAAGTAATTGTAAGGTCAAACGGCCACTCTGAGGGTTTACTGGAACGCGGTAAGTTCATTTCTGTTGAGGGAAGTTTAAATGAGTGGCCAATTTTAGTTAAACGATGTTTCGACGATTTAATTCAGCAAAGTGACGCCAAAGCAACACCTATGCCATTAATTATCCAAAAAAATTGTAGCTCTGTCATATGGTCACATTTCAAATGAACGACGCGTCGCAGAAGAACTTCGCGACTGGAGAGGCGAAATTGAATATTCCGTTCCGAAAGTATTTTCTGTTTCACTGCGTACTTGGCGAAGCAAAATAAACGTCGATACTTATCTCAATTCGCCATTAGTATGCCCCAGAGACAAAATAATAAAGGATGTACTGACCATTCCTTGCTCATGGGCAACAGAACAACGGGTACGCGTACATTTTGAGTGGATATACGATGGCGACTATATTTATTTGGTTCAAGCTGATGAAGAAACTCCTACTGATGGGTTGGATCCATTGAAGTATGTGGACAAAACATTAGATGCACATACACTTAACGACAAAAATTTCCCTTGCTGTTTGCATGTATTGAAAGCCGACGACTCCGAACGATACAAAATGTATGCAAAAATTCAAAACCCATTGTTATATCAACGTATAAACCAAAGTACAGCTCCACTCTATATATTAGACGATGAACAAACCCTACGTGCTCTTGCAGAGGGAACAATAACTGACAAATTACTTAATGATTTGCGTGTACTTACTTCGCGTCCGTTAATCATTAGAACAGATATTGCGTCCAATAACAAGGAAGAACGACAACTTTTGCCTAGAACAAACGGCATTCGAGATGTCGAAGCAGCCAAAAAATGGCTTTGTAACAATTACGCAATCCTATTAAAAAAAGCTAGTCTAAAGCCAATTTTCATCATGCACAACTACATACCTGCATTTTCCTCAGCCTTCGCTTACGCTCGACCTGGAGATCAACTCGTACGCATAGAGTCGCTATGGGGACTGCCGGAAGGTTTATACTATTACAGTCACGACAAGCATTTAGTGGATACTGGAAATCCAGATGTAAAACAACTTGATTGTGATAATTTCCAAGTGCGTCCCAATAAAAACTACAAAAAATATTTTGTCTGTCCAACAAATGATGAAAAATGGGAAGTTCAGGTTTTAGCCGCCCCCTTTGATTGGAAACCCGCCATTCCTAAAACCAGTTGGATAAAAGAAATAGCACGCGTCACACGTCTAATCTCAGAAGAAGAAGGCAAACCCATAAGTGTGATGTGGTTTGTAGGTGTAGACAATCAAGTTTACGATTGTGATGTATTTCCTTGGTATCATGAACCTTTTGAGTATAATGAAAAGTTAACTACGCCACGCAACAAATTATCATTCGAAAAAACTTTTGCTGTCCACACTTTACAAGAACTAAATCAACTGGAGAAATTGGCGCAGAGTCCGAACACGAATATAAGAAACATTTTGATTCAACCCACAGATGTTAGTATACTTCGAGAACGTTCTATTATTGACAGAATTGGCAACATTTCCAAAACCTTAAACGCTACCATTCTACTTGAAGGTGGCATTCTTTCCCACGCTTACTACCAATTAATTCGAACCGGAGCAAAAGTTGAAGTTAGGTATGCATTTGAAGAAACTCAAAGCTTAAAATTCAACAAGCTGGTAAGAGACAAGATTCCTGAAAAAATACAGCAAAATGGTGAAGATGCCATTGCAGCACAATTAGAAAAGCATGTGCTGAGTCAGTTATTGCGGCGTAAATTGGTAGAAGAGTCTTTGGAGGTTCTTGATTCTGAAAGGAAAGAAGATATTATAGTTGAACTTGCTGATGTTCTAGAAGTCCTAGATGGAATTATTAATCAATACCAAATTGATATTAATTCCATTCTTTCCCAAAAGGAAAAGAAGCGCGAGAAAGCCGGTGGTTTCGAAAAAGGCATTTATCTCAAGAAAACATCAAGCCGTAAAACTCCCAGCAAAGGGAAAATCGTTATTGACAACGAGCCAATCACTGCAGAACAGAAAATTTCTAAATCGACCGATTTGCGTAAATACTCAACAGCCAATGAATCGCTAACACGGGTAAAAGTTCCCGTTACATTGAACAAGTGGGAAGTCCGTCCAAGCGTTAGAGCGAAAAACATTGATATTCTTCTTAAGGGAGAGCGGCGACAAGGAATTTGGCAAATTGATATTTCTGTTTTTGAAGAAGCAGAGCAAATGTCCTTCTTTGATAAGTAAAGCGCTCCACTGGAAATCTCCTTAGCCATGAACACTTACTTTCCAGTCGAAATTGACCACCTTGACCACCATTTGACCACCACGCATACAAACGCCCGCGAAACCAGTTCTGAAAAGGCTTCGCGGGCTTTTTATATGGGTTTCAGCTTTGTGCACAACCGACGAAAAACGGCTTGAAATCGCGGTTTTACGTTGTGTGTCTGGGAACTCCGACTCAAATACTATGGCTAACAGTATCATTGCCGACTGAGCTTTTCTTATCCGCCATCTAAAATCACAGTCTTATATTTTTGAGCGTTCTTCACCGAGATAGTCGTCTCCCCCTAACCAAAGTCATAGGCAGAACCGTTTATCACACTATGTTCAGCGCACATCGCGCTTTTGCGGGAAAATGATCTTATTCACGAAGAAGAAGATGACCATAGACACGCCGCCGTTGAGCACAGTGGTGCCGATGTTATAGATGTAATCCGGCACCAGCAGTCCGGCCACCGCCACCCAAACGCAGTTTATGGAGTTTACGATGCAGGTGATGACCACAAAGGCCGCCAGGTACCATGCGATCTGCGGGCCGAGCCGTCCCCTGCTGCGAAAAACGAAGTTGCGCTGGATTGGAAAGTTCACCACTTCGCCCAGCACCATTGCCACCATGTAGGCACAGAAATAGGCCAGGCCTCCGTGGGCCTGGTCGTAGCCCAAGATGTTCCACTGAAAGGTCTCGCCAAACAGGGTGACCGGGATGCCCGGCCAGCCGAAGGCGGCGTTCCCCAATCCCGCAAAGGCGGCGGGCAGGAACTGGAGCAAGAGGTATTTGAATACCGTGACCAGATTGCTCACCACCACGAACAGACCGCCCTCCCGCAGCCAGCGGGCGGCGGCGGGATGTTCCGCCGAAAAGCGGTCCCATGCTTTCATTGTTGCTCCCTCCTCGAACGTTTGGCCAGCGCCCGGTCCCGCAGGGGCCTGCCCAGGGCCGATGCGGCCGCCGCCAGCAGTCCCGCGCCCCAGAAGCCCCGCAGTTCCAGCACCAGCGCATCGATGGTTTTTTCGTCCAGCCGCCCTTCGGTGGCTTTTGGCAGCGCCCGCAGCGGCAGCGAACCCGCCGTCACCGCCGCACCCGAAAAACACGCCGTGACGCTGCAACTGCAACCGGGCTACGAAGCCGAAGAGTACCTTCTGGAAGTCGGCAGACAGCGCATAACGGTCACGGCATCGACGCCCCAGGCGGTGCTGCACGGGCTTCGCAGCCTCCAGCAGCTGGTCGCCGGAGGAGAGATTCCCGCCTGCGTCGTCCGCGACAAGCCCACGTTCGCCTACCGCGGGGCGATGCTCGACGTCTGCCGCCATTTCTTCCCGGTCGAGGACGTGAAGACCTACATCGACATCCTCTCGCTGCACAAGATCAACAAATTCCACTGGCATCTGACCGACGATCAGGGCTGGCGGATCGAGATCAAAAAATATCCGCTGCTCACCCAGATCGGGTCCCGGCGTGCGGAAACGCTCGTCGGACGCTACGACAAGAACAAAGAGGGCGTTTACGACGGCAAACCCTACGGCGGGTTCTACACGCAGGAGGAGATCCGCGAGATCGTCAGCTACGCCGCAGAGCGCCATATCGAGGTGATTCCCGAAATCGAGATGCCCGGGCACGGGCTGGCGGCGCTGACCGCCTATCCGTGGCTCGGCTGCACGGGAGGTCCCTATGCCGTATGGACCCATTGGGGCATCAGCGACGACGTTTACTGCGCGGGCAAGGAGACGACGTTCGAATTCATCGAGAAAGTGCTCACGGAGGTGCTCGCGCTGTTCCCCTCGAAGCTCATCCACATCGGCGGCGACGAGTGTCCCAAAGGACGCTGGAAGGCGTGCCCCCTCTGCCAGCAGCGCATCCGCGAGGAGGGGCTCAAGGACGAATACCAGTTGCAGAGCTACTTCATCCACCGCATCGAACGCTGGATGCACGCCCACGGCCGGGAGATCATCGGTTGGGACGAAATCCTCCAGGGCGGCATTTCGAAAACCGCGAACATCATGTCGTGGAACGGAAGCGACCCCGGAATCAAGGCCGCACAGCGGGGAAACCCGGTGATTATGACGCCGAAATGGTACTGTTACTTCGATTACAGCCAGACCTCCGACCCGGAGCGTTACGAACCGCTGGGCAACACCCGCTACGTCTCGGTGCGGCAGGCTTACCGCCTCGACCCCTGCGACCGGCTCACGCTGCCCGACCAGAAACGGATCAGGGGCGTGCAGTGCAACCTCTGGACGGAGTACATCGCGGACATCCGCCACGCACAGCACATGGTCCTGCCGCGCATGGCGGCTCTCGCCGAGACGGGCTGGGCCAACGACCGCAAGGATTACAACGATTTCGTGCGCCGGATTCCGGCGCTGGTCGCCGTCTACAAGGCCGAAGGCTACAACTACGCCCCCTATCTGTTCGAGGGCATCGAATGACACGCCGGCAGCGCTTCCGAAGCCGAACACCCCGCAGGTCCTGTGACCTGCGGGGTGTTTTTCCATGCGCCGCCCGCCCAAAGCCCCGGCAACGCCCCGGACGCAGCCATGGGAACGTCGGCACGCGAAAGCGTCCCGGCCGAAAGCGGCTATTTCTCCGATACGTAAAACCACCGGCCCGTATCGAACTCGGCCCGGACCTTCCGGTTCTCCCAGTGGACGGAAAACACGAACAGGTAGTCCCGACGCCCTCCGGCGGTTTCGATCGGCAACAGTATTTTTATCTGCGTAAGCTTATCCGCATCCCGCAGGAGATTCTCGAATACCCACCGTTTGAGGTCGCGACTGTAAAAAACCCGGTTCTTGACGGCAAGCGACTCCGAAACACAGCTTCCCTTCACGGCCACGGAAGGAACCTGCGCGTCGTGTCTGTCGAGCAGCTTCACACCCCGGTGAAACACCCCCTCTGCAGCATTCGAAACTCCATCCACGAAGACGGCCTCGTCCCAGATGATTCCGAAGTCGGAATCGCTCTCGTTGGTCAGGGAAAAATCGACATGCGTCGGCTCGAAGGTGAAAACGACGCGGATCGTGGAATCCCGGTAGCCGGGCGTGGTGAATCCCTGCTCATTCTCGGGATTGCCGATAACGCCGCCCCGGGCGCCATCGGTCTCGACAGATTCCAGACGAACCCGATAATAGTCCAACTCATATCCCTTCGGCCTTGCCTGCGGGGATAAGGGAAGCGACAGCAACAATGCGACAAACGCCAGGACAAGTCTCATAGCACCCTATTTGAAGTTTATCCGAATTTACGGTTTTATTTCCGATCCGCCAAATTCCGAGGCTCCGAAAGTTCCATTCGCGCCCTCATCCGCCGTACACCATCCCGTCGCCGCACCATCCCGCCTCCGTCATCGCCGATTTTCGCCCCGCCGCCCGTGACTTCGGCCGCGTTCGGCAATGAATCCTCACCCCGAACGCAAGTTACGTCGCATCGCTCGCCTCCGCTCGCGATAACCGCGCTCCGTGACTTCGGCGGCGTTCGGCAATGAACCGACAATCCCTGCGGAATCAATAAAAGAGGAAGGACGAAAGTTTCGAATCAATTCGATCTTCCGTCCTTCCTCTTTTATTCGCCTACGGCGTTTTGGTAGTCATTGCACTCACTAACTGCCGAAGTTGTCGTACAAGATATTCTCCGGCGGCACGCCGAGGTTGTCGAGCATCTTGACGACCGAAGCGATCATCATCGGAGGTCCGCACATGAGGTAGATGCAGTCCTCGGGAGCCTGGTGGTTCTTGAGGTAGTTTTCGTAGAGCACGTTGTGTACGAAGCCCGGCGTGTACTTCACTCCGGCGGCGTCCGCCTCGGGATCGGGACGGTCGAGGGCCAGATTGAACGAGAAGTTGGGGAAATCCTTCTCGATCTGGTGGAACTCGTCGAGATAGGGAACCTCCTTCAGCGCACGCGCGCCGTACCAGAACGACACCGGACGGTCGGTCTTTTCGGTCTTGAACAGGTGCATCAGGTGGCTGCGCATCGGAGCCATGCCCGCACCGCCGCCGATGAAGATCAGCTCCTGCGTCGAGGGCAGATTGTCCTGCAGGAAGAATTCGCCGTAAGGACCCGAAATCGTGATCTTGTCACCCGGCTTGCGCGAGAAGACATACGACGAGCAGATACCCGGGTTGACCTTCATAAAACCGCCCGTGGCCTTGTCGAACGGAGGCGTGGCGATACGGATGTTGAGCATGATGATGTTGCCCTCGGCCGGGTGGTTG
>OODG01002715.1_pt1 | contig 10394 bp, 4 predicted proteins | sample 1671621 | NCBI WGS metagenome assembly OODG01 (sample SAMN06348175, study PRJEB24527) | human gut metagenome | biome: human gut; feature: ankylosing spondylitis patient; material: feces | host: Homo sapiens | place: China | collected 2015-10 | reverse complement strand
CGTGCCGCAGCGGTGTGTTTCGCAGTCGCAGAACCTCGCCTCGGTATGGGTCGTTGCCGAGGACGGTACGGTCTCCTACCGCAGGGTGACCCCCGGACCTGTCTACGGCGGGATGTGGTGCATCGCCGAGGGGCTCGAGGCCGGCGAGACGGTCGCCGCCAGCGGGCTTCAGAAACTGCACGACGGTGACAAGGTCTCTCTGCCGAAATCGTAAGCCATGGAACGCTTCTTCATCACCCGGCCGATCTTCGCCATCTCGCTGGCGATCGTTATCGTGCTCCTCGGAACGGTCTCCGTCGGGGAGCTCCCCGTCGGGCAGTATCCCGACATCACGCCGCCCGTGGTCGAGGTCACGGCCTCCTATGCCGGGGCCGATGCCGAGACGGTAAACAACGCCGTGGCCACGCCCCTGGCCCAGTCGGTCATGGGGGTCAGCGACATGCTCTACATGCAGTCCACGTCGGCCAACGACGGTTCGATGACCCTTCAGGTGACCTTCGATATCGGCTCCGATCCCGACATGGACGCCATCTTCACGCAGAACAACGTGGCCTCGGCCACCGCACAGCTTCCGGCGGTGGTCACGCAACAGGGGGTCGTGACGCGCAAGACGATGACCGGATTCCTGATGGTCTACTCGCTGCACAGCGACGGGCGCTACGACGACGAGTATCTGTCGAACTACGCCTACATCAACCTCCAGAACGAACTGCTGAAGATCGACGGCGTGGGCAAGATTTCGATCATGGGGGCCGGTGAATATGCCATGCGCATCTGGCTGCGCCCCGACGTGCTGAAGTATTACGGCATTCCCGTGAGCGAGGTGACGGCCGCCGTCGAACGGCAGGCGGGCATCTACCCTGCCGGTCAGTTCGGGGCCGAACCGGCTCCCGAGGGGACGACCTATACCTATACGGTGACCCTTCCGCCGCAGATCGCCACGGCCGAGGAGTTCGGCGCGATCGTTGTGCGGACCACCCCGACGGGCGAGCAGATCCGTCTGCGCGACCTGGCCGACGTGTCGCTCGGCAGCCAGACCTACGGGGTCAGCTCGCGTTTCGAGGGCGACCCTACGGCGCTGCTGGTGGTCTACCAGCAGCCCGGGAGCAACGCCGTGGCCGTGGGCAATGCCGTGAAGGCCACTGTCGCGCGTCTCTCGGAGCGCTTCCCCGAGGGGATCGAGGCCACGGTCATGGTGGACGGCACGCAGAGCATCGGCGCCGGCATCCGCGACATCTTCCACACGCTGATCATCGCCCTGCTGCTGGTCGTGGCCATCATCTACCTCTTCATCCAGGACTGGCGTGCGACGGTTATCCCGCTCGTGGCTATTCCTGTCTCGCTCATCGGCGCCTTCGCGCTCTTTCCGCTGCTCGGCTTCTCGATCAACATCATCTCGCTGCTGGGACTGGTGCTGGCGATCGGCCTGGTGGTCGATGACGCCATCGTCGTGGTCGAGGCCGTGCAGGTGAACATCGCCCGGGGCATGGCCCCGCCCGAGGCTACGGCCGAGGCGATGCGCAATGTCGCTTCGCCGATCATCGCCACGACCGTCGTGCTGCTGGCCGTCTTCATCCCGGTGTCGTTCACCGGAGGCATTACCGGACGGCTCTTCCAGCAGTTCTCGGTGACGATCGCCGTCTCGGTGGCCATCTCGTCGTTCAACGCCCTGACCCTTTCACCGGCGCTCTGCGCCCTGCTGCTGCGCCGCCGGGAAGCACCGCAGCGGGGTTTCTTCGCGGCCTTCAACCGCTGGTTCGACCGCCTGACGACGCGCTATGCGGCCTTCACGCCGGCGCTCGTGCGGCACGTCGTGCGCACGGCGCTCTTCGTGGCCGTGGTCTCGGCGGCGATCCTGCTCGTGTGGCGCCGCCTTCCGGCGGGTTTCCTTCCCGAGGAGGACCAGGGCTACGTCATGGTGATGGTCTCGACGCCGCCCGCCTCGTCGCTGCAGATGACCCGCGAGGCGATGACGGCGGCCGACCGGACGATCCGCTCGCTGCCCGAGGTCGAATCTACCTCCTTTGCCGCGGGATTCGACATGATGGCCGGCATCGCCTCGACTTCGAGCGGCGTCGTCTTCGTCAAGCTGGTCGATTACGCCGACCGCAGGCTCTCGGCCGCAAGGATCGCCCGCGAACTTACCGGCGCGCTTTACACGGCCGTCCCCGAGGCGCAGTGCTATGCCTTCATCCCGCCGGCCATTCCGGGGCTGGGCGTCACGTCGGGCATCACGCTCGAGGTGCAGGACCTCGAAGGGCGCGGGACCGGATACCTGCTCGATGCGGCCGGGCGCCTGATGGATTCGCTGCAGCGCATCCCGTCGATCGCCTCGGTGACCACGCCGTTCGATGCCGGGGTGCCCCAGCGGCGGCTGCGCATCGACCGCGAACGGGCTCTGGCTGCCGGGGTCGATCTCGGCACGCTCTACAATGAGCTGACGGCGCTTCTGGGCGGCGCCTACATCAACAACTTCACCCGCTTCGGCAAGCTCTACCAGACCTACCTGCAGGCGGCGCCCGAATACCGCCGCGACCGGCATTCGCTCGACAGCTACTACGTCACGACCTCTTCGGGCGAGAGCATCCCGGTGGCGTCGCTGGCCGAGGTGACCGACACGGTCGGGACGGCCTACGTCTCTCAGTTCAACCTCTACCGTTCGGTTTCGCTGACCGTGACGCCCGCGGCACGCGCCTCGACGACCGACGTGATGCATACGATCGAACGCACGGCGGCGGCCGTGCTGCCCTCCGATGTGGGGATGGCCTGGAGCGGACTCTCCTACCAGGAGGCCAAGGCCTCGAAATCGGGAGCTGCGGTCTATGCGCTGGCGATCGCCTTCGCCTTTCTGGCGCTGGCGGCCCTCTACGAGTCGTGGGGGCTGCCGCTGGCGATCATGCTGAGCGTGCCGGCGGCCGTGCTCGGCGCCCTGCTCTTCACCGGAGGCATGCACCTGTTCGACCCGCTCTACGTGAACGACGTCTACCTGCAGATCTCGCTGGTGATGCTCATCGGGCTGGCCGCCAAGAACGCCATCCTCGTCGTGGAGTATGCCGACCGGCTCTTCCGCGAGCAGGGAATGTCGCTGATGGATGCCGCGGTCGGTGCGGCCCGCATCCGCCTGCGCCCGATCTTCATGACCGCCTTCTCGTTCATCCTCGGCGTGCTGCCGCTTGTCTTCGCCAGCGGAGTCTACGCCACGGCGCGCAACATCATGGGTGTGGCGCTCATCGGCGGCATGCTTTTCGCCACGCTGCTGGGCATTTTCCTCTATCCGGCGCTCTATTACCTTGTTGGGCGCGTGGGCGGTTTCGAACGCCGCCGCGAACGTCAGAAAACGAACGTACAGCCATGAAACGCCTGCTCTTGACAACGGCCGCCGTGCTGGCGGTCCTCTCTTCGTGCTCCCCGCGTCTCTATCCGCCCGAGGTGGAGACCCCCGGCCATTACCTCCATGCGGCGGGGTTCCCGCAGGACTCCGCCGGCCTCGGCGAGCGGTGGTGGGAGCTTTTCGGCGACCGGACGCTCGACACGCTGGTCGGATATGCCCTGGCCAACAGTCCCGATCTGGCGGCCGCCGCCGCTCGGGTCGAACAGGCGCAGGCCCGGCTGGGGGTCGTGCGGGCGCAGTACCTGCCGCAGGTGGGCCTGGGGATCGATGCTTCGGGCGACCATACCTCCCGGACAGGCATCGTACAGTCGTATGCCGTCGAGCCGACGCTCTCGTGGGAGGTGTCGCTCTTCGGAGCCCTGAGGCATACGAAACAGGCGGCACGCGCCGGGATCGCCTCGGCACAGTGGTCGCTGCGGGGCGTGCGGCTGGCGCTGGCGGCCCAGGTCGCCACGGGCTATTTCACGCTGCTCGAAGCCGAACGCAACCTGGCCATCGCCCGTGAGACGTTGCGGTTGAGACGCGAACAGGCGGCGCTCATCGACTCAATGTTCCGTTACGGCATGTCGGACGGCGTGGCGCTCGAGCAGGCCCGGAGTCTGGTCCATACGGCCGAGGCCGATCTCCCGCAATACCTGCGGGCCGTCGAGCAGACGCGACTGACGCTTGCGGCGTTGCTGGGCAATCCGCCGGGCGTACTGCCCGGCGACGGCGACGGGCGGATGCTGCGCATCGACCGCTATCCGGAGGAGATTCCCGTGGGACTTCCCTCGGAGCTGCTCGAACGGCGCCCCGACATCATGGAGGCCCGCTTCACCCTGCGGCAGGCGGCCGCCCAGGCCGGTGTGGCCCGTGCGGCGCGCTTCCCCTCGATCTCGCTGACGGCCCGCGGCGGCGTGGCTTCGGCGTCGATCAGCGGACTGACGGGGGCCGATCCCTGGGCGTGGTCCGCGGCGGGTTCGCTTGTCGAGCCGCTGTTCGCCTTCGGGAAGCTGCGGCGGGCCGAGCGGCTGGCCGTGGCCGAGTACGACGAGGCGGCGCGCAACTACGAGCAGACCGTCTATACAGCCTTCTCCGAGGTCGAGAAGGCGCTGGTGGCCATCGAAACCTGCCGCGAGGAGAGCCTGCGCTGCCGCGAGCTGGTCGCCGCCAACGGGCGCATCGCCGTCATGGCGCGGGCGCTCTACCGCAGCGGCCTGTCGGACTACCTCGACGTGATCGATGCCGAGCGCAACCTCTACCAGTCGCAGACACGGCTGGTGGGGCTCGTGTCGCAGCAGTACATCAATTACGTTGTGCTGTGCAAGGCGCTCGGCGGCGGGTGGGAGCGGTGACCCTTCCGGCCGGAAATATGGCGTCCCGTGCGGCGTTACCTACAAATGGGGATTGCGCATTTCGTCGCGAAATCGTATCTTTGCGGGCAAAATCGAACTGCGAAAATGCGTCTATCCGAACTGAAGACCGGCGAATCGGCAACGATCGTCAAGGTGACGGGGCACGGCGGGTTCCGCCGCCGCATCATGGAGATGGGCTTTGTGCGCGGCCAGCGTGTCGAGGTGATTCTGAACGCTCCGCTCAAGGACCCGATCGAATACAAAATCATGGGTTACGACATTTCGCTCCGGCGCAGCGAAGCCGACATGGTGGTCGTCGTCTCCGATGCCGAGGCAAGCGAGTTCCTCGCCGAGGAGCAGCGGCGCAGCGGCGAGACCTGCCGCAGGACCGAAGCCGATGCCGAGCGCGAAGCGGGCGGGGATGCGGCCGGAGAGCGCCCCTGCGCGTCGGTGGACGAGATGGTCGCCCGCACGAGCCGGACGATCTCCGTGGCGCTGGTCGGCAACCCCAACAGCGGCAAGACGTCGCTCTTCAATGCCATCTCGGGCGGCCACGAGCATGTAGGCAACTACAGCGGCGTGACGGTGGGCGCCAAGCTCGGTTTCCGCACCTACCGCGGCTACCGCTTCGAGGTGACCGACCTCCCGGGAACCTACGCCCTGACGGCCTATACGCCCGAGGAGCGTTTCGTGCGCCGCCACATCGCCGAGAAGACCCCCGACGTGATCATCAACTCGGTGGTGGCCTCGAACCTCGAGCGGAACCTCTACCTGACGACCGAGCTGATCGACATCAACCCGCGCATGGTCGTGGCGCTGAACATGTACGACGAACTGGAGCGGAGCGGCGCGAAGCTCGATTACGACAGCCTCGGACGCATGCTCGGCGTGCCGATGGTGCCCGTCGAGGCGCGCAACAACCGCGGCATTGAGGCCCTGCTCGATACGGTGATCGACGTCTTCGAGAACCGCGACGACCGCGTGCGGCACATCCACATCAACATGGGCACGGTGATCGAGGAGGGGCTGCGCCGTCTGAACGGTGCGCTGAGCGACCACCGCGGCGAGCTGCCGAAGGCCTTCCCGCCCCGCTATTATGCCATGAAGCTCCTTGAGCGCGACGGACAGGTCGAGGAGGCTTTGGGCGGCTCGCCGCATTACGGCGAGTGGATCGCGCTGCGCGACGTCGAGGCCCGCCGGATCGGCGAGGCGCTGGGCGAGGACATCGAGACGGCGTTCGCCGACCAGAAATACGGCTTCATCCAGGGGGCGCTGCGCGAGACCTACACCCCGGGGCAGCGCGAGCAGGTGACGGCCACGAGCCTCATCGACGCCTTCGTGACCCACAAGCTGTGGGGATTCCCGATCTTCTTCGCCCTCATGTGGTTCATGTTCTGGTGCACGTTCAGCCTCGGGGCCTATCCGCAGGAGTGGATCGATGCGCTGGTCGGTTGGATCGGCCGCGGCGTCGATGCCCTGCTGCCCGACGGCGCCCTGCGCGACATGCTCATCGACGGGGCGATCGGCGGCGTGGGTTCGGTGATCGTCTTCCTGCCGCAGATCATGATCCTCTACCTGTTCATTTCGTTTCTGGAGGATTCGGGCTACCTGGCCCGCGCGGCCTTCATCATGGACCGTGTCATGCACCGCATCGGCCTGCACGGCAAGTCATTCATCCCGATGATCATGGGCTTCGGCTGCAACGTCCCGGCCATCATGGCCTGCCGGACGATCGAGAGCCGCAGCAGCCGCCTGATCACCATCCTCATCACGCCGTTCATGTCGTGCAGCGCCCGGCTGCCGATCTACATCCTGCTCACCGGGACCTTCTTCCCGGGCAATTCCGGGCTGATGATGATGGCGCTCTACCTGCTGGGCATCCTCCTGGCTATCGTCACGGCGCGGCTCATGCGGCGCTTCCTCTTCCCGGTCGATGAGACCCCCTTCGTCATGGAGCTTCCGCCCTACCGCCTGCCGACCTGGAAGACGACCCTCTCGCACATGTGGGACCGCTGTGCGCAGTACTTGCGCAAGATGGGCGGCATCATCCTCATCGGATCGCTCGTCGTCTGGTTTCTGAGCTACTATCCCCGCGAGGAGGTGCGCAGCGACGGGACGACCGACTATGCCAACTCCTACCTCGGGCGGATCGGCAAGGTCTGCGAACCGGTCTTCACGCCGCTGGGGCTCAACTGGAAGTCGGGCGTGGCGCTGCTGTCGGGCGTCTCGGCCAAGGAGATTGTCGTCTCGACGCTCGGCGTGCTCTATGCCGAAGAGGTTCCGGCAACAGACGGCGAGCCTGAGACGGCCACGGCGTCGTCCCGAAGCATTGCATCGGGTGATGCAGGACAAACCGATGGTGCAGAGGCGGTTATCGGCGGAGCGGACGGACCGACGGAGATCCGCGTGGCCGACCTGTCGGAGAAGACTTCCGACGGGGAGCGCTCGCTCGGGCAGAGACTGATCGCCAGCGGCGACTTCACGCGCGCATCGGTGCTCGCCTTCCTTGCATTCATCCTGCTCTACATTCCGTGCATCGCCACGGTCGTCGCCATCGGCGCCGAGGCGGGATGGCGCTGGGCGATCGCGTCGGTTGTCTACGATACGGCCGTCGCATGGGTTGTGGCATGGGTCATCTATCACGCAGCGCTGCTGTTCTGAGGCATGGAGTGGCAGGATGTGGTCGTCTGGGGGATCGGGATCGCTGTTGCGGCGGCGGTCGCGAGGCGGCTGTGGCGGCTGTTCCGGGGCCGGAGCCGCGGCTGTGCGTCGTGCTGTACGCAAAATTGTCCCCACCGGAAGAACAAATAAGGAGTGGATACACTATCTTTGCCGCCCGAAATGCGGCACCGGACGCTCCGGAACCCGCAGAAAGGTTCCGGAGCGGCTGTTTCCGGGTGTCGGGTTCCCGCCCGCCGGACGGGGGCCTCGCCCCCGCCGCCCGCGATGAGCCGGGCGCTTTTTTTATCCCCAAAGGTGAGGGCCTTGGCGCTGACCATCTCGCTGACGGTATACGCCGCGCCGTGGCGGGCGGCCATGGCGCGGCAGGCGGTATCTGTGAACCCGGCCATGGGGGCCAGGGCCGCCCCGGGGCCGATGGAAAGGGAACCAAACTGCATAGAGTACCTCGCTTGTGCAAACTTGTTTTCTATTGTATCACAAACCGCCGGTTTGTGGTATACTTGAAGCGACCATAACACCCAATTCAGGAGGGTCTTTTTCAATGAAACTGCTGGTACTGGACGGCAACAGCATTGCCAACCGCGCCTTTTACGGCATCAAGCTGCTCACCACAAAAGATGGGCGCTACACCAACGCCATATACGGCTTCATGAACATTCTGCTGAACCTTCTGCGGGACAACGACCCCGACGAGGTGGCGGTGGCCTTTGACCTGAAAGCCCCCACCTTCCGCCACAAGATGTTCGACGGCTACAAGGCCACCCGCCACGGCATGCCCCAGGAGCTGGCGGACCAGATGCCGGTGCTGAAAGAGCTGCTGGCGGACCTGGGCTTTGCCATGGTCAGCCTGGAAGGCTACGAAGCGGACGATCTGCTGGGCACCCTCTCCGCCGCCGCGGCAGCCCGGGGAGACGACTGCCTCATCGCCACCGGAGACCGGGACAGCCTGCAGCTGGTGAACGAGCACGTGACGGTGCTCCTGGCCGCCACCCGGATGGGCCGCAGCGAGACGGTGGTGATGGACGAGGCCGCCGTGGAGGAAAAATACGGCGTGAAGCCCAGGCAGCTCATCGAGGTGAAGAGCCTGATGGGCGACACCTCCGACAACATCCCCGGCGTGCCCGGCGTGGGCGAAAAGACCGCCCTGGACCTCATCCAGCGCTTTGAGAGCCTGGACGGGGTGTACGAGCACATCGACGACAAGGCCATCAAGCCTGGCGTGCGGGCAAAGCTTTCAGCCAACGAGCCCAGCGCCCGGATGAGCCGGGAGCTGGCGGAAATTTGCTGCACCGCCCCCATCCCCACCGAGGCGGGGGCCTACAAGCGCACCGCCGGCGACCCTGCGGCGGCCGCCGCCCTTTTGGCGGAGCTGGAGATGCACTCCATGGCCGACCGGCTGGGCCTGGACCAGGCTGCCGCCGCCCCCGCCGCCGCGGCCGACCTGCCGGAAGTGAAGCCCGCCCCCCTGCCCGCCGCCCTTTCCGGCCGGCTGTGCATGGCGAAGGGGGAAAACGGCTGGTTCGCCGTGCAGGGCGACAATGTCTGGACGGTGGAGGACGCCGTCCTGCCCGCTTTGCTGGAAGGCGAAGCGGAACTTTGGGTGTTCGACGCAAAGCCCCTTTACCGCATCGCCCTGGAGGCGGGCGGCGAGGGCAAGGCCATCCGCTTTGACGCAAAGCTGGCGGCCTATCTCTTGAACCCGGCGGCCAGCGACTATCAGGCCCAGCAGCTGGAGGCGGAATACGCCCCCGCGCCCCGCTTCGCCTGCCTCGACCTGCCCGCCGCCGGCGCGCTGGAAGGCCTTTACGACGCACTGGCCGCCAAGGTGGAAGAGCAGGGCATGACCGGCCTGCTGCAGGACATCGAGCTGCCCCTGGCCCGGGTGCTGGCGGACATGGAACGCATCGGCATGCCGGTGGACAAGGACGGTCTTGAGGCCTTCGGCACCCTGCTGAAAGCGGAACTGGACAAGACCCTCGCCTCCATCTACGAGGCGGTGGGCTACACCTTCAACCTGAACAGCCCCAAGCAGCTGGCGGAGGCCCTGTTTGACAAGATGGGCCTGCCGCCCCGCAAAAAGACCAAGAGCGGCTACTCCACCGACGCGGAGACCCTGGAGAGCCTGCGCAGCTACAGCCCGGTGGTGGAGGACATTCTGCAATACCGCACCTACCAGAAGCTGAACAGCACCTATGTGGAGGGGCTTTTGAAGGTCATCGGGCCGGACGGGCGGATGCACTCCACCTTCAACCAGACCGAGGCCCGCACCGGGCGGCTCTCTTCCAGCGAGCCGAACCTGCAAAACATCCCCATCCGCACAAAGCTGGGCAGCCGCCTGCGCCAGTTCTTCATCGCCGGCCCCGGCTGCAAGCTGGTGGACGCGGACTACAGCCAGATCGAACTGCGCATCCTGGCCCACATCTCCGGCGACGAGACGATGAAAAACGCCTTCCTCACCGGGCAGGACATCCACCGCAGCACCGCCGCCAAAATTTACGGTCTGCCCCTGGAAATGGTCACCCCCCAGCTGCGCTCTTCCGCCAAGGCGGTGAACTTCGGCATCGTCTACGGCATCGGGGCCTTCAGCCTTGCACGGGACATCGGCGTGACCGTGAAGGAAGCGGACGACTTCATCAAGAACTATCTGGCCACCTTCCCCGGCGTGAAGGAGTACATGGATTCCACCATCGCCGCCGGGCGTGAAAACGGCTATGTGACCACCCTCTTCGGCCGCCGGCGCGCATTGCCGGAACTGACCAGCAAGAACTTCAACCTGCGCTCGCTGGGCGAGCGGATGGCCATGAACACCCCCATCCAGGGCACCGCCGCCGACGTCATCAAGCTGGCGATGGTGCGGGTCTGGCGGCGTCTGCGGGACGAGAAGATGGAGAGCCGCCTCATCCTGACCGTCCACGACGAACTCATCGTCGAGGCCATTGTGCTGACTGCACGTAGCGGACGTGCTGCCTTGAAGCATCGTTTGCATG
>OODG01002714.1_pt1 | contig 10397 bp, 7 predicted proteins | sample 1671621 | NCBI WGS metagenome assembly OODG01 (sample SAMN06348175, study PRJEB24527) | human gut metagenome | biome: human gut; feature: ankylosing spondylitis patient; material: feces | host: Homo sapiens | place: China | collected 2015-10 | reverse complement strand
CTTCATTTATTTTGACTTTATCTGAATATATGCGGTGTGTAATTATGATTATGTTGTTTGTAAACTGAATAAAATGAAAAATATGCAAAATGAGTGTATATGCATGAATTATTATGCAAAAAGAAATGAATAAAATGAATATTCATTTTTTGTGAATATATACATTTTTGAGAAAATGCAGGGTGAATGTAACATATCAACCGCCAAAAACACCGATAATACAGCGAAAAAGCGACAGATTTCAGTCAATTTGTACCCCAAAATGCAAATTTGAAAAAACATTGAATATTTATTCAAAAAACACTTGATTTTTTGAAAACAGAGTGTATAATGTAAGAGTAATAAAAATTAAGTAAAGGAAACACCGACATAAAGTGTTTCCAAATTCCGGAGGAATCAAAAATGGCTGACAATAAGATTAAAAAGGTAGTTCTTGCATATTCAGGCGGTCTTGATACTTCAATCATCATTCCGTGGCTTAAAGAAAACTACGACAACTGCGAAGTTATCGCTGTTTCGGGTGATGTTGGTCAGGGTACAGAGCTTGACGGTCTTGAAGAAAAGGCTATCAAAACAGGCGCATCAAAACTTTACATTGAAGACCTCAACAAGGAATTTGTTGACGAATATATCATTGCCACAGTAAAAGCAGGTGCTGTTTACGAGGGCAAGTACCTCCTCGGCACATCTTTTGCCCGTCCTATCATTGCAAAAAGACTCGTTGAAATTGCAAAAGCCGAAGGTGCTGACGCAATTTGCCACGGCTGTACAGGCAAGGGTAACGATCAGGTTCGTTTTGAACTTGCTATCAAGGCTTACGCTCCTGACATGAAGATTATCGCTCCTTGGAGAACATGGGAATTCAAGAGCCGTGAAGATGAGATTGAATATGCTGAAAAGCACAATATTCCGCTCAAGATTAACCGTGAAACAAACTACTCAAAGGATAAGAATCTCTGGCACTTGAGCCACGAAGGTCTTGACCTTGAGAATCCTGCAAATGAGCCAATGTACAATAAGGAAGGCTTCCTTGAACTCGGTGTTTCACCTGAGCAGGCTCCCGATAAGGCAGAATATGTAACTCTTACATTTGAAAAGGGTGTTCCCACAAAGCTTAACGGCGAGGCTATCGACAGCGTTGAACTCATTAAGGAACTCAACAAAATCGGCGGCAGAAACGGCGTCGGTATCACAGATATCGTTGAGAACCGTCTTGTTGGTATGAAGGCTCGTGGTGTTTATGAAACTCCAGGCGGTACAATCCTCTATGCTGCTCACGCAAAGCTTGAAGAAATCTGCCTTGACAAGGACACACTCCACTACAAGCAGAATGTTGCAAATGCTTTTGCAGAGCTCGTTTATGACGGCAAGTGGTACACACCTCTCCGTGAGGCTCTCTCAGCTTTCGTTGACAGCACTCAGGAGTATGTAACAGGTGATGTAAAACTTAAACTCTATAAAGGCAACATCATTGATGCAGGCGTAACAAGCCCGTATTCACTCTATGACGAGGAAATTGCTACTTTTGACGAAGATCAGGTTTATGACCAGAACGACAGTGCAGGCTTCATCAACCTCTTTGGTCTTCCAATCAAGGTTCGTGCAAAGAAAGGCCTTATCAAATAATTAAATCTTTGATTTGCATACATAATCGGGGGCAGGGAATTTCTCTGCCCCGATAAGTGTTTATTACACCTTTTTATTTTTTACGGTATTTGTCGGTTGAAAAATATTCTGCGATTACTTGCGGGTGTCTAATGAACGCCCCTACAGGTTAACCCAACATTAATAACAAGGTGTAAATAAATATTTAAAACCAAAAGCAACAAAGTGCTTTACAACGGCTAAACATAATGTAAGGAGAAATAATAATGCAGCTTTGGAAAGGACGCTTCAAAAAGGAGCTTTCAAAAACCACTAACGATTTTAACAGCTCGATTTCATTCGACAGCAGAATGTATAAAGAAGACATCGAGGGCAGCATTGCCCACGCAACAATGCTCGGCAGATGCGGCATTATTAAAGAAGAAGAGGCAAACGATATCGTAAAGGGTCTTAAAGGCATTCTTGCGGATATCGAAAACGGTACTCTGCACATTGATATGGAGGCTGAGGACATTCACACCTTTATCGAGGGTGAGCTTACCAAAAGAATCGGCGACAACGGTAAAAGACTTCACACCTCAAGAAGCCGTAACGATCAGGTTGCAGTTGACATCAAGCTTTACCTCAAAAAAGAGGTTGTCAATGTAAAAAATCTCGTTGTAGGTCTTATTAAGGTTATTGCCGACAAGGCTGAAAAGTACAGCGAAATTGTTATGCCCGGTTATACTCACCTCCAGAGAGCACAGCCGATTACCTTCGGACATCATCTCCTTGCTTACGGTGAAATGCTTTTGAGAGATGTTTCAAGACTTGAAGACTGCCTTAAAAGAATGGACGAAATGCCCCTCGGTTCATGTGCGCTTGCAGGCACAACATATCCGATTGACAGAACAATCACAGCCGAACTCCTAGGCTTTGACAGAATTACAAACAACTCTCTTGACGGTGTTTCCGACAGAGATTACTGCATCGAATTTGCATCGGTGCTTTCGATAATAATGGTTCACCTCTCAAGATTTTCAGAGGAAATCATTATGTGGTGCAGTTGGGAATTTAAATTCATTGAACTTGACGATGCTTTTTCAACAGGCTCTTCAATTATGCCGCAGAAAAAGAACCCCGATATTGCAGAGCTTGTTCGTGGTAAGAGCGGCAGAGTTTTCGGTGACAATATGACGCTCCTCACAATTATGAAGGGTACTGCACTTGCATACAACAAGGATATGCAGGAGGACAAGGAGGCTATCTTTGACGCACTCGACACGGTTAAAATGTGCCTCACAGCCTTTACTCCCATGCTCGACACAATGCGTGTCATTCCCGAAAATATGAGAAAAGCCGCAGCAGGCGGTTTCATCAACGCAACAGACTGTGCCGACTGGCTCACAAAGAACGGTGTTCCGTTCAGAGATGCCTACAAGGCAACAGGCGAACTCGTTGCAAGATGTATTGAACTCGGTACAGACCTCGAAAATCTTCCAATGGACGAATACAAAAAGGTTTGCGATGTGTTCAATGATGATGTTTACAGTGCAATTTCACTTGAACGCTGTACAAACGAGCGTACAGTATTCGGCGGTCCTGCATCGGCAAATGTAAAGGCTCAGGCTAAGCGTGTTGCAGAAATCGCAGAAAAACTGTAAAAAATAAAATAACATTCCGAATTAACGGAATGTTTCAAATAATTTAATAAATAAACAAACTCAATGCCGATAAACCCGATTTTCGGGTTTGTTGGGGTTGCAGGGAAGTTAAGGCGGTTGACACTCCCAAATGGATGGGGGTGATATGTATGACTGAAACGGTATTACTCGTAATTTTACTCGTAGCACTTGCAGAAGTCATTAAAAACATAAAAAAATAACCGCCCGACGCTCTACTTTCGGACGGTTATTCAAACCAACAAAGTAGGTCAACCGCTTTAAACGGTTTTCCCTGTAGCCTTATTATATAGTATATGCAAATAAAAGTCAATATAAGTTGACGAGATATAAAGGTGATAGCAATGAAAATAAAAGCAGGTATTGTCGGTGCAACCGGCTATGCAGGTGCGGAGCTTGTAAGACTTCTTACCGCTCATCCCGAGGCTGAAATTTCGGCAATCAGCTCTGTTTCCTTTGAGGGTGACAAGCTGAGCGATGTTTATCCGTCTTATACATTTTTGAACGATATGGTTTGTGAAAATCAGGACGCCGTTGTTGAAAAGAGCGATGTTATCTTTGCCGCTCTCCCACACGGTCTTTCACAGGAGCTTGCCGCAAAGTGCATTGATGCGGGCAAGGCATTCATCGACCTCGGCGCTGACTTCCGCCTTGAAAGCGAAGAAGAATACACCGAATGGTACGGCGGAAAATTTCTTGACAAAAAACTTCACGAACAGGCAGTTTACGGACTTCCTGAATTTTTCAGAGATAAAATCAAGGGCAAAAAGCTTGTTGCGAATCCGGGTTGTTACACAACCTGTTCACCGCTCGCAATTGCTCCTGCAATTGTAAACGGACTTGTCAGCACAAAGGGCATCATTTGCGACTGCAAAAGCGGTGTTACGGGTGCCGGCAGAAAGCCAAATCAGGGCAACCACTATCCCGAACTTAACGAGGGATTCCACGCTTATAAGGTTGCAAGCCACCGCCACACTCCCGAAATTGAGCAGACTCTTTCAAAGCTTTCGGGCGAAAAGGTTATTATCACCTTTGTTCCGCACCTTCTCCCCGTAAACCGTGGCATTCTCGCAACTGTTTATGCCGACATCAAAGACGGTGTAACCTTTGAACAAATCAGAAAGGCTTATGAGGACTTTTACAAGGACGAATTTTTCGTAAGACTTCTTGATGACGGCAAATGTGCCGACATTCACAATATCAAATATTCTAACTTCTGTGATGTTTCAATTCACCACGATAAGAGAGCCAACAAGCTCGTTGCCTGTGCCGCAATCGACAACATGGTCAAGGGTGCCGCAGGTCAGGCTATTCAGAATATGAACATCATCTTCGGACTTGACGAAAAAACAGGCTTGGTAATTGTTCCGCCTGCATTTTAAGGGTGAATATCTATGGAAATCAAGTATATTGAAAACGGCTCGGTTACTTCCGCAAAGGGCTTTACAGCCAACGGAATTTGTGCCGGAGTCAAAGCATCTAACACAACTAAAAAAGACCTTGCGCTCATTTACTGCGACAAGGTTTGCAACAGTGCGGCTATCTTTACAAAGAACCTTGTAAAGTCCGACACCATATATGTTACTAAAAAACACCTTGAAAACGGTATGGCTCAGGCTGTTGTCGTAAATTCAGGCAATGCAAATGCCTGTAACCCTGACGGCTATAAAAAGGCTGAGAAAATGTGCAGTCTTGCCGCAGACGCTCTCGGTGTTGACGAAAACGATGTAATCGTTGCATCAACAGGTGTTATCGGTCAGCCTCTCCCGATTGAACCCATTGCAAGCGGAATTGAAAAGCTCAAAGGCACGCTTTCAAAGGACGGCGGAAGCTCTGCCGCAGAGGCAATTATGACAACCGACACCGTGAAAAAGCAGTGGGCTGTCGAAACGGTTCTTGACGGCAAAAAGGTTACAATCGGCGGTATTGCAAAGGGCAGCGGTATGATTCATATTAACATGGGTACGACCCTTTCATTTGTAACAACAGATGCGGCAATTTCTTCCGAAATGCTCAAATCCGCACTTATCGAAGCCGCTGATGTCAGCTATAATATGGTAAGCGTTGACGGTGACACCTCAACAAACGATACCCTTGCAATTATGGCATCGGGTTATGCAGGCAACAAGGAAATCACAGAAAAGAACGATGATTACAAAACCTTTACAGCCGTTCTTACCGATGCATTCAAAAAGGTTGCAAAGAAGCTTGCAAAAGACGGTGAAGGTGCAACAAAGCTCCTTATCTGCAAGGTTGACGGTGCAAAAGACGATAAGAGTGCAAAGATTATTTCAAAGAGCATCATCTGTTCAAGTCTTGTAAAGGCGGCAATGTTCGGGGCTGACGCAAACTGCGGAAGAATCCTCTGCGCAATCGGCTACAGCGGTGCCGAAACAGATGTTAAAAAGATTGATGTTTCATATAAATCCGCAAAGGGTGAAATCCTTGTTTGCAAAAACGGCAACGGTCTTGTGTTTGATGAGGACAAGGCTAAGGAAATTTTACTCGAGGACGAAATTAAAATTCTCGTAAAATTAGGTGACGGCAATGCATCTGCCGAGGCTTACGGTTGCGACCTTACCTATGATTATGTAAAAATCAACGGTGACTACCGCACATAATATGCGATTTGATTGTGTGAGCGGAAATCAACTACATAAAGGATTGAAGAAAATGGATGTTTCAAAGAGAGCCAAGGTACTTATACAGGCAATGCCCTATATCAAGAAATATTCGGGCGAAACAATTGTTGTAAAATACGGCGGAAACGCTATGATAAACGAAGAACTTAAAGCGGCAGTTATGAGTGACCTCGTTCTTATGCAGCTTGTCGGAGTCAATGTTGTGCTTGTTCACGGCGGCGGACCCGAAATCAACGCAATGCTCAAAGCCGTTGGCAAGGAAAGCAAGTTTATCAACGGTATGAGAGTGACCGACAAGGAAACCATTGATATTGTTCAGATGGTGCTTGCAGGCAAGGTCAACAAGAGCCTTGTTCAGCTCCTCGGCAGTCACGGCGGTAAGGCTATGGGACTTTGCGGTCTTGACGGCAGAATGCTCCTAGCTGAAAAGCTTGTTACAGGCGCAGACCTCGGCTATGTGGGCGAGATTAAGGAGGTTAACCCCGAACCACTCAACAACGCTCTTGCAAGCGGTTATATTCCGATTGTTTCAACCGTTGCAGGCGGTTATGACGGCAATGTATACAATATTAACGCAGACATTGCGGCATCGCAGATTGCCGCTAAAATCGGTGCAAAAAAGCTCATTCTTATGACAGATATCAGAGGACTTCTCCGTGATGTTCACGATGAGGATTCACTCATCCCAGTTGTCAATGTCAGCGAAGTTCCTATGCTCAAGCGTGACGGCATCATCAGCGGCGGTATGATTCCCAAGATTGATTGCTGTGTTGAGGCAGTCCGCAGCGGTGTAAACCGTGCCCATATCATTGACGGCAGAATCGAACATTCAATTCTGCTCGAGCTTTTCAGCGATGAAGGCATCGGTACAATGTTTTATTGATTTATGAGTGACAAATTGCCAAACAGAAAGAAAATCCGTTTTGAAAATTATGAAAACTGTGTATCCAAATTTGCACGCAATGCGTACAATCCGTATGCAACACATGTGGGTAAGTGACCGCAGTTCGCCGTGCGGGCGGATGATATCCGCCCCTACAGAATTGTGCAAACGGTAGCTATGCTACGCTCGGGTATGGATAGTTTCTAATTTATCAAACTGTCTACACGAACGGGGGACGGCGACTCGCCGTGCGGGCGGATGATATCCGCCCCTACAGATTAAATTTTGGAGGGTGCAATGATTATACGAGAAATGACAATTGACGACTATGACGAGGTCTATGAGATGTGGCAGATTACCACAAAGCGTGCGCTCTCTAAGGCTGATGAAAAAGATCAGATGGAGCGTTATCTCAAGCACAACGCCGGTATGAGTCAGGTTGCCGTGGTTGACGGAAAAATTGTCGGAACCGTGCTTGCAGGTCATGACGGCAGACGGGGATTTATCCACCATATGGCTGTTCTGCCCGAATTCAGACGAAAGAAAATCGGTCACGCTCTTGCACAGACCGCTATCCAAAAAATCCGTGAACAAGGCATCGACAAAACTCACATTTTCTGTTATCAAAACAACGAAACAGGTCAAAGCTTCTGGCGTGATTTCGGCTTTGAAAAGCGTGAGGATGTTTTTGTTTACTCCTTCAGCAACGATAAAATATGAAAGGGTGTGGCTAACTTGACTGCAAAAGAGAAAGATTTAAAATATATTATGCACACATACGGTCGCTACGATGTTGCTCTCAAAAGTGCAAAAGGCGTTACCGCATATGACGAAAACGGCAAAAAGTACATTGATGTTTCATCGGGTATCGGTGTAAACAGCCTTGGCTATTGCAATGACGGTTGGGTTGAGGCTGTTTCAAAGCAGGCAGGCACAATTCAGCATATGTCAAACTATTTTTACTGTTCACAGGCAAGTGACCTTGCCGAAAAGCTTTGCACACTTACAGGTCTTTCAAAGGTCTGCTTTGGCAACAGCGGTGCAGAGGCTAACGAATGCGCAATCAAAATTGCCCGCAAGTACAGCTTTGACAAGTACGGCGAGGGCAGAAATGAAATCGTAACGCTTAACAATTCCTTTCACGGCAGAACTGTTACAACTCTTGCCGCAACAGGTCAGGATGTTTTTCATAACTATTTCTTCCCGTTTACAGAGGGCTTTAAGTATGCAGACGCAGACGATATTGACGCTCTGAAAGCAGTTGTTTCAGACAAAACCTGCGCAGTAATGCTTGAACTCATTCAGGGCGAGGGCGGTGTAAATATCCTCGATCCCGAATATGTAAAAGAGCTTGTTAAGTATTGCAACGACAACGATATTCTCGTTATTGTCGATGAGGTTCAGACAGGCGTAGGCAGAACAGGCAAGCTGTTCGCTCATCAGAATTACGGTATCCTCCCCGACCTTATGACGGTTGCAAAGGGGCTCGGCGGCGGACTTCCTATCGGTGTTTGTATGTGCGGTGAAAAGCTCAAGGATGTTATGTCACCGTCAACTCACGGCACAACATTCGGCGCAAACCCTGTTGTTTGTGCAGGTGCAAACTATGTTCTTGACACAGTTGCAAATGACGAATTTCTTGCCGAGGTTGAGAAAAAAGGTCAGTATTTTGAGGACAGGCTCACAAAAATTGACGGTGTAAAGAGCGTTCGCAGAATGGGACTTATGATTGGTGTTGAGCTTGAAAAGGGCGATGCACACGACATTGCAATCAAGTGCGTTGAAAACGGCTTGCTCATTATTACGGCAAAGGATTTGCTCCGTATGCTCCCACCGCTTGTTATTGATTACAATGAAATTGACGAGGCGATTAATATACTCGAAAAAACAATAAAGGAGAACAACTAATGAAACACTTACTTAAACTTGAGGATTGGTCAACAGAAGAAATTATCAACACACTTAACCTTGCCGATCAGCTTAAATATGAGCAGAAACACGGCATTGAGCATAAAATTCTCAAGGGCAAGTCTCTTGGTATGATTTTTGAAAAGTCAAGCACCCGTACCCGTGTTTCATTTGAGGTTGGTATGACACAGCTCGGCGGTTATCCGCTTTTCCTCTCATCAAATGACCTTCAGATTGGCAGAGGCGAGCCTGTTGAGGACACAGCCCGTGTTCTTTCCCGTTTTCTTGACGGTATTATGATTCGTACCTTTGAGCAGAAAGAAGTTGAGGCTCTTGCAGAGTACGGTTCAATCCCGATTATCAACGGTCTTACAGACTATTGTCATCCATGTCAGGTTCTCGCAGACCTTATGACAATCCGTGAATTCAAGGGCAAGCTTGAAGGACTCAAGATGTGCTTTATCGGTGACGGTAACAACATGATGAACTCTCTCATCGTAGGCGCACTCAGCACAGGCATGAGCTTCTCTGCCGCCTGTCCAAAGGATTATATGCCGCCTAAGCACATTATCGAGTTCGGTGAAAAGTACGGTAACGGCAAGTTTGAAATCGTAACAGATCCGCTTGAGGCCGCTAAGAATGCCGATATTGTTTATACAGATGTATGGGCATCAATGGGACAGGAAGAAGAAAAGAAAATCCGTGAGGCAGCATTCGCAGGCTATCAGGTTAACAAGGAGCTTATGGCTGTTACAAACAAGGATTGTATGGTTCTCCATTGTCTCCCGGCACACCGTGGCGAAGAGATTACTGCAGATGTATTTGAAGAACACGCAAATGAAATCTTTGAGGAGGCAGAAAACCGTCTTCACGCTCAGAAGGCTGTTCTTGTTGAATGTATGGCAGATGAAATGCCTGAAAAAGTTTGATGACAGTTTGATTCTTTAAAGATTCATAAAAAGCAAAAAAGTCACATTGCACAACAGTAAGATAGCTGTTTTGTGCAATGTGACTTAATTTTTATTGCAAAACGGAGTATAATTCCATTGGGGGATAATAGCAAAATCAGAATTGCAGGTGTATAATTATGTTAAACAATTACACGTTTTATGTCGAAAAAGGAAGTCTTTAAAATGACAAGAGAACAAAAACAGCATATTCTGCATTTTGCAGTCAGCTCTCTGGGCGGATTTATGGGCGGATATGCAATTTACAATCACTGTGATGTGTTCGGTAACGCACAGACAGCAAATATGATTCACCTTGTCAGCAAAATTTTTACGGGTGATTTTGAGGGCGTTGTGTTTATCGTCATAGCTCTCCTTACATATATTCTCGGCAATGTTTTCTTTGTAATTGCCGACCGTTTTATTAAGCTTGAAACCAAAACCGTCAGTCTTATTGCAAGTGCGGTTGCACTTTTGATTATCGGAATTTTTCCGAATATTTCAAACAACTACCTTGCAATTCTGCCGATTCTGTTCGTAACTCCTGTTTTGTGGAATTCATTCAGAACAGCCGGAAGTTATGTTACATCTCCGATTTTCTCGACAAATAACCTTCGTGTCGCAACGGTTTCAACATTCACGGGTATTATTGACAAGGACAAGGATATGAAGAAAAAGGCTAAATTCTATTGGCTTACGCTTGCAAGCTATCATATAGGTGTTGTCCTTGCCTGCGTTCCGAGCGGTTTTT
>OODG01002708.1_pt1 | contig 10410 bp, 7 predicted proteins | sample 1671621 | NCBI WGS metagenome assembly OODG01 (sample SAMN06348175, study PRJEB24527) | human gut metagenome | biome: human gut; feature: ankylosing spondylitis patient; material: feces | host: Homo sapiens | place: China | collected 2015-10 | reverse complement strand
CGGAGCCATCGACTTGTTCGATTTCGAGCCGCAGCACGAACGGGCAGGCGTCGGCCCATACCAGGTGGCCGGAAAGCGCACCTTTGAACGTCAGGCTGGCAGTGGCCAGCGAACGGATTTCGCCCACCATCAGCACGTCCGGGTCGGAACGCAGTGCCGCCGACAGCGCCAGCGTAAACTGAACCGTCTTTTCTTCTTCCGTGTTGGCGTTGGTCACCGGCATCTGCCGGGCGCCCGGGATCGGATATTCCGGCGGGTCTTCCACCGTCAGCAGATTGATTTCGCCGTTTTTCTCTTTGATCAGTTTGATCATGTTACGTTGCAGCAGCGTCGATTTTCCCGAACCGGTCGGACCGGCCACGATGTTCAGTCCTACCGGCGCCGCGCGCAGGCGGAAAAACAGGTCTTGTTCGTATTCGCCGCAGCCCAGAGCCGCCAGGTCGTCGTTGCCGTCCGGATTGTCGTCGGCGTAAAGAATACGCATAACCAAGTATTGCGAACCGAACGCGATCGGGTTGAATTGCAGACGGATGGCCAAAACGTTATGCGGCAGCATCAGTTTGCCTTTGGAACCGCGCAGCGGAGTAGACCCCAATTTTTGCGCGCCCTGAAATTCGTTCTGGGCATAGTTGGCGTCGGAAATGTCGGCGGAAGCAAAAGCGGCACGCACAAATTGGTCGCCCCATTCCTTGCTGTATTCCATTTCTTTGATCATAACGCCGTTGGCGCGGAAAAAGATTTCCGTGCAATTGTCGGAAACGACGACATGCACGTCGGAAACTTTCATTGACGAAGCGCGTTTGATGATGTTGACGAAGTCCCTCTGCATTTGCAGCCGGGCCAAGTCTTCGTCGTCTTCGGAAAAGACTTGGTTACGTTCGGCCATCGCGTAGATGGTCGCCAGCTCGTTTTGCGAAATGTAAACCGGGGATTTCATCTTGATCCCCTTCTTTTCCGCAATGCTCAGAAAGCTTAAAACAGGGCCGTCAAAACGGTGGTCTTTGGAAATAAGCAGTGTGCCGTCGGCAAAAAGAGCCAGCCGCCGCCTGGTTTCGTCGTTGATATTAAGCGCCGAGCCGTCGGGCAGCTTGGCTTTGGGCATCGTACAAAGATAATTGTCGTTGGCAAAAAGACCTTCAATGAAGTCTTTTGCGCTCTGCTTCTTCGGCTGCTCGTTCTGAGCAGCCGAAGAAGTGTTGTTCTCTTTGTTGTTTGCGCTTTCTTCTACCATTTACTTCGCTTATCTGATAAACATACCCTGACCTAAGCTCGGAATTCCCTGCGTAGCGTTGATCTGGCGTCCGCGGGACGGATTACCGCCGTTATTGCCGCCGGCGTTCGGGTTGTCCGGATCATAAGGCTGTTTAATGGTAATGTCGGACGGAATCGGTTCCCGGTCCAGAATGCCGCCGGCCGAGAAATACAGCACGTCTTTGGCGTTGTCTTTGACCGCGCTCAGATAAGTCTGGGTAATTTCGTCAATGGTAAAGCCGTTTCTCAAAGTGGTGCCGACTTTGGCCATGAAGACGTCGCCTTCCGTGTTGATCAGTTTGGCCGCCAGTTCTTCGCCCTGACCGGTAATTTCCATAATTGCATATTCGTTGCTGAGTTTGACTTTTTCCGGCGACAGAGGCGTCGTCAGGTCAATGCCGCTGGCGGTGGCAAACGGATTTTTGCGTCCGCTCTTGCTTTCAGCTTTGGCCGCGGCGATTTTTTTCTTGGAAGATTCGATTTCCGCTTCCAGCCGGGTTTTTAAGATCGAAATCTGGCTTTCGAGGTTGGCCACCTTCTTGTCGTGGGCAATTCTCGCCGCTTCCGCTTTGCTCTTAAGATCGTCGGCCTTTTGTTTCAGAATGTTCATCTTTTTCGTGTTATCGTCCAGAATTTGTCTGATTTCGGCGTCTTTCTTGGCCATTTGGGCATAAACGGCCGCATTCGTCTTGATCCATTTCTGGGTTGTGCCGAGCATCGTCGCCTTGTAGGCTTTGACAATCTTTTCCTGCCGCAGGGCTTCCAATGCGGCAGCGGCTTCTTTCAGTTTCGTCTGTTCGGCCACCATCAGGCGTTCCTGCTCGTTTTCCCATTCAATCCTTTTTCTTTCCTCTTCCTCTTTGCGGGCCTCTTCTTCCTGCTGGGCTTTCAGTCTTTGCGCCTTGACCGCGGCAATTTCGTTCTGAACCCTTTCTTTTTTCAGTTCCAGATTGAGCAGGGTGGTCTGTTTTTCCAAATCGGACATTTTGGTAAACAGGTCGTTGCTGATCGACGGCGAAATGTTTTCGTCAAAACCGCCGGTGGCTTCCGCTCCGAGGAGCTTTCCGGTTACCGTCGGCACCGCTGTCGGCGGCGTATCCGAAACGGTTTTTACTGCCGGCGCTTCGCCTTCGATCGTCATGTTGAGGCCGTCGCTGCCCGCCGGTGCGTTTTGGGCGGGCGCCGTTTCGTTTTCAACGGCGATGGAAATTTGTTCGGAAGAATTGTCGTCCGTGCTTCCTTCCATCGGAATGACGTCGGTGGCAACGCTGTCGGTCGGCTGGGACGGGGAAAGGAGACCGTCGCCGCCGGGCAGCGATACGTCGCCCATCTGTTCGTCGAACAGGGAAATTTCTTCCGGTGCGGATGACCCTTCGTCTGCCGGCGACAAAGAAATGGTATCGTCGTCTTCCAGTAAAGTGACGGTTTGCGCGGCAGCCTGATCGGCCAGCAGTCCCGCGGCGATTACAACGGCCAGACCGCATAACGTATTTCTAAAACTATAATGCATAGATAGCTCCTTCATATTCCCAAACACCGGTATCGGGGTTGTATTTTATCATATTAATCTTAAGTCCTGAAAATTTTGTTAACAAAGTGCTCCAGACTTTGGGATTATAGTTTGAACTGAATTGAAACTTGACGGAACGGTAGACGTTCTGCTGAGGAGAGGTGTAAACCTCGTCCGACAGCGAAACTTCCTGATCGATCGACTGGAAAAATTCGTTCAGATTGATTTTCAGATCAAGCATCGATTTCGTCGGTTCCGAAAGTTCCGTCTTTATCTCGTCCAAGCTCAAAGCTGCCATAACGCTGGTTCCCGTATCGGAAATGGAACGGGCGGAAAATTGGAGACCGGAAGCGTTAAGTGCTTTGTCGGCAATCGATATCCGGCCGAACATTCTGGACCAGCTGGTGCTGGCGCCGCCGCTTGTACAGGTTATTTCGCCGATCTTCCAGCCGGGAGGCATGATTTGCAGCAGATCCATAATCTTGTTGTTGCAGCTGTTGAGGATGGCCGTCGGATCGGGCAGGTTTTCCCACGGCTTGGGTTCTGGCGGAATTTCTTCCGTCTGAACCACCTTGGGCTGTACCGGAACAATCACCGGAACCGTCGGCGTGGTATCGAAAAGGCTCATGAAGAGCTGATACGCGACATAAAGAACGACAAAGGCACCGGTACCGGCAATGACGTAAAACATCTTGCCTTTGGTGTTGATCTTTTGCAGCTTGACTTTGCTGCCCCGCGCCAGCAGATCTTCAAGCTCGGGGTACAGGGTGTCTTCGATATTCCATTCCGGCGGTGCAATCTTCAGTTTCCAGTCCGGCACCATCAGCATGCTCATAAACTGCTTTTTGGCGTCTTCTTCGGAAAGGTAAAGCATATCGCCGTTCGCCAGGATAACGTCGTCGCGCACGCAGACATACCACCAGCCGTTCGGAACTTTGAAAACGGCGACAAATGAAGGCTGATCGCTCAGCGCCGTGGCCAGGCCGATTGCCGCCGCGTTCATGCCCGGTTTGTAACCGTCGGCGGAAACGCAGATGCCGAACTGCGGCGTTTTGCCTTTTTTGATGCAGTAAAGATCGGCGCCTTCCAAAACCCCTTGCGAAGATTCTACGATTTCGGCCAGAGGCGCGTCCTGGTTCTGCAAAGATTGCCAGAACAAACTGGTTGCAAACTCAACCCCGCCGGAAACAAAATGCGTTCCCCAGCTCCGCTCCTGGTCGGTTTTGTAATCGTCATCTGACATTTTGGCATCATCTAACACGTTGGTTTCCTTAATCTAAGAATTTTCAGTCTAGTCGTGTACTCTGGTTTCCGGGTTAAGCGGGCTTTCGAGAACGACCGGGGTTAAAATAATGACCAGGATGCTTCTGACTTTTCCAGCCGTGGCGGAACCGCCCAGCAAAGAGTTGGTCGCCGAACCGACGCCGCGTTTTTCGGCGCTGTTCTCAACCCGTTCATAACCGGTCAGAACCAGGGATTCTCCCGATTTCATGGCGACTTCCTGCGTAAAGCCGCGGGATTCGATGATCGGGTTTTGAATATATTCGCCGCCTTCGCTCTGTTCTTCACCGGTGTCGGAACCGCTGATCAGGTCGACTTTTTCCAAAGCCAACAGGTCGGACAGGGTAAGGTCAAACTTCAGAAGCAGTCGTCCGTGTTCCAGAATCCGCGGCAAAACGTTCATGGTGAAACCGGTTTCGATTTCTTCCGTTTCCGTTGACAGGTCGTAATAGTTGGAGTCGCCGCCGCTGTTGGTTTTGGTGATTTCGGAAATGTAGTTTTGCTTCTTGACAACCTGAATCGGAGCCGACTTGTTGTTCAAAGTGGTAACCGTGCCGCTCGTGATCAGGTTGGTCGTTGCCTGGGTCGACAATGCCTGGATGCTGGCGTTGATGTTCCAGTTGCCGGGCATCAGGGTCATTGTCAGATTCTGAGTAACGTCGGACGAAAGGCCGCTGGCGGCGCTGGCGACGCCGATGCTGGTTTTTCCGTCTTTGAAAGCGGAACTGAGATTGAGGCCAAAGGTGTCCGAATCGTCAATGGTAACCTGTAAAACTTTGATGCTGATGGCAACCTGGCGGGACAAACGCGCGTTTTGTTCGTTGATATAGTGAGCCACGCGTCTGATTTCGTTCGGCGTTGCCGTCAGCGAAATGGTGCCGTTGGTCGGGTCAAGCGACAGCTGGGCATCTTTTCCGATCATTGAAGTGATCGATTTTTCAATGTTGCTCCACAGTTCAAGTTCGGCTGTATTGGTCAGTGTCAGGGACGACGAACCGCCGCTGCCCGAGTCGGTGGACGAACCGCCGATGTTGCTGCTCAGGCTCTGTTTCGTCGGCAGACTGTACAAAACGAAGGTTTTGGTCATGAATTTGTAAAAGTAAATTTCGTTTTTGTCATATCTCCACCAAATGCCGAAACGTGAGCCGATTTCATCCAGCAGGCCGCTCAGGGGACCGCGGTAGGAAACCAGCATTTTGGTCGGGTCGGCCCAGTGTGCGTTCATCTGTTCGGGCGAAGGCGCGTTTTCTTCCGCATTTTTCAACAGATCTTCTTCCAGATGCGGTGCGTAGCGAACCTGAATGGAGGTGATTTTGTTGATCATGTCGCCGACTTCATACAAGGTTATCGGACGGTTGCTGATCAGGGTAATGCCTTCTTTGGTTTCGAGATACGCCGGAATCGGAGCGCCTTCGTATTCGACAACGCTCTTGTCGCCGAGCCAGATTTCGTTTTTAACCCGGACAACGTCGGCCGGTGCCGGTGTGCTCGGCTCTTTGGCCTTTTCCTTGAGTTCGGTCGTGGCTTCCACTTCCCGTTCCAGCGTAGCGTCCATGCTGGTGGCAACGGAACAGGCGCCGATCAAAGCGACCAGGCCCAGACTCAGGCTGTATTTAATCCAATTATTCATACGCATTCTCATCCTCCATAGTCTCGACTACCAAGACGCGGTTTCCTTTATAAAATGTTGCGATCGGTGCCGGCCGTGCTCTGGCAAAGGCTCTGACCAAAGCCGAACTGACGTCGGCAAAACGCCCCCGGAACATGGCTCCGGCGGTTAGGGTATAGTTGCGGTTAGTGTTCCAGATCAGCCGCCAGCCGGCGCGATCGCACCATTCCGTCAACAACAGCTTCAGGCTTTTTCCTTCTTCCGCCAGCCAGTCTTCGACCGGGTCGTCGGCATTGTAGCCGTCTCCGGTGCCGGCCGCACCGTCGTCGCTGACGTTCTGCTGAGTTTCGTCAACGGTGATTTCTTCCTCATAATCAACGACTTCTCCGTCAATTGAAGGCGGAATGGTGGCGGACATGTTGCTGCCGGCACCGGCCTGAACGACCAGATGGTCGCGCGGTGTCCTTTCGCCGTATTCGCGATAATCGGCGGCAACTTTCGTATAATTTACAAATTCGTCTTCGGCGGCGCAGCCGGTAATGCCCGGAGTGGGATATTGTCCGGCCGGACAGGTTTGTTTGACCGTCGTGCCCGGAGCAGCCGGTGCTTCCGAATAGTTGTATTCATAATCGTTGTTGCTTGCACAACCCGATAACAGCAGAACTCCTAAAAAACCGGCTGATAAAAGAAATTTGTAGTTCATTTTTGTGTTTCCTAAGCTGTTTTTATTCATATTTTTTAACCTATCATACATACTGGAAAAAAATAATCAAGCAGATATTCTACCACGACTGGTAATACAAATTCCGCCCTTTATTGCTTTCCTGCACAGTGTTGTTAACGTTTTCATTTATCCGTAAGGTCCTGATAATGAACGAATTTGGCTCACGGGATGTGAAGACGGTATTTATTTTTTCGTACTCTACACCCTTATTAGTTAAAATATTGTGTAACAAATTTAATCTTTTTTGCTGCAGTTCAAAAGAGCTGGTCCGGTCAATTCTGATTTCGAGAATGACGCTCGGGTCCTCGATGACTTTGTTGGCGAAAGCCTGTATCCAGCGAAGCGTGGTGCCCGAAATTTCGGCTCTGCCCGGCTGGAAGGAAAGTCTCATTTCCGCCGGCAGGATTTTGGCGGGGGACTTGTCGCGGCTGAATGCGGAGAACAGCCCTCTGCGTTTTTTCGGTTTTTCTTCTGTTTGCAGGTTTTCATTGTCGTCCGCGGCGGTTTCGGCGTTTTCGTCCGAACTGCCGAACATTGAGGCCAGGCTCTTCAGCAGTCCGCCGCTTTTGCCGTCGTTTTCGGCCGTGTCGCTTTCCGCGGCGGTTTCCTCATTTTCTTGTTTTTTGTTTTTCTTCGGCGAAACCAGCTGCGGCGTCAGGTTTTTGTCGTTCATAATGTCTTCCGGAATCGGGATCAGAATGTTTTTGACCATTTCCGCTACCTGAACTTCTTTGCCGTCTTCGGCGATTTTTTCCGGTGCGTTGAGGGCAGCGTTGATTTCCGATTCGCTCATGCCTTTGTAAAAGTCTTCGTCAAGAACATGGTTGTTTTTGGGGTTACGGGTGCCTTTGGCGACCACCCACGGGCTGTCCGTGTTGCCGGCCGTATCTTTTTCGCTCATTTCATACCATTCGCGCGGTGCCGCTTTCGTCGCTTCCGCGGTTTGTTCGACGGCGATCTTGTCAATGTTCAGTTTGCCGCCGTCGGCCATGGCGATCTGATTGTCGGGCGCTTTGCTTGCAATTTCCACCTTTTCGGCGGCGCCGTTGCCGAATTCAAGCGGGATCGCCTCGCTGTCGGCCTGCTGCGGAAGCGTTGCGGCAAGCAGCTGCGTTTTGGCCGTTTCCGCGGGCTTTTCGGCATTCTGCCGCTCCGCGGCCGGTTCCGTTCGGTTCGTTCCGGCTTCTTCCGCAAAAACGTTGTCGGCGACCGTCGCCGGTTGCGGCGCTGCGGCGGCGACAACGGCCGGCCGTTCGGCGACCGGCTGCGAGTCGTTACTTGCCGTCATGCTTTTTGCCGGATTGAAAACGGAAGCGGCGGCCGAATATTCAAGCGGAATGTCGGCGGCGTCTTCTACCGAATTGATGCGGATGCCTTCTTCCTCATCGTCGAAAACAAACAGGTTTTTATCTATGAAAATTTCCCGTTCGGCCGGCTTCGGCGCCAGTGCGGCCAGAGAAAAGGCCCGGACCGGCGTTGAGGCGGAATAGTTGACCGTCGGCGCTTCATGCTGAAAAAAGAGCGCTATGTTTTTGTCGGGAATTGATATTTCCGCGTTTCTTCGTTTTTCGGGAACGGCAAACAATCCGTTGACCGCCCATATCGTAAACAGAGAAACGACAAAACTGTTAACAAATATTTTTAAAGTCTTTTTTCTCATTAACTTGACCCCTCTAATGGTTAACAATAAATTAAAATAAGGGAATTGGCAAGTATATTGTTTGTTGAAAACTAAATTTTAACGCTTTTTTTCCGGCGTTTGTGAGGACCGCGGAAAAGAACGGACTGTACGAGGCCAAAAATAAATAAGTGTGCGTGCCCGGATGTCGGATGCCCGCATTCCGGCGCGGAGTCTTTCGTTTTTATTGTCCAAAAACGGCCGCTTTTAACTATGAATTTTTTGTTACAGGGAAAAATATTTGCTAAAAACAATATGTTATCAAAATTACGGCAAATGTGATAATGCTGGTAATTTTGGAAAAAATCAGGTATTCTAAAAATGTATAAGTAAAGCACTTTTAATTAATTAAAGGAGAAAAACTATGCAATTTATTAAAAGAAATATCTGGACACTGGCCGCGATGGTTCTGTTCGTAACTGTTGCGATGGTCGGTGACGCCGCGGCGGTTGACGGCACCAGCCTGATGACCCAGGCGAGCAAGAAGGTCTCTAACGTATTCGAAGCCGTTAGAACGATCATCTTCATTCTGGGCGGTTTCGGTCTGGTCGGCGTTGCCTTTGCCGCCATTTTCGGTAAAGTAAACTGGAAATGGTTTGCCGCTTTGGCCGTCGGTCTGGCTATTCTGGCTGCTGCGAACGCCGTCGTTCAGTATGCTGCCGGTTCCAAAGCCGGTACGGGCGTAACCGATACCTTCGGTGTATAGTCCCGGTGACTTAACCACGGGGAGGGCTGCCAGAAGTTTTGGCTAGCCAATGACAGCCCTCCCGTTTTACTGCTAACAAAAGAAGGAAAAAGAAGATGTTGTACGTAAAATTAAAGAAAATAATAATATTTGCATTGGTTGCGTTCTTAGCTTCTTCAATTTTATTTGCAACCAATTCTTATGCCGCGCTGTTTGAAGATCTGACGAGCAAGGGCGCCGAAATCTTCAAAGGCATGCGCGAAATTATCTATGCGGTTGCCGGTTTCGGTATCGTGGCGATTGCCATCGGCGGCTTTTTCGGCAACTTCAACTGGAAATGGCTGGGGGCCATCATCATCGGCCTGATGGTCATTGCCCTGACTGCCGGCATCATCAATTATATGGTGGAAGAAACGGTTATTACGCCGGCCATGATCACCGATACTCTGATCAGCGGTAATGACTCGGGGCTGGCAAAATAGTTTGGACAGAGATTTTAGGAGGGTGCTATGCAAAATTTTAAGTTAAAAAATAGGATGTCTGTATCTCTGTTGCTGCTGCTGACGGCGCTGTTTGTCTGCTTTAATCCTGGATACGCTTTTGCGGATCTGCTCGGGTGCATGCAAAGCGAAGCCGGACGGGGAATTTTCAAAACCATGGCGTGCAAAATCACGACCACGCTGTTTGACATCAGAAAAATCGTTTATATTCTCGGCGGCTTCGGTCTGATCGCTTTTACCTTTGCCGCAATTTTCAACAAAATCAGTTTCAAGCATCTTGCCAACATTGCCTTGAGCCTGTTTCTTCTGTCGATGATGACGCCTTTTATCGAGTATTTTACCCAGGCGCCCGGTGCTAAGCTGACTTACGGCAGTTTTCTGCAGCCGGATTTTACGGAAGCTGACTATTCGATGACTTTCGGCGAATGCGAGGGTGGCGATTGTCCGGTTTCGACGACGGTTGCGGGCGGTGCCGTTGCCGGCGGTTCGTCCGGTGTCGGTTCCGACGGTTCGGGCGGCGGTCTGGGCGGAGGTTTGACAACCGGTGCCGACGGCAGGTTGGAGCCTCTGGCGCCTATTTCCGGAGTTCCGGGAGGCTGTTTGCGGAAAAGGCTTGTTTCCGCAAGGCGTTGGACCACAAGATATCCGTGCAGTGGTCCGGAGGACAGTACCGCCAAAATCACAGGCTGCACGAACCGGGGAAGGTTCGCTCCCGAGCAGGGACAGTTGTCTAGCTCCATCATCAGACTAGCTCCATTAGTTGATATAACTATTTTCTAAACGTAAGCCCCTGTCAAGGCTTTTTTGCTATCTACAAAAAAATATATTTAAGCGGAATTTTATTATTGATTGTAATAACAGTATATTGCAATAAAGTGTTGCCGTCCGTTGACATTGGATTTATGCTTGCATCAACTATAGATATATCTAATTGCGGTTCCTCTTCTACCGCAAAAAGGGCAAAAGCACGCCAACCGGAACGGGAACACTTTGAAGATACGGACAAACGTCCTGGCGGCCTCAGGCCCCAGATATAAAAGGGGGTCCCGAGTCAGCCTGAACCGCCCCGGAACCCCTGTCCGCGCCCAAAAACATACCTGACGCAATTCTCTTCATTTCCAGCTTAATCCGTCATTTCGATATGAACCCCCAAGAAGTGATCAGATAAGTCA
>OODG01002705.1_pt1 | contig 10424 bp, 8 predicted proteins | sample 1671621 | NCBI WGS metagenome assembly OODG01 (sample SAMN06348175, study PRJEB24527) | human gut metagenome | biome: human gut; feature: ankylosing spondylitis patient; material: feces | host: Homo sapiens | place: China | collected 2015-10 | reverse complement strand
GGCAATAAGACATATTTCCCTCCACCATATATTTACGAATATATCCTTCGGCCCGGTTTAAATACATCTCCGCGGTACGTATTCCTTGATAAACCCCATTATCACTTCCTCCAATAGATAAATAACTTCGGTAATACGTCAGCGACGGAAAAGCCATTTTGAAATTCCAAGCAAAATAGAGGCACCCGCGAATATCCTTGATCGTCTTATTTTGCACCATATTATGATTGCAGGGACCGTACAAATCCAGTAAATCATCCGAAGCAAGATAACAGGGATCAGAAGCTTGCATATCATCCAGTTTCCGGTATCCTTCCCGCATCCAGATCACTTCATCCGGAGTATCAATAGAATAAACAGACAAAGAACTCGGAGACCTAGGTGTACTCCAACTCACCGTATTCAAATCCAACAAATTCGGTTTTACCTGCAACACACTATCCGCATAGGCAATCGCCCGATCCCAATCTTCCATGTATAAATACACTCTGGATAAAAGAGCTTTTGCTGCCAAATGACCAATTCGCAAGAAATTACGTTTATAATCATTCTCCGTCAACAAACGATTGCCTGTCAATAAATCTTTTTCTATACGTCCATACACCTCGGCAACAGTATTACGAGGAAATCGCTCGTCACGTACATCCATCGTTAACTTCAGGGGAACTCCCGGGTTCCGAGCCGGATCCCCCTCATTGTAAGGCATTCCATACATATTCACCATCATCAGATAATACAACGATCTCAATACGAAAGCCTCTCCCCGCAAATTTTCCCTCAAGGATTCCTCCCCGGTCATATCATCCAAACAATCCAACACGATATTACATCCGAGAATTTTATTATACGGCAATTCCCAGAAAGCAGCATCGTAACCTCCTCCTGCCGCATTAAACATATTCGGTTCCCACAAAAAACGCCATCTCATGTGTTCGAAATAGTCTCGATACCCTTCATTTCCTAATCCATTACATTTAATGTCATCCGTGAAAATATCCATAATATTATACTGCACCTCTTTTTGATCGGCATCCAAGTAAGCATCTCCTAAAAGCAACTGCTCCAAATCAGTTACTTCTGTCGGCCGTACCTCGCTAATACTATATTCGTCTAAAAAACCGTTACACCCCACCAACATCCAAAACATAAACGAACTAACGATTATTAATAGAATTGATTTCATACGCTTCATCTATTATAATTAAAAACTTACATTCAAACTAAAAGAGAAATTCCGGGTCAAAGGCTGACTACCTTTGGCAACTTCCGGATCACGACTATCAAAATCGCTACTTACAATCTGGAACGGGTTCGTCAATGTCATTGAAAAACTGACATTCTGGGCGAAACGACGAATCATCTTTTCCGGGAAAGTATACGACAGATTAATACTATTACAACGAATATACCAGGCATCCACCACTCGAATATCCGAATAAGCCCAAGCCTCATAAGGATAAAGGGCCGTACTATTATCTTTAAACGGATAAATTGCCAAACAATTTTCTCCAACAGGAATAGAAGGAATATTCGTGTAGTCCTCATCCCCCGATTTTCTCCAACGCTTCAACAATTGAGTTGAAGCATTTTTATACTCGCTAGGCATTCCATAAGTCTTATTCATTTCCGCATAAGGAGAGTCCAGAAAACACTGATTCCCTGTCGACCAATAGAAAGAGGTTGACAACGCCCAATTCCTGTAACGGAAATTCATATTTATTCCGGCTGTCAAATCCGGTTCCGACTTTCCGACGTGGACCATATATCGTGTCACATCCAAAGCCCCCTCGTTCGAATCGGATCCTGACAAATCAAACAAAGGTCCGCCATTCTCAGGATTTAAGCCGGCAAAACGAAATGCCCAAAAACTGGATATAGGATAACCTTTTTTATTATAATTTCCACCTATCACCTCTTTCCAATCCCCCCTCGGCTCAAACTCCGAATTCACCTCATTGTTCACTTTAGAAGTATTAAATCCTAAACTCCACACAAAATCCTTCGTCCGCACCGGAACCAGGCTGAATGATAAATCCCAACCCGAATTTTTCATGTTACCGCCATTCACGTACATGGAATGCTCACCATTCTCGTAAGGGATCTCCCGTTGCGTGATCAAATCGCTTGTTTTCTTATAATAGTACTCGAACGACCCGTTCACTTTACTACGCAAAATACTAAAATTAATCCCTAGATTAACAGATCTTGTCTTTTCCCATTTCAAATCGGGATTCGGTAACTTCGTATAAGTCATCTTGAATTCACCCGTTTCCGTATCTAAAGGCAATATCCTTGCAATCAAATTGGAACTCACGTTATCTACCACATTTCCCTGATACCCGAAAGTAGCGGATAAAGACAGACTATTCAACAAATCCTGACCTTGCAACCAATGCTCATCCGTCACATTCCATCGCGCCCCAACAGACCACACCGGTAAATATTCTTCTTTTTCATCCTGACCGAATCGATTGGAACCGTCACCTCTTACCGAGAAATTAAAAGCATACCGATTATCAAACATATACGAACCGGATATATAATAAGATATTGTATTACTCAACGACTTGGAAACCGAAGGTTTTGTACGTGCATAGGCATCGTTCAACGTATAATTCACGTCCGAACTGGGCCGAGTCCCCAAGGGCACATCGACAAACGACAACCCGCGTTCGGGCATATATCCATAATTCGTCTGAGAATAAGATTTATACTTGTTACTCGTAAGTTCTCCCCCAACCATCACGTTGATCGAATGACGCCCAAGATTTTTCACATACTCAAACTGCCCCCGCCAACTATAATTGAAACTTTCATTTTCATCCACGGTTAACACACCTCCATAAGGCAATCTCGACAATTTAAATTCCTCATCATATACATCATGTTCGCCATAATTATACCCGCGTAATCTGGCCACATAATTCGTTCGTTCCGTAAACCACGTCTCTCCAAAAGTTGAGGTTGTATTCCCCCCCAACGTGGTAGCAAACACCAACCCCTCCATCATCGTCCAACGAACATCCACACTAATATTCAAATTCCGGCTTCTATTCTCGTTACCCGAATACTTTAATTCATTCAGAATATTATAATCATAGCCTCGCCCATCGTTATCGTAGTAAAACAAATCACCATTTTCCTGATAACAAGCAATCGCCCGATTGGTATTAATTGCATAACTAAACGGGTCCACGCCACTAGCAAAAGCACTTGTCTCTGCATGAGAACCAGACAAAGCTACATTCAGTCTCAATTTGTTCCAAAACGTAGAGCTCAAATTTAAACGACCGGTATAAGAAGTTTGCGAATTCCCTTTAGCCGTATTTTCATTATTAGAATACCCCAAAGAAGCATAATAAGTTGAATTATCATTACCACCGGAAAAGCTCAACGAGTGAGAATGAGAAAACGGTGTCTGGTAAAGAACATCAAACCAATTCGTATTCACGGATTCCAATTTCTTAGCACCATTATTAAAATCTTCAAAAGAAATCTCACCACGCTGATAAGCCAATGCCAAACCGATATAACCGATTTTATCATTGGGAACTTGAGCTCCACGCTGGTAAGCCTCGCGAGAAAGATCTACCCGTTGTTTGGAATTCATGATTTCCAACTTGTCATAATCCAATTTTTCTCCTACTGAAAAATTCCCGGTATAACTCAAAGCCAATCGTCCTCGTTCCCCTTTTTTCGTCGTGATCACGATAACCCCGTTAGCCGCTTTCGTTCCGTAAATAGCCGTCGCGGACGCATCTTTCAACACGGTAATATCCTGTATATCATTTGGATTCAACCAAGATATGGCACCCCCGATAAAATTCTTGATCATATCCATGTTATCATCACCAATATTGGTCAACTCACTCGTGCTGAAAGGTAGCGGATCCTGCTGAATAATCCCGTCTACCACCCAAACCAGTTCGGCATTCCCTACCAACGTCGAAGTTCCTCGCACCCGCACTTTCTGCCGGGTTCCGGTAAGTCCACTCTGATTGACAACCATAACACCCGGTAATTTACCTTGCAACATTTGCTCTAACGTCTGGGAACCCGTCATCACCAAATCTTTCGCTTCCACTTTCGAGAAAGAACCGGCCATAGCCTTCTTCTTCACGGACTGGTACCCGGTTACCACCACTTCATCCATGTTAACTACATTTTCTTTCAGAATCACCCGCATCGTGTCCCTCTCCGAAGTCCTGTTAAAATCAACAATCTGAGTGGAAAAACCTACAAAGGAAAATTCCAATCGTCCCTCCGTGACCGGCAAAACAATAGAGAACCATCCCCGGCTATCCGTGGCTGTCCCGACAGAAGTACCCATCAATTTAATTGTAACTCCGGGTAAAGCTTGTTTTTTCTCGTCCACGACCCATCCCTTCAATCGGACAGCTCTCCTCACTTGATCAACCTCCGTGATATCCTTAATTACAATCACATTATCCAAAAGAGTATAAGTAAGTCCCGTTCCTTCCAATAAACGATTCAACACATCTTTCAACATCTCATTTGTAGCAATAATAGAAAGATGCTCAATAGATTTAATCTTATCAATGCTATAGAAAAAACGTATTCCCGTCTGGTCACGCAATTCTAATATAACCTTTTCTAAAGAAACATCTTTCATCTGCAAAGACACTCTACTTTCCTGAGAAAATCCTGTTGCCCAAGTACTAACCTGAAGCATGATCATTAATAAAAAAGTCAATTTCATAACCAAAAAAACTTTTTTTAAGACATGGATAGGTACACCACACCTAATAATCCAATTTTTTTTCATAAATTTGAATGTTTAATTATAGACAATTATAGCAATCAGACGGGAGTTCCGGGCCAAGGCACTCCTGTCTTATTTTTTATACACTGTAATCGTACGATCTTTCACCACAAACCGGACATCTCCCCCCGTCTCCATAAACCGTAAGAAATATTCTACCTTTTCATATTTCTGCAAATCCCCCGAGAAAACGAGTTTTTTACACTCTTCATTCGCGAAGAAAACCGTCACATCATAATTTCGCTCCACGATCTTCATTAACTCTTCTAAAGTCAAATGACTAAACACATACAGACCGTTACGCCACCCGACATATTCCTCCAGATTCACCTTTCGTACCTCCCAATCCCTTCTTAAAGAATCGACCACAACTTGAAATCCGGGCTGCAAAATAACCTGTCGTCCCGATTTATTCTTATCACTAAACTGCACGGACCCATTTACTAACGTGGCAACAACCTGATGTTCATCCGGATAATCGCGAACATTAAATTCCGTACCCAACACCTTCACACTTCCCCTTGAAGTATGTACCCAAAAAGGTTTCGCTTCATTTCTGGCAACCTCAAAATAGGCCTCCCCCGTCAACAAATATACCTCCCTACACTCTTCACGGAAACGAATGGGATACTTAAGTCGTGAATCCGCATTTACCCATACCTTCGTCCCGTCCGACAACTCCAACGCATACTCCCCTCCCCGGGGAACATTCAACTCATTATAAGCTATTTTACTTGTTTCTTTGTCATTCTCTGATGTATATTTCACTTTCGTTGAATCTCGTACAATCTTTGTCCCGTCAGCTTCCAACACCTCACCCTCATCTTTTCCTAAAACCATACACGTACCGTCATCCATCATAATATACGCTTTAGACATGATCGGGTGTATCTCCTCCATCAGCTTAGGACCATTCCCCGTATCCCAGAAATCATTTAGCCAATAAGCAACCCCACCCAAAGCCAAAATCAGCAAAAAGGAAGCAGCTACTCTAAAGTTTCGCAACATTCGCACTTTTTGTTTCTGTCTCACATGTTGATAGAATTTACGATAAGCATCTTTCGAGGAAAAACGGGAGGGCCCATTTTGCTCCAGAAGGAAACGCTTTCACTCGGAAGCGCCATTACCGGCAAATCGTTCGACTCCGCATAGACACGCAAAATGAGCTCCGCAGTCAGATCGTATTCTTTACACAGGAGAGCGACTTCCTTTTCCCTTCCCTTCAAAAGCTCCTCCAGCCGATGCAGCGGGTCTGCAACGTCCCAGCTATGCATGCGGGGCAGCTCCAGACTCCAAAAAGCATTCTTGATTATTGTGTACGGAGGAGCGTCGGCCGGAAGAATTTATTTGCCCTGTATGTGGACATCATACAAAATCTGGCGAAGATTACGAAGCGATACTACAAACAATGAATGTAATTGGCAGAGCTGCTGGTTATCCAGAGTACAAAGCATACTGTGAAAATTGTGAAAATGTCTTTCCGATTGTAGATGATTTGTACGAAATTGAGGCAATTACAAGCCTCGATGGAGAACCAAAAAAAGACGAAAAAGCACAAAGTAGAATTGGCCGTAAAGTAATTATCGGAGAACTCGAAGTTGGGAAGCGCTCTGTATTGCCGTATTGGCCTGATTTCAAGAAATATCTCCATACAAGCACCATTATGAGTATTATTTCAACGTCTGATGCTAGCAGAATTACGTTTGAAACAATGAACTCTGTGTACTCCCTCGTTCGTGTTGATAGAGAAAATGCTTGACAAATGATATATGCTTGTGGTATAATATCTTCATTAAGTCAAGGACGGTAACGCATGAACGAACGATTCCTCAATAAACTGATTAACGGTGACTGTTATGAGGTTCTGCCAGACATTGAGGATTGTAGCATTGATTTAATTCTAACTGACCCGCCATATAATACAACAAATTGTGGTTGGGAGTGCGCCATTGATATTGATGGACTTTTTACACATTACAAGAGGATTATCAAAGATAATGGAACAATTGTTATGTTTGGAAATAATCCTTTCACGGCCAATGTAATTGTAAGAAATCCAGATATTTACAGGTATAGTTGCGTTTGGGTAAAACCGAACGCAACAACCCCACATTTAGCAAGGGTTCAACCTATGCGTAGATATGAAGATATCATGGTGTTTTATAAAAAGAAAAACATCTACAATCCAATTTTATCTGACGGAAAAAGGCCATATGTTTGGCGTAGTAAAAGAAGCGGAGGAGAAGCGTCAGGCATTGTTTACAAAGAAGATAAAGAAATTGTAAATACTGGACAAAGGTTCCCGACAAATGTGTTTGAGTTTAAGCAAGAGAGAGGGCTTCATTCAACACAGAAACCTGTGCCATTATTTGAATATATAATACAATTATATACAAATGAGGGAATGGTTGTATTAGATACATTTATGGGAAGTGGAACAGCTCCAATAGCATGTATAAATACAAATAGAACATTTATAGGCATTGAAAAAGATAATAATATCTTTTCTACGGCGGAAAAGCGAGTTGCCGAAAGATTAAATTTGCTTGACAAAGTGGAATAAGATATGTTATAATATCGTTAGTGAAATCAATCACAGCGAAAATTTTATTGGAGGCAATAGTCAATGGATTTTAGAATCATTGGGGAGTTCGATGGTACACCAGCCAAATATGAGGACTTCTCAGCAAAACTTCTTGAGCCGGTTTGTCGAGAGTTTTTAAAGGATGATGTATTGGTTGTGATTTACAACCATCATATTCCTGAAAGAGCTTTCGATGATAAGGAACTTAGCGAAACTTTCGCGGATTTTATTTCGGCAAATCCAGAAGAAAACAAGAACAAAGTATTCATTGTAAACTGGGGCTGGCATCATCAGTGTGGATTTGCTGATATTCGTGAGTATATGAATCAATATCAACTTGCGAACAATGATGCCTGTATCTTTTTAAATGAAAAGAAATGTCCAGATGAATACGCTGTCAAAAACAAGACAGGCACATCGTTGGCTTCTTGGAGAATCCATAAAGATGGATATTCGGTTCTGTATTTCTTGTGGGATGCGTTTCATGTGGTGTCAGACAACGCAAAAACCGAATGGAAGAAAGAATTTCTTGGTTTTGCCATAAACCAATTCAAGTCTGGTGTGTTTTTGGAAAAATATGGCGCTATGGAAGATGAAAGCGGTAAAGATAAACGTCTTGAGGGACGTGTTTTTACTTCAATCGAAAATAAAGCTAAGGCTGTGGTTGGTGATAGTAAAGAGTCTATCATTGAGGAAATGCTGAATAAGGCTCCGATTAAGGAGATTGTTCTGTATTTGAATCAGTGTGCTAACACTGGCAACGTACAAAATTCTCGTCAAACTCGTAATCCATTGTTTGTAACAAAGGAACAGGCTCGTGAATGGTTGCGTCGTTGGGCTGAGAAGAAGTGGGAATATTATGTCATGTTTGGGCATAATTTTTCTATTTCGAGGGACATCAATATCTCTTTGCGGCCTGACAAAGATGAAATTCTTATCAGGGCAATGATGTCGGATTTCAAACGTAAGTTTATCAAATACGCTCCGATTCTCGATATGTTCAGTGTATCGGAATTTCTTCAGAATAAAATCGGAAGCCATTCCGAGTTGAACAAGTATAAACCGATTCAGCGTGGGATGAAGTTGTCGAAGTATTTATCTGATTTCTTCGACGATAAGGAGTTCGATATTGAGCTGTCGAAGTTTATTCAGAATAAAGAAGTAAACTCGACGGTTCATATCAGCATCAATCCGATGGACTATATGACTGCGAGTGTTACAAAACATGAGTGGCGTTCTTGTCATGCGCTTCACGATGGCGAGTATGGACTTGGTTGTTTGAGTTATATGTTTGATGAGGGAAGCCTTGTTGCGTTCATGGCATCTGACAGGGAATACGCATACGACCTTGATGGAAACGGAAAGCCGTTTATGTGGAACTCCAAGTCATGGCGACAGATGATTTACGGCTCTAAGAAAGACAACATGTTTATCTTTAGTCGTGAATATCCTCAGAGGTACCAGAATGAGGCAATCACTTCTGAGATTCGCAATCTTCTCGAATCAACGGTGGCAAAGTTCTGTGACATCCCGCATGTTTGGGTTAAGAAGAATAATGGTGCTAAAAACTGTCGTGGTACGGTTTATGAGAACGCACCAAACGCAAAGCATTATGACGATATTCCAAGCAATCAAACTGTTCTGATTCGTCATAAGATGAATATGGAATTTTCAGGGCCAATCGTTATTGGTTCAAATCCGCATTGTCCTATCACCGGTAAACCGCTTGATGGACGAAATCGGGTATTCCATAAATCCGTTCTTTAAACAATACAGATAGGAGAACTGCAATGAAGATTTTAGATGGAGCAACACGCCCCAAAATCTTTGTGGACGATTATGTGTTTGATAAGCTTTCAAAGTATGCGAAAGCTATGACACAGAGAGCCACAATTATCTGCGACTGTATTGTTGACGGAGCAAGCGGAAATGTTGAGATTTTTGACGCAAATCTCGTTGAGCAAACAGTCGATTATATCAAAAATTCCTCGAAATATGAGGAAATCTCCAAATATATCGGATATCGTGTTGACAAAAAGTACGGTACGATATATTCTCAGTGTATGATTCGTAATACATTGAGTTCTAACCATGATGCTTTTGATGGGAAAGACTTTTCATATTTTGAAAAGCTGTGTGAAGTCACAGATTGGCTTATTGTTGGTGAAATTACAAAAGAGACAAGCGGTAGGCCATCATTACATCTGTGGTATCTCGATTTGGAAAATCGAATCGCATATGGCTATTGCGACCCGTCAGGAGCAGTGAAAGATGGGTTTGATGCGACATGGGAAGCTTGTTCAGCAGATTATTATGAATATGACAAGATTCTCGAAGAAGTAAGAAAGTTTTGTAAATCAAAGCCTACTTCGTATAGTTCTTATAGCAATAACTATGGCACAAGTAAATACGGTGGTACAACCTACTACTCGTCTACTCCTGCAACACCGCCGCCCAAAAGCGAATTAAACAAGACAGACCCTGATATCTCAAAGATTGTTTGAGGGTTGATATGGCATGGATGAATCGAAGAAGATTAAAACCATATACGACTTTCAAATGGCGGCTTACTTGATTTTAAATGGGTGTAAATTAGTCGATGTTGAAGAATTGTATGTTGACAAAAAGAAACGTATTATATTCTACTTTCGCAACGATTCAAAAGTGCGATTGTTAATGAGGGTGTACTACGGTTATAGAGATAATCTGTACAATATCAGAACAGATATTCTCGAAAAACATATTGTCAGTCATTCTTCTTCAAAGAAAAGCAAAGGAGAAAGACAATGAAAGGATTTAACTTTGACGGTTATAAATTAATCGTTCAAAGCCGCGAGCGCGACCTTGTTGAATATCTTGGCCGCCAGATTCCAAAGGTTTACGGCGAAGATAACTGTGTCATAACCGACGACTACATCTTTGCGAAAGGCACAATCCCTGTAATTTTGTGTGCCCATATGGATACCGTTTTCAAGGTAGTTCCCGAAATGATTCTGTATGACGAAAAGCAGGAACTTATTTGGTCGCCACAAGGTATTGGCGGGGACGACAGAAATG
>OODG01002699.1_pt1 | contig 10444 bp, 8 predicted proteins | sample 1671621 | NCBI WGS metagenome assembly OODG01 (sample SAMN06348175, study PRJEB24527) | human gut metagenome | biome: human gut; feature: ankylosing spondylitis patient; material: feces | host: Homo sapiens | place: China | collected 2015-10 | reverse complement strand
CAGGGTGGCCGCCCCTGGGGTGCGCCAGTGCCAGTAGACGGTGTTGTTGGCGGAAAGCTTCTCAAAAAGGCCGAGTTCCTGCAGCGTCACGCTGCCGCCAAAGCCGATGGTCCTGCCGGAAAGCTCCTGCGAGATGGCACTGACGGCTTCTTGCTGTGTTTTGAAAACGCGAACAGAAAATCCATGATTTGTGAGATTCTTGACTGCGGTATCCAGCTGCATAATGGTTCCTCCAATCAGGTATTGTCGCGCGCTGCCATAGCGGCCAGCAGCTCGATGGCCTGCGCGTGGGTGATGGGACTGTGGGGCCGCGGGGCGGACTGGCCGAAAAATGTTTCGCAAAAACTAGAAAACTCCGCTTCCGAGATGGGGTCGTCCGGGCGGAAGCGGCCGGTTTCCTGCTGCATGCAGCCGCGCTCTAAGGCCTGCTCAATGGCCGCGGCGTAAGGGTGGCGGTAGGAAACGTCGCGGCAGACGTTTGTTTTGGTCTTCACAAGATCTAACCGCCGCGCCGCCCTTTTCAAAGGGAGGTTTGGAGGGTTTGTCGATATTCAAGCGAAGCGGTTTGAAATCGGCTCGATGCTGCCGACCGATAAACGTACAATCCGAAAATAACGATTATGGCAACATACAACTACACACCCGCTGATTTCAAATCGGATCAAGAGGTCAAATGGTGCCCCGGATGCGGCGACCACGCAGTGCTGAACGCCGTGCAACGCGCCATGCCCGAAATCGCCGATGCGCTCGACACGCCGCACAACCGGTTCGTCTTCATTTCGGGCATCGGCTGCTCGTCGCGCTTCATCTACTATATGAAGACCTTCGGGTTCCACACGATCCACGGCCGCGCCAATGCCGTGGCCACGGGCGTCAAGGTCGCCAATCCCGACCTGAGCGTCTGGGTCTGCACCGGCGACGGCGACTCGCTGGCCATCGGCGGCAACCACTTCATCCACGCCATCCGGCGCAACGTCGATCTCAACTGCATCCTCTTCAACAACGAGATCTACGGACTGACCAAAGGGCAGTACTCGCCCACGACCAAGCTGGGCAAGGTCACCAAGACCTCGCCCTACGGCACGATCGAAAAGCCGTTCAATCCCGGCGAACTGGCCATCGGCGCCAAGGCGACCTTCTTCGCCCGCACGGTGGACGCCGACGTCGAGCTGACCAAGTCGTGCCTGCTGGCCGCCGCACGCCATCAGGGGATGTCGGTGGTCGAATGTCTGGTCAACTGCGTGATCTTCAACAATAAGACACACGCCGATTTCGCCGGCGACAAAGCCACCCGCGCCGAACGCACGATCGTGCTGCGCCACGGCGAGAAGATGCTCTTCGGCGCGAACCGCGACAAGGGCCTCGTGCGCGAGAACGGCAAGCTGAAAGCGGTGACCGTCGGCGAAGACGGATACACGATCGACGACGTTCTCACGCACGACGCACACGAGCGCGATACCTCGCTGCATCTGATGCTCGCGGCGATGAAATACCCCGACATGCCGGTGGCCGTCGGCGTGATCCGCGAGGTGGAGGACACGCACGTCTACGACCGCAAGGTGGCCGAACAGGTCGCCGAAGTCCGGAACTCCAACCCGATCCGCTGCATGGACGACCTGCTCCACGCGGGCGAGACGTGGAAGATCGGATAAACGCGCAATCACCGATGAAAAACGGGGGCGGCGGACGACGGATGTCCGCCGCCCCCGTTTTTCTGCGAACAGTTCCGGCCTGCGGCGCGCCTCCTGCCGAAGAGAAAGAATCCACAGACCCGTCCCAAAGAGCGGAAAAACCGGAAGTTACGATTTATAACCGGCCGTACCTGCCTCCTTCCGGCCACTCGTTCGACGACGGACGTACCGCTTCCGCCGCCGAAGAATATTCCGGCACGCCCGCTTCCGGCACGCTCGCCGGAGACGATTTCCGAGGCCGACCTCATAACGGCTCCAATACTTGCTATAAATCAATAAAATAACACCCAATCCCAAATTAGTTCCGATTACGAGAAGATACCGCGGGAGGGATATTCTCCCACGGCATTCCACCCCCGTCCGCCGCCGAAATGCTGTCGACGCACGACGTTCGTAGGCCGGATAGATTCGGTGCCGGAAAGAAAACAGACGGAATTTCGTCGCACCGAAACGGGATCGTATTATTATTCGAAACTTCACGGAAAATATTTTTGAAATTCTTGAATAATTTATATATTTGCAAATGAATGAATGGATTACGAAACTATATATAGTTTCATTTCGTGCCTAAGCAGGATGATATTTTATAAATTTAGCATTTGTTTCACCCGTTTCAGTTACGAATCGTAATCAAAATCCGCCGAACCGGCCATTTCGCACGCCGGCGACGAACGATCGGGCGACAAGGTTCACCCTTTCGGAAATACATGACATCCGGCCGGGGCCGGCTGCGGAGATTCCGGCAGGCTTCGGCTCCTTCGCAGCGGAAAGAGCGGACTCCGACAACGGAAGGCCCAGCGGATACGGGCGGACACACGGCTTTTTGCAGGAAAACACGGATTCGGAGCGATCGAACGATCGCCCGACATCAGAAGACCGACAGAATATGAGTGAGAGATTGTACATTTTCGACACCACGCTCCGCGACGGCGAGCAGGTTCCCGGCTGCCAGTTGAACACGATCGAAAAGATCGAGGTCGCCAAGTTGCTGGAAAGCCTCGGCGTGGACATCATCGAGGCGGGATTCCCGATCTCCAGCCCCGGAGACTTCAACTCCGTGCTCGAAATTTCGAAGGCCGTCTCCGAGCCGACGATCTGCGCGCTCACACGCGCCGTACGCAAGGATATCGACGTAGCGGCCGACGCCCTGCGGCTGGCCAGGCACAAGCGGATCCACACCGGTATCGGCGTCTCGCCCCAGCACATCTACGACAAACTGCGTTCGACGCCCGAAAAGATACTCGAAACGGCCGTCGACGCGGTGAAATACGCCAAACGCTACGTCGAAGACGTGGAGTTCTACGCCGAAGACGCCGGCCGGGCCGAACCCGAATACCTCGCCCGCGTGGTCGAAGCGGCCATTGCGGCCGGCGCCACGGTGGTCAACATCCCCGACACGACGGGCTACTGCCTGCCGCAGGAATACGGAGCGAAGATCCGCTATCTGGTCGAACACGTCGCCAACATCGACCGTGCGATCATCTCCACCCACTGCCACAACGATCTGGGCATGGCGACGGCCAACACGCTGAGCGCCGTTCTCAACGGCGCCCGGCAGGCCGAGGTAACGATCAACGGCATCGGCGAACGGGCGGGAAACACCTCGCTCGAAGAGGTGGTGATGACGCTGCGCTGCCATCGCGAACTCGACATCGACACGCGCATCAACTCGCAGCTCATCACCAAGGCTTCGCATCTGGTGTCGAGCCTGATGAACATGCCCGTGCAGCCCAACAAGGCGATCGTCGGACGCAACGCCTTCGCCCACTCGTCGGGAATCCACCAGGACGGCGTGCTCAAACACCGGCAGACCTACGAGATCATCGACCCGCAGGACATCGGGCTCAACGAATCGGTCATCGCCCTGACGGCCCGCAGCGGCCGCGCGGCACTGGTGCACCGGCTCGAACTGCTGGGTTACGACCTCACGCCGGAAGAACTGAACGCCACCTACGACAAGTTCCTCGCGCTGGCCGACCGGAAAAAGGAGATCCACGACTACGACCTGCTCTACCTAGTAGGCGACATCGACCGCATCCGCAAACAGTCGATCGCACTCAAATTCCTGCAAGTGACCACCGGCACCCTTGTTCCGACGGCCACCGTCGTACTGAAATTCGGCGACCACGAACGCATGTCGATCGCCACGGGCAACGGACCGGTCGACGCGGCCGTCTCGGCCATCAAGAAGCTCGTCAACGAGCGGGTCACCCTCTCGGAGTTCCTGATGCAGGCCGTCACGCGCGGCTCGGACGACGTGGGGCGCGTCCACGTACAGGTCGAATGCGGCGAACGCACCGTGCACGGCTTCGCAGCCCACACCGATACGACGCGCGCGTCGGTCGAGGCATTTCTCGACGCGCTGCGCGTGCTGAACGTCACCGAACGCAAAGAGAAGGAGGAGTAGCATGGGACGCACGCTTCTGGACAAAATCTGGGATGCGCACACGGTGCGCACCGAGGAGGGCGGCCGCACGGTGCTCTACATCGACCGGCAGTACATCCACGAGGTAACCTCGCCCGTGGCCTTCGCCGGACTCGCGCGGCGCGGCGTCGGCGTGGTACATCCCGACCGCATCACCGCCACGGTCGACCACAACATTCCCACCGTGGACCAGCACCTCCCCATCGCCGAGCCTCAGTCGCGGCATCAGGTCGAGACGCTGCGCGCCAACTGCGCCCGCTACGGCATCGAGCACTTCGGCATGGGCGATCCGCGGCAGGGGATCGTACACATCATCGGCCCCGAACTGGGGCTCACGCAGCCGGGCATGACGATCGTCTGCGGCGACAGCCACACCTCCACGCACGGCGCGCTGGGGGCCGTCGCCTTCGGCGTGGGAACCTCCGAAGTCGAAATGGTACTGGCCAGCCAGTGCATCCTGCAAGGCAAGCCGCGCGCGATGCGCATCACCGTCGACGGCACGCTGCCCTCGGGCACGGAGGCCAAGGACATCATTCTCCACATCATCGCGCGCATCACCGCTTCGGGCGGAACCGACCATTTCATCGAATTCGCCGGCGAGGCGATCCGCTCGCTCTCGATGGAGGGACGCATGACGGTATGCAACATGAGTATCGAGTGCGGCGCCCGCGGCGGCATGATCGCCCCCGACCAGACGACCTTCGACTACCTGCGCGGACGCGAACGCGCGCCGCAGGGCGAGGCGTTCGACGCCGCCGTAGCGCGGTGGCGGGAACTTTACAGCGATGCCGACGCACGTTTCGACCGCGAATACCGGTTCGACGCCGCCGAGATCGCGCCGATGATTACCTACGGGACGAATCCCGGCATGGGAATGGCCGTCGATGCGGCGATTCCCGCCGACGCCGATCCCAAAGCGCTGGAATATATGGGATTCGATGCCGGCGAACGGCTGCTGGGCAAACCCGTCGACTACGTTTTCGTCGGCAGTTGCACCAACGGCCGCATCGAAGACCTGCGGCGTTTCGCCCGTCTGGTCGAGGGACGGCGCAAAGCTCCGGAAGTGACGGCATGGATCGTCCCCGGCTCGAAGGCCGTGGAGGCCGCCGCGAAGGCCGAAGGACTGGATCGGATTCTCGCCGCCGCAGGATTCGAACTGCGCCAGCCGGGCTGCTCGGCCTGTCTGGCGATGAATGCCGACAAGATTCCCGCCGGCAAGTACTGCGTCTCGACCTCCAACCGCAATTTCGAAGGGCGTCAGGGGCCGGGAGCACGCACGCTGCTGTCGGGCGTCGCCGTCAGCGGCCGGATCGCAGACCCGCGGGAGCTGTTCGGGTTCCCGCCGAACGATTGAAAACGAACCTTTTCGATAAGCCGAGCGCAGAGCCGAACGAAGTTCGGACTATGCCGAGGCGAGAAAAGGTGCACGAATGTGAACCTTTTCGTTAAGCCAAATGAGCAAAACCGCGCTTGCGCGAGCTCTGCCGAGGCGAGAAAAGGACTGCTGAAAAACAAACGCGTAATACAATGGCTATTCCCAAATTCACGACCTTCACTTCGGGGGCGGTGCCCGTCGAGGCGGAGAACATCGACACCGATCAGATCATTCCGGCGCGCTTCCTGAAAGCGACCGAACGCAAGGGATTCGGCGACAATCTTTTCCGCGACTGGCGCTACGACGCCGAGGGGCGTCCGATCGCCGCATTCCCGCTCAACGACCCGCGTTACGAGGGGCGGATTCTCGTCGCGGGCCGCAACTTCGGCTGCGGCAGCTCGCGCGAACATGCCGCCTGGGCGCTGGCCGACTACGGCTTCCGCGTGGTGGTGTCGAGTTTCTTCGCCGACATCTTCCGCAACAACGCCCTCAACAACGGCCTGCTGCCGCTGCGCGTGAGCGACGACTTTCTCGCCGCGATCTTCGACGACCTGCGCCGCGATCCGGCATCCCGCTTCACGGTCGATCTGGAAGCGCAGACGCTGACCGCCCTCTCCGACGGCCGCAGCGAGCGGTTCGAGATCGACGCCTATAAAAAGAAATGCCTGCTCAACGGCTACGACGACGTGGACTACCTGCTGAGCATCGCCGACCGGATCGAGGCGTTCGAAGCCTCCCGACGATAACATCCTCACGAGACCAAACAACCTGCAACAACTATGGATATCAACATCGCTCTTTTGCCCGGCGACGGCATCGGCCCGGAGATCATCGCCGAAGCCACGAAAGTACTCGACCGCACGGCGGCGAAATTCGGCCACCGCATCCGCTACACCGAGGCGCTGGTAGGCGCCGCGGCGATCGACGCCACCGGCAATCCCTACCCCGACACGACCCACTGCATCTGCCGCGAGGCCGACGCCGTGCTGTTCGGCGCCATCGGAGATCCCAAATACGACAACAACCCCAAAGCGAAGGTTCGTCCCGAACAGGGGTTGCTGCGTATGCGCAAGGCCCTGGGGCTCTTCGCCAACCTGCGTCCGGTGACGGTCTACGAACCGTTGGTCGACCGTTCGCCGCTCAAAGCCGACGTGGTGCGCGGCACGGATTTCATCTGCGTGCGCGAGCTGACGAGCGGCATCTATTTCGGACGGCAGGGACGCGACCGGCACGACACGCGCGCCTACGACACCTGCACCTACACGATCGACGAGATCGAACAGGTGCTTCGCGTCGCCTTCCGGCTGGCCGGGACACGGCGGCGGCACCTCACGGTAGTCGACAAGGCCAACGTGTTGGAGACGTCGCGCATGTGGCGCGAAACGGCCCAGCGCACCGTCTGCGAATATCCCGACGTGACGGTCGATTTCATGTTCGTGGACAACGCCGCGATGCAGATCATCCGCCGGCCGACCGATTTCGACGTGATCGTGACCGAGAACATGTTCGGCGACATCCTGACCGACGAAGCCAGCGTCATCAGCGGTTCGCTGGGAATGCTCTCGTCGGCGAGCATCGGCGCGAAGTGCGCTCTGTTCGAACCCGTCCACGGATCGTATCCGCAGGCGGCGGGCAAGGACATCGCCAACCCGATGGCCGCCGTCCTCTCGGCCGCCCTGCTGCTGGAACACCTGGGCCTCGGAGCCGAAGGCAGGGCCGTGCGCAAGGCGATCGACCGCACCCTCGCCGCGGGTGTCGTCACCGAGGACCTCACCGCCCCGGGCCAGCGCAGCTACCGCACGTCGGCAGTCGGGGATTTCATCGCCGCGCAGATATGAGCGCCCCTTCCGGCAGCGACCGGACGACGGATCGTAATCCCAGAATCGGAACCGGCGGAGTTCCCGTGCGGCACGATCGGCCTAAAAAGGGTTTAACCGGTTCCGTACGCCGGTTACGGATTGTAATCAAACAAGCGGAATCGGAATAAAATAAAAACCTCCGTCGAAAACTTTCCGATTGATTGTTATGTTATTATATTTTTTTACGAATTAGCTTGGTAATGTAATTTTATATTCCTACTTTTGCTTCGTAACCAGCAATCGGATTACGGTACATGCACACGTTGAACCATACATATATCCACGTCATTAATTTGCTGCTCGTCGTCACGGAATCATGACGGGAGAAGGGTGGTTTATATGTATATGAATAGACGAAGCCTTTCTCCCCCGAGAGAAGGGCTTCGCCGTTTAAAAGGGAAACACGAAAAAAAGGAGCCGTTTTCGTCAAGCCGAATGAGCGGAGCCGCACTTGCGGAAACCGCGCCGCGGCGGGAAAACGACTGTTGAAAACGAACGGACAACCATGAAACATCCACTCAGAAGCGCCGTGACGACGACCGGTCGTCGGATGGCCGGAGCCCGAAGCCTCTGGCGCGCCAACGGCATGCGCGAGGAACAGTTCGACCGGCCGATCATCGGCATCGCCAATTCGTTCACGCAATTGGTCCCGGGCCACGTGCACCTGCACGAGATCGGCCAGCAGGTCAAACAGCGCATCGAAGCGTGCGGCTGTTTCGCCGCCGAGTTCGACACCATCGCCGTCGACGACGGGATCGCCATGGGGCACGACGGGATGCTCTACTCGCTCCCCTCGCGCGAAATCATCGCCGACAGCGTCGAATACATGGCCAACGCCCATTGCATCGACGCACTGGTGTGCATCAGCAATTGCGACAAGATCACACCCGGGATGCTGATGGCCGCCATGCGGCTCAACATTCCGACGGTCTTCGTTTCGGGCGGGCCGATGGAAGCAGGCCGTTTCGGCGACCGCGACGTCGACCTGATCGACGCGATGGTGATGGGCGCCGACGACCGTTGCAGCGACGAGGAGGCGGCACGCATCGAACGCTGCGCCTGCCCGGGCTGCGGGTCGTGTTCGGGGATGTTCACCGCCAACTCGATGAACTGCCTCACCGAAGCGCTGGGACTCTCGCTGCCGGGCAACGGCACGATCGTCGCCACGCACGTCGCGCGCCGCCGGCTGTTCGAAGAGGCCGCCGCGCTCATCGTCCGCAACGCCGAACGCTACTACTTCGAAGGCGACGACTCGCTGCTGCCGCGCTCGATCGCCACGAAGGCGGCCTTCGAGAACGCCATGTCGCTCGATATCGCCATGGGCGGCTCGACCAACACCGTGCTGCACCTGCTGGCCGTGGCCCACGAGGCGGGCGTGGACTTCACGATGCACGACATCGACCGCCTCTCGCGCAAGGTACCCGTGCTGTGCAAGGTCGCACCCAACTCGCACTACCATATTCAGGATGTCAACCGCGCCGGAGGCATCCTCTCGATCCTGGGAGAACTCGACCGCGCGAAACTCGTCGACACCTCCGTGCGGCGGATCGACGGCCGCACGCTGGGCGAGGCGATCGCCGCCTGCGACCTGCGCAGCGCGACGGTGGGCGACGACGCCCTCGGCCGCTGGCGAAGCGCCCCCGCCGGCAAGGGCGACCGGCAGCTGGGCGTACAGGACACCCGCTACGAAACGCTCGACACCGACCGCGCGGCGGGCTGCATCCGCGACACGGAGCACGCCTATTTCCGCGACGGAGGGCTGGCCGTGCTGACGGGCAACATCGCCCGCTGCGGCTGCGTCGTCAAGACCGCCGGCGTCGACGAAAAACTGCTGCTCTTCCGCGGGCCGGCCCGCGTCTACGAATCGCAGGAGCAGGCCATGGAGGGGATTCTCGGCGACGAGGTACGGCCGGGCGAGGTAGTCGTCATCCGCTACGAAGGGCCCAAAGGCGGCCCCGGAATGCAGGAGATGCTCTACCCCACCTCCTACCTCAAATCGAAACGGCTCGACAAGGTATGCGCGCTCGTGACCGACGGACGTTTCTCGGGCGGCACGTCGGGGCTTTCGATCGGGCACGTATCGCCCGAAGCCGCCGCAGGCGGCGAGATCGCCATCGTGCGCACGGGCGATCCGATCGAGATCGACATTCCCAACCGTTCGATCCGGCTGCTGGTCGACGAACGGGAGATCGCCGCGCGCAAGGCCGCCGTGAAACGGTATGCGCCGGCCGCACGCGAACGCCGCGTCCCGACCTCGCTGCGCGCCTACGCCCTGCTGGTCAGCTCGGCAGACAAGGGCGCCGTGCGCCTGATCGATACACCCGACAACGCATAAAACCGATTGGATATGAATACGACCGAACCCTTCCGACCCGAAGAACGGCAAACGGCCGAAGCGCCGCTGCTCACCGGATCGCAAGCCCTGATCGAATCGTTTCTGCGCGAAGGCGTCGAGACCCTCTTCGGCTATCCCGGCGGCGCGATCATCCCCGTCTACGACGCGCTTTACGACTACCGCGACCGCCTGCGCCACATCCTCGTACGTCACGAGCAGGGCGCCGTGCACGCCGCACAGGGCTATGCCCGCGTCAGCGGCCGCGTCGGGGTCTGTCTGGTGACCTCGGGTCCCGGCGCCACGAACACCGTGACGGACGAGGTATCCAGCCTCGGCAGCAACTATGTGGACGCCTACGTCTGGCGGCAGGAGGTCGGAAGCTCGCTCACCATAAACGATCTCAGGAAATGGGCGCAGGAGAACGAGTATGTCGAGGCCGTCGCGCCGGTCAACACCGGCGACGCCAAGGGAAAGGCCGGCTCCTCAAGCGACAGCATCAGTCTTTACGGCACGATGCCGGCGTTTGCCGACATCAACGGTCTCACGATCGAATACGGTCGTTTCCTCAAGAATACGGACGTGGATAACTCGAGCCGCGTATGCGTCCTCTCGAAGCAGGCCTCTGCGAAGAAGACAACAATCCGGTGGTATCCATCCACGACCATGGCTCAGCCGGACACGTAAACTGTCTCTCCGAATTGGTGGAAGAATGGGCGACAAATCTCTGACGGAGTTGGCAGATCTCAACGATGCTCTGGA
>OODG01002698.1_pt1 | contig 10451 bp, 17 predicted proteins | sample 1671621 | NCBI WGS metagenome assembly OODG01 (sample SAMN06348175, study PRJEB24527) | human gut metagenome | biome: human gut; feature: ankylosing spondylitis patient; material: feces | host: Homo sapiens | place: China | collected 2015-10 | reverse complement strand
ACACGATATAAAATTAGTTTTTTCATTTTAAACACCCTTTCTTCTGCGGTTTGTGGGTTATCCGCTTTCCCTTTGTCTGTATATATTATAGCACGTATACACGTATATTGCAATAGGCAAATTACACGAATATACGTATAAATATTTGTGCAAAATATACGTATTGACGTATTTGTGGAAATGTGATATACTAAAGCAAAGGAGTGATTTTAATGTCAAAAGTAAAATTTACAACAACGATTGACCAAGACATTCTTGAAAAAGCTAAGATACAAGCAATCAAGGAGAAAACAAGTGTAGCAAAAATCATTGAGAAATTGCTGACAGAATATTTAAGCAACAAGAGTGAGGGATAGATAATGAGTGAGATAATCAATTCAAGTGAGGCATTGTCAACAATGCTCTTAGGCTTTGCAATAGTAAGCATAATAATAAACCTAGTACTATTTATAGCAATAGTATGCACAGCAATTAACACGAGCAAGACAAATAAGGAATTGCAGGAAATAAAGCAAATACTTATTGATGAAAAATACAACAATATGCAATAGCACAGAACACCGCTGAGAGCCTAAAGGCAACCTCAGCGGTGTTTTTTTACCATTTGCTTTGCTTACGCATACGCTTATTCTGTTTGCGGTCAAGGGGAATATTATTGCTTTCGCTATCACGATTACGCAATATTTCTTCATCAGATATATAATCTTTGTTGAGCATATTCGTTACAAGTTCCGAAGTATCGTAAAGCTTGCGGTACTGGTTACGTTGTAAGTGCGTGACTGTAGACGAGCATACAGGCGTATAAGAATGATTTTCAGAATACATTTCATATTCCTCTATATCGTACTTATAGCCTGTCATAAGCCGTGTAAAAGGGTGTCTGAAATACGTTCGGCAAGCGGTAACGTCAGCGGTTATATCACGTATCTGCTTGTCTAAGAGGTTAAAACGCTGAACTGTGGCAAGTATCATCATACGGCGTTTTCTGCATTGGCACAAATGCTGATAAAGGCTTTTCGGAACGCTGTTGCGACCGCCCGAAAAATCACGGCTGTTGAAAATCGTTCCTATCTCGTCTATCAAGACTAAAGTATTTTTCGGGGCGTTTAAAATATCCTGCGGAGAGTTTAGCGGATAAATCTTTGTATATTCGGGAAAGCCCGAAAGATTGATATTTGTGACAATATGGAGTTGCGGATACTTACAGCACAGTTTGTACGCCTCAGTCACCATAAGAGAGGTTTTTCCTGCACCGAATTTGCCGACGTATAAATGTATGCCCCAACCTTGAAAAAGCTGTTTCCAGTTGAAATAAAGGGCTGTGGCTTTATCGTAGGCAACATAAGCCGTGAGAGCAGGCAGACGGACGAAATAATCTAAAATAACCATTAATCATCATCACCTTTCCAAAAAAGAAAAAATATAAGCCAAGGGAAACCAAAACCTAGAATAAAGGCTGTCAACATACTACCACCTCCGAGGGTTGAAAAATCTAATCATTGCGTTATACAACATCTTCCACAGCAGATAAAGCATTATGCAGGCAAATATAAATTCAATACATAACACGCCAAACTGTTTCCAAGTTGTTATAGTGTCTATTGCGGACAAATCACAGCCTAAGAGTTTAAGAAGTTGGTAACAGGAATTTTCAACATCATACAGCATTATTATCACCGCCCTTTTCAAGTTCCTGTTGGTCTACATACCGCTCTATAAGCTTTTGACGTGGCAGGCTCATTTGTGTATCAAGCTTAAAACGCTTGATGTCAGAAATAAACACAACCACACCACAGAGGGCAGAGAAAAAAAGGACAACAAAAAGTATCATCACAAAGAGTTTGAGTATAGCTAACATATCAATATCCTTTCTTGTTGTAATGCCATAGGATAAGCATTACTATGAAACATAAAAATAAATATAATGAGAGGTCTAACATATTAATCACCATTAAGCAAATAATGTAACAAAGCGATAGAGCAGGATATAACAAAAAGACCAATAAACATAGCTCCGAGAGTGAAACTATACTGACCAAAACGAAGTTGAAGTCCGAACATATTCCATATAGCACCGAAAACAGCTTTCATTGTATCAAAGAAGTTCATAAATAGCCCCCTTATTTTATAGCCCACTTAACAACACAAATAGCAAGCATAATAGTGAAGAACGCAATAAGCACAGTAATAAAGATAGACGGCATAAGACCAATACTTGCGGTCATAAACTTAAAGAAATCTGATGTACTGTCAAATATAGATGATATGTCAGAAAGGTCAAAGCTAAATGAACCGAATTTTTCATCATAAGTCTTATTTCTTATGTATTCGTCAAAATCTTCTTTTGTGTCAAAGTCTGTGCCGTTTTCAAGTCCGTCATAGTCAGTAATCTTGCTAGGTGGAAAAGGGTCATCAAGCATATCTGAAATAGGCTTATCCGTAGGGTATTCAACGCCGTTTATCTCTAATGGTTTATAATCGGGATAATCTTTGAATGAAAAGCCGTCTGAAACAACGGTGTAAAAATCGTAACCATTACCGCCATACAAGCCATTTATCTTGCTTGCTACGGCATTGTCGGGTAGCTCTTTGTAAAAGGTCTTAAACTCTGCATTATTGGCGTAGAAGTCCTTTGCATAGCCCTCGGCACCTGTTTCATACAGATATCGTTTACCAACAACCACGATATACAAGATATCCTGTTCACCGAGTTTGTCAGCACCTTTGATATTTTCAAGATTTATCGTGTGCGTGTTAGTCATATTCGCACCATTGGAAATAGGCAGACCGAAAAGCGGTGTAACACCATTGCAGAAAGCCGAATTTGCAACGCCATCAGCATTTTCAGAGGTCATTTCACGTTACTTGAAGATGTATCAGTGGAAGAACTATCGGGTGTACTGACAGTATCATACTTTGAATCTGTTGTTGTATTGGATTTTGTTTTTCCGTAAGCTGTTGTAAGTACGTATTTCGACTTATCAAGAAAAGTATAAATCGCCCCGTCAATGGCTTTTTTAGTGCCGAAAATATTCGGGTCATAAGGCGTTATGAACAATACATACTGATATGTATATTGCGTTGCTTTCGGGTCCTTATCAAGAGCCTTTTGCATAGCCTGTTTGTATTCATCAGTAAGCTTAACAGTAACATCAATATTATTGTTTGTTATGGTTTCACCGTCATTTTTTGCACCTGGAGCGGACAATGTTCCCGAACGTGACATACCGGTTGTGAGTTTTCGGGAATACTGAACAGAAAAAGGAACAATAGGAGCGTAAGGGTCTTCCCATACAGGGGTTTTTTTATCTTCCCAATTTAAAACAGGAACGTTACTATATATAACCTTATATTGACCGCCTGAATAATCGTAAGGGTCGTGGTCGTAGTAATCGCCATTTTCAGACCACCAACGAGTAGCAGTATCGTCATAGATAGGTTTATTTTCTGAGGTAACTAAGACACACGCAAAAGCATTATAATCAGCCTTTGATACATAGCAATGAAGATTACTGCCAAAGTACGTAACAGAAGTGCCAGATTTACAAAATATAATAGTATAAGTAAAACCACTGCCGTTAGGGGCGGCAATAACAGTATAATAATCGGTTTTGTCACTATCAGGAATACAAGAAAAGACATTTTGTTTGATAGTGTCATTCCATGTAGTATAAGAAGTGCCGATATCAGTAGCAAACGCAGGAACGGCAGACAATACACAGCATATCATACACAGCATAGCGGACAAAACAGCGGTGAACCGCCGTAGTTTAGTTTTCATATGTTGTTTTCTCCTTTCGTAAAAAAATAGAGGACGGAGCAGAAGCTCCGCCCCCAAGCGGTTGTACACGAAAATTAAGCTTTACCCTTTGTAAGCTTTCTTACAACACCGATACCAACACCGAGAAGTGAAGCACCGACAAATGCCATTACAAGCGGATTGCCTGTCATTGTTGTCCAAACCTGACTTACAACTGATGTAATTGTGCTGATACCGCTTGTAATTGCAACATCATCAGCAAGAAGTGAAGCACCCATTATATAATCTCCTTTCATAAATTAAAGTATATCAATACCTACAACAACAGCCTTATCCTGTCCGCCGTAAGTTCTGATTTCATAGTTGACTTTGATTGCAGTGTCGATAAGTGCGGAACTGTCAGGAAAAGTGTCCTGCAATATCTTTGTAGGAACTTTCACAGCCTGCACGCTATAACCTGTTACGCCGTCCTCGTCTTTAAGGCAAAAAAGCGTGTAGTTTTCCCATGGCTTACCATTTTTGAGCGTGCCAGAGTTTTTCTTAAAACCTTTGATTATGTACATAAACGTACACTCCTTTCATTTACTGTACAATTATTTGTACTCTTGTTGTGATTAAATAATAGCATAATCAAGTCATAATGTCAATACAAATCAAGCTTTTTCGTATGTTTATATTTTTTAAGGGCGTTTTTTTGTACAGATTGTACAACTAGCACGATTGTATTTTCTTTTTGAAGTAAAGAGCCTTTTTCCGACACTCATATTCACCGCTAAGAAAATATTTAGCCATATGAATATTATAGCTGTCAAGATACGGCTTAAGAAATTGGTGGGAAAGTACAAACCTTTCAAGACTATCTGCCTCATCACGGAACATTTTCGGATTGTCATAGTTTTTCATAATAAAATACCTCTCTTTTCATAATTTTGTTCTTATATTACATTTGCTTGAATTGTATTTTACAAAGTTATTTGTTTTTACGTTGGTTTGTCCTTATCGTGTCACTAATGCCCCTGCTGTCGCTGGGGCGGAACGGCAAGCGACCGATTTCGCTTTGCTCAATCGTTCCATTGCCTAAAAATTTAACCTCTTACGGCTCGCTTTGCTCACCTACAGAGTTTAAATTTTTTCCACGTGACACTAACAAAGCGTGAAATTATGGTTGTAAGTTTTCATCTTTATCAAGATTATACTTCAATTTATATGATTTGAGGTCTGTTTCCTCAAAAATCATGCCGTCTTTATATGTAACTATCTTGTCGATACGTCTAACAAAGGCGTTCCACGTTTCATAATACTTGTGCTGAATAGCGGTGTACTGTTCTTCAAAATTCCAATTTGATATGATGTACACCTTTGTAAAACAAGCTATCCTATTCATATATCTTGCAGGAAGTTCAAGAGGGTAACCATCAAGGTAGTTAAGCATATTATCAATAGGCAGGCTGTTTCTGAACTCCTCAAAGACAATAACGTCTTGACCGTGGTAACTGTCAAAGGGGTGTTTATAGTCAGTGATACGATAAACTTTATCATAGCCGTATTGCTCCATAACACTTCTTGTTTTACCTGTTCCAGATTGTCCACAGATATATGTGACCTGAACATCACGGAACACATTTCGCCATTTATCAAAAACGTATAAATCACGGACTTTTTGCAGGCGGTCAATTTGATTCCAAAGTTGCGGAAATTCTTCAAGAAGTCGGATATCGTCAGCACCTTCTTTTATACGTTGTAGGATATCCTGATTAGTAAGTTGCTTACCGCCTTTTGTTACACGCAGTTCGCCCCACTCCTGCACATCGCCTATGCGAGTATCTGACTTCTTGCAATAGTCGCTTGCTTGTTGTGCTGTGCCGTTGGCGAACTCTCCGTGAAAGAACTGTGGTGGAAACATATTCTGCAAGGTAGTGCCACGCTTGCGGTTTTTAAATTGGATAAAGCCTTGAATATGTTCGGTATTCTCGTTGTGACCTCGTTCACGCTGAAAGACGTAATAGTTTACTTCCTCATACTGCATAATGAAGTTTATCACCTTTTCATCAGTATCAAACGTAAGGTCTTTAAATTTATCCTTTTCTCCACAAGTCTTGACCTTTGACGGATTATTTATTGTAAAACACCAATTACAAGACTGTTTCGGCATTATTTTTCACCTCTGTGCGATTATGTTTGTGCGTGTGCGATTGTTTTTGCATATGACCGCACAGCCGTAAACGGCGTGTTTACTTGCCTTACTGCCTGCTTGTGCAATTGTGCGATAGGGGGTAAAGGGTAATACTAACCTTTACCCCCTGCATACCTACTTCCGATTTTCTCAGATTTAGGCATAAAAAATAGATGTGATACGTTTCGTAACACATCTATTGTAAACCTACATATGCAGTATTTTCATTGTTTTGCACAGGAGATTGGATTTTGATACTGTGGCAAGATGTGCGTTTTCGACGTCGCTGTTTGCGATGGAGGGTGTGGCAGTTATATTTATGTATGTGATAGTCACACTGTTTAATGGACTTGTCCATAAAATAATCCAGAGGTATTATTGACAAATCAAGAAAAACAACCACAAAAGAGATTATGTGTTTCCAATCGGACACACAAAAGCCCCAGAAGATGCCACTTCGAGGGTCTTTTTGCTACTTGTCGGATTTATGCCTGTCTAAACACTTGCAAATATAGTAACCATCTACACTTACCACAACAGACAAAACTAAAAAGTGCATTATATTATCTTTTTTATAACAAAGTCAATGAAAATGTCCTATATATTATTTAATATTTTGCACATTATGAATAAAATATAATTTTGTTCATAAACATATATTGACAAAATATTATTGCTATGTTATTATAATGTTGTAAAACGTTTTACTAAATAAATATTAACATAAAAGGAGTAAAAAAATGAATAACTTCATCAAAAAAACTTTATGTGCAGCTTTGGCAACTATTATGATGTCTGGAACTTTTGCGGTAGCAGATGCTGCAAGCACAAGTAAAAAAGATAATACGGGTAATTCCTGCAAGTATAAAAATTCTATTAATTTAGATCTAAATTCATATACAGCACGTGGTAACAATGGCGCTGTTAATAGTATACACGAAGTTAAATATAATTATGGAACAGTTACATTTTCCCCTTGCAATGGTAAGACTAATGCTAATAAGGTAATTTGGTACGCTGAATGGAAAGCGTCTGGGAAAATTAAAGATAAGATCAAATATACTTACACTTTAAATAATAATGTAACAAAATCTAGAGATTTAAGTGATGGAATGAAATGGAATACATGGGATAGTGATATTACATATTTTAGAGCTGATATTTACCCAATAATATCACCTGCAAATACAACAGTAAAAAAATCACAGAACAATACATATACATCAGGTACTACTTATCGTAGACGAGCAAGCACTAATATCACTCATTAATTAGGAGATATTTAATGAATATATTATCAATTGTTATAAAAAATCTAAAAAATTTTATAATTAAACATACTGTTGTTTTTATCATTATGTTTATTGCACTTATTATATCTACAATTACAATATTGTATGTAGTGGTTAAGCTTGATTGCTTATCTGATACGGTCAGTGCAGGCGATTTATCTCTCAATAAAATTGACTTAAAAAATAATGAATGCCAACTGGCAATTGATGATATTTCAGACAGATTACAGAGCTATTATGAAAATAATAGCTCTGTAAATTATGTTTGTGGATATCTGAATTCCGAGGAAGGTTATATGGGCTGTTTCATCACAGACGAAAAAGAGAACTTAAAAAAATTTTCTGAACAATACAAACCTATGAAAGGTCGTTTTTTCTCTGATGATGAAATAGAAAATGGCGATGAAGTAATGATTATTGTTGGAATTGGTACAGAATTAAAGTCTATGACATACGACAATACAAATTTCAAGGTGATAGGTAGTTATGCTCCTAATAATATGGCTAATGGGTATTTAACTCAGAAGTCATTAATAAAAAATAATATCATTCCAACAACATATTCAATTGTATTCGACAAAGAATTAAGTGTACAGGAAATCAAGGAATGTAAAAAAGAACTTGAAAAATTGTTTCCGGAATTTAAAATAGAAACTGTAATGGATGATATTTTAGAAAACGCTCCTGTTATGCTTGATTTTGAAAATATCTGCTTGTTACTTATGGTAATTGCAGCAATTATTTCATGTGCATATTTATATTCTTTTATAATTCAAATGCGAGTAAACGAAATATATATTTTCAAACTTTGTGGTGCTTCACCAGGAAATTTAATGAAAATTTTTCTTTCTGAAATGATATCTCTGTTAATTATGCAATTTGGAGTTGCCTTTATTATTTTCAGAGTAATTCTGATAAATATTCTGAAAAAGTATGATGTGGCATTTTATTATGGATATTCCCGGATTCATGTAATCATTGCATTTTTAATCATTTTTGTATTGTGTTTGCTGATATTTATTCCTGTTCTTTTTTATTATTGTAAGAAAAATGCTATTCAGATAAAACAAAAGATGAAAGGGTGATAAAATGATTTTTAAGTATGCAGTCAAACAGTTGAAAAGACGTCCTTTCATGACTATTTTGGTTTTATTTCAATTTGCAGTAATAACACTTTTAATAAGTATGATTTTAACCAAAATAAGCAGTTATTTTGTGACAAGCAATCTTATAAAAAAGGTATGTGAAGGGGATAGTTACTATATTAAGTATGATATTTCTTACAGTATAGAAAAAGACGACAGAATCTATGAACTTTCAAATGATTATGAAGCTGAAATTCAGCCTTATTTGGACAAACTGAATAATCAAGAAATCACGCAGGAAGAATTAGAAAAAAAATATAAAGAGCTGGATAAAAAATATGATAAAATATTTAAAGAAGAAAATTTAGATGAATGTTCCGCTCCTCCTGATATATCCAAATTACCTTATGTAGGGAAAATATATGCTTATTATGATTCTACACTAACATATACCCCTGATGATTTAATAACTTTATTGAGTACTGATTATATTAATGATTTGAATTTTAAAATGCAAAGTGGCAATTGGCTTTCTGATGTAGAACAAACAGATGATCATCTTAATCTGGTAGCTTTTTCAGGCAGCAATTATAATGTCGGAGATGTTATTGACATATCTATGGGTGACGTTGACGGAGCTGTAAAAGGAAAAATTGTTGGTTTGGCTGATTATTCATATTATAAAGAAATTTGTGAACATGGGGCTTTTGAAACAGATGACTATTTATCCTTAGATAACATGCTGCAATTTAATTCAGCAACTATTTTTGCTGAATATTCTCCGGTTTTTTTTGAAGAAAAAGCAAAAAAATACGACTTTTTTTTAGAACCATTCGGTCAATCCGTTAAGCTGAAAGATAATATTACCCAGGAAGAAAAAGATGAGTTTTTTTCCGCTGCAACATCAAATAAATATGAATGTGTTGATTTGAAGAAGGCTTATCAAAACACATATATCCGTGATAAAGAATTTTCAGAACGATATTATTTTCTTGATAACAGCGTCATTAATTGCAATAATTTCTCTTATAGGAATGACTGCATTAAGTGTATCAAAAGAAATTAAGACATATAGTATTTATTGCCTTAACGGTATGACAAGAAAGCAATGTATTGGTATAAATGCAGTAGTAATAAGTTTATTGGTTATAATTTCAACATTAATAGCATTTATTGTAAAATTCAGCTATTCATATTGGTGTTATATTAAACGCTATATCGATTTAGCTGCATTTTATTCAAAAGAACATGCAAAAGCAGTAGTGAAATTCAGTAATTATTTTTCGATTGGAACATCAGAAGCTGTTGCTGTAATTATTCTATTATGTATTGCATTCATTTCAGCAATGATAATACCGTATTTTACTTTAAAAAGACTTGACATCATTCAGAATATTAAGGAAAACAGGTAGGTAATCATGATAAAAATATCAAACATAACAAAAAAATACAATCCTAAAAAATCCAACGAATTTGAAGCTCTGCACGGAGTTTCCTGCGAGATTAATGACGGAGAGCTTGTGGCTGTTATTGGCAAATCCGGAGCAGGAAAATCTACACTTTTGCATATTCTTGCTTGCATTGACAATTATCAGGAAGGCGAATATACTATTGACGGAACTCTGGTAAAAAATCTTTCAGAAAAGCAATATGCAAAAATTCGTAATGAAAAAATAGGCATGGTAATGCAAGATTTTGCTCTTGTAGAAGATTTCACAGCTTTGGAAAATGTTATGATTCCACTCAATTTCTCAAAGCAGAAAATAAAAAATAAAAAAGAAAAGGCTCTTGCTGCATTAAAATCTGTTGGCATTGGAGAACTTGCGAAAAAGCCCTGCAATAAGCTTTCTGGCGGACAAAAGCAGAGAGTTGCAATCGCCCGTGCGATAGTCAACGAACCGAGCATGATACTCGCCGATGAACCAACAGGTGCGCTTGATACCAAAACCTCTGCGGAGATCATGGCACTGTTCAAATCATTGAATAAACAGGGACGTACAGTAGTGATAGTTACTCACGATCCCAAAATCGCCGAACAATGCGACAGGATTATTGAGATAAGTGACGGGAGAATAGTAAAGTAAAACTGGTTTTGTCAATATCACTTGACACATTTTATTCGAACAAGAATTATGCAGCGA
>OODG01002694.1_pt1 | contig 10461 bp, 7 predicted proteins | sample 1671621 | NCBI WGS metagenome assembly OODG01 (sample SAMN06348175, study PRJEB24527) | human gut metagenome | biome: human gut; feature: ankylosing spondylitis patient; material: feces | host: Homo sapiens | place: China | collected 2015-10 | reverse complement strand
TGGCCTCGCCGACGGAGTAGCCGGGGAAGTTGTAGTGGTGCATATAGCGCTTCTCCGTCTCCTCCCAGATGGTGTCCAGCTTCTGGTTGGCGGAGAGGGTATCCAGCGTGCAGACGGACAGCACCTGCGTCTGACCGCGGGTGAACAGGCCGGAGCCGTGGACCCGGGGCAGCACGCCCACCTCGGCGTCCAGGGGACGGATCTCGTTCTTCTGACGGCCATCCACGCGGTGACCCTCCAGCAGCCACTTCTTGACGATCATCTTCTGGAACTTGTAGGTGATCTCCTCCAGGTACTGGTCCATGTTGGGGTACTCTTCCAGGTACTTCTCGTGCCACTTCTCGATCATGGCGTTCCAGCGCTGCTCGCGGACGTTCTTGTCATCGGTGTCCATGGCGGCCTTGGCCTCGTCCATGAAGTCGGCGGTGATCTTGTTGAACAGCTCGTAGTTGAAGTCGGCGTGGGGGTACTCGAACTTGGGCTTACCGATCTCCTGCACCATCTGATCGATGAGGGCGATCTGCTTCTGGTTCTCCTCGTGGGCCTGCTTGATGGCCTCGAACATCACGTCGTTGGGGACCTCGTTGGCGCCGGCCTCGATCATGACGACCTTCTTGCCGGTGGAGACGACGGTCACGTCCAGGTCGCTGACCTTGCGCTGCTCGGCGTCGGGGTTGAAGACCAGCTTACCGTCCACCAGGCCCACCTTCAGGGCGGCCACGGGGCCGTTCCATGGAATGTCGGAGATGGCCAGGGCGGCGGAGGTGCCGATCAGCGCGGCGATCTCGGGGGAGCAGTCGTGGTCCACGGCCATGACGGTGCACATGACGGACACGTCGTTGCGGAAGTCATAGGGGAACAGGGGGCGGATGGGGCGGTCGATGACGCGGGAGGTCAGGATGCCCTTCTCGCCGGGGCGACCCTCGCGGCGGTTGAAGCTGCCGGGGATGCGGCCCACGGCGTACATCTTCTCCTCGAAGTCCACGCTCAGGGGGAAGAAGTCGATGCCGTCGCGGGGACGGGGGGCGGCGGTGACGCAGCACAGCACGCGGGTGTCGCCATAGCCCACCATGACGGCGGCGTTGGCAAGCTCGGCCAGCTTGCCGACCTCCAGCGTCAGGGGACGGCCGGCCAGGTCCATGGTGTATTTGTGATAGTGGGGGAACTGGCGCTTGGTGATGATCGTTGACATATCGTTTCTCCTTTTTTGTGAAATGGCATTCTGCCCGCGACCTATCGCCGTTAGCACTTGAAAACGCTCCGAAACCCTGAATTTCGGCGCATTTTCAACTGCTAATGGTCAATTTGTACACGGCGCAGAATGTGAAAGAAGGGTGATGCGCAAGCGCACATCACCCTGTTTCAACTTACTTACGCAGACCCAGCTTGGCGATCAGGGCACGATAACGCTCGATGTCCTTCTTGGCCAGGTAGTCCAGCAGACGACGGCGCTTACCGATCATCATCTGCATACCGCGGCGGCTGTGGAAGTCATGGGGATGGACCTTCAGGTGCGCGGTCAGCTGGTTGATACGCTCGGTGAGAATGGCCACCTGGACCTCGGGGGAGCCGGTGTCGGTCTCGTGGGTACGATTGGCCTCGATGATAGAGGTCTTCTGGTCTTTCAGCATCATGGTTGTGTTTCCACCTTTCTTGAAATACGCCCGCAGCCTGGGCCGTGGGAGAGATGGAACGCTCCGCAGGGCTAAGGCAGGGGTCGGACGCGCTTGGCGCGTACTTTGAGATGATACCACAGAAAATCACCGTTGTAAAGTGGTTTTTGCGGCATTTCCGGGGATTTTTACGCCGTTACCTGAATGGCGGCCACGGGACAGCTGTCCGCCGCCTCCTGCACGCCGATCTTCTGCGCGTCCGGGATAGGGTCCACCGTCACCCGGGCGGGCTCGCCGCTGTTCAGCTCGAACACCTCCGGGCACAGCCCCGCGCACAGTCCGCACTGGATGCACGCCTTCTCCAACACCATTGCCTGCATGGAACACACCTCCTTTTGATTGATGGAAGTATTTTCCCCGGTTTGCGGCGGGGTTATTCAGCTCTCCGCAATGTGCCGGGCGAAGGCCGCCGCCTGCGCCTCGATACCCGGCAGCTTCACAAGGCTGCCGCGCTCATTGGCCGTTTCCAGCAGGGAGAAGCGGGGCGGAAGGTAGAAGGACTTGTTCATATTCAGGGCGGAGATCAGCTGGCGGGCCAGCAGGTCGCCGCCGGAGTAGCCGGAGACGATCAGGCCGAAGAGCCGCTTGTCGTACATACGGGTCTGGCGGAACAGGGCCGTGAGCCGGTTGACACAGGCGGTCAGATTGGCAGCCAGGGCGTCGTTGTAGTTGGCGCAGAGCATGACCAGGGCGTCGCATTTCCGCACGGCGGGATAGACCTCGTCCACCATGGGGCCGCCGTAGAAGCAGCCGCCCTGCTCGCCGAAGTGGAGACAGGCGGTATAGCTGCACCCGTTGCAGTCGGCCATGGTGCCGTTGCGGAGGCAGATCTCCTGCACGCCGAGGTCCGACGGAAGACCGGCCTTCACCAGCTCCCACAGGGCCAGGGTGTTGGACGTGGCGCGCTGGGAGGCGTGGAGAGCCAGCACATGGCGGATGGGGGCGGGCTTTTCCCAGCCGTTCAGGCGGGAGAGCAGCTCCGCCACGGCGGCATGGAAGGCCGTGACCTCATCGGTACCGCCGATCTGGGCCTGGGTGCGGAAATTCCGCAGGGAACCGGTGGCCTCCACCAGCGGGCGGCCGAGGAAGCCGCAGCCCGCCTGGTTGGCGGCGAAGACCATGTCACGGGCCACATCCTTGGTGTAGAACTCGCCCACGCCGGTGACGATGCACGCGCCGATACTGTCGGAGAGCAGGTCTGTGCTGCGGCGCAGGCGGGAGAGCATACGGTAATAGGCCATATTGCAGCCGCCCTCGTCCAGCGCCACAGCGAACAGCAAACGGCGGCCGGCCAGGTCCTCCAGCCCGTCATCGGGGTCGCGGATATCGCTGCCCGGGGGCAGCAGGGGCACCAGCAGGTCCCGCAGGGCGGGGCTGCGGTCGTTTTCGGGGAGCAGAACGGTGAGCATGGCGGATACCTCCGTTATTCTATGGCGTTCAGCTTGGCGCGGGTGTCGTCGATACGCTTTTGCAGGGCGGGCGGCAGGGTCAGCGGCTCCGTCTCGATGCCGGCGGGGGTCAGACGATTGCGGCATCCCATGAACACCTGGCCGTCGTAGACGGAGGAATAATGCCACTGCCCCCGCAGCAGGGCCAGCAGGCTCAGCGCGCCGGAGGACAGGGCCGGGGCCACATAGGGCTTGTAGCCCAGCTTACGCATCTCCAGATTGGCGTGGGCCACCTTCTCCGTCAACTCACGGGAGAGGGCGTCGTCGTAGTGCGCAATGGAGTTGGCCAGCACCAGGTCCTCGCCGTGGGGGCCGAAGGCGCGGCCCTCGGTGAGGTAGGACGCGAAGCGGGGGTCCCTCCGGGCGTAGTACAGGGCGCGGGCGTGCATAACGCCCAGGCCGAAGCCCCGGACCTGGGCCGGGGACAGGCCGCTTTCACGCAGGACGGCACGGCAGAGTGGGTCCACCGGATCGCTGACCACGCAGAACAGGCCCCTGTACCGCCTGTCCCGGGCCATGCGGGCGTAGATGGACACCAGCTCCCGGTTCAGGCCGTACTGGGCCATGCGGACATCCCCCGCCGTAACGGAGGTATCCGGGATCATCCGGGAGGCGCAGAACAGGAACACGTCGCCGTCGAACAGCTGCTCCGGCGCGATGATGTCCACCGGGGGCAGCGCCGCACCGTCCGGGGACTGTATCTGGTTCAGCTCGAACTCCCAGCGCTCAGAGACGCCGGGGCGCACGTCGCAGATGCCGATGGAGCCTATCACGTCGCCGCCCATGAGCCGCAGGCCCGTCAGCAGCGTGCTGCCCACATCGCCCAGAGCCAGCAGGGTGACGCGGCACTTAGACGGGATGCGCGGCAGGTTGGTATCGTTGAGATCGATCATAGTAGCTTCTCCTGTTTCTATCTTTTTGCCTCCGGCGGGGTGCTGACGCGCAAATTTCACGCCACGGCAGGCCCCCTGAGGAGCAGAGAATGTGCCGGATCTTGCGTCCTGCCGATGACGAGGCGGCGCCGCATAGTCTTGATAAAGGTTCAGATTTTGTGTCAAGACGAGGCGCGGAGGCGCAGGCCCCCCCTTGAGGAATAGAGAATGTGCCGGATTTTGCGTCCTGCCGATGGCAAACCGACGAAGGCGTACCGTGTGTACGTCGAGGAGATTTGACGATGGCAGGGCGGAAAAGACGGTGCATTATCTCGCAGGGCGCATGCGTTTGAGGAGCTCTATATCTCCCTCCAAATACGTGCTGGCCGCGCGGCTCAGGTCGTAGGTCATGCAGCCGCCCTTGTCGGGACAGAGGGGCAGGATGACCGCTTCGCCGAGACGGCTGAGGGTGAGGTTGCGGGCGTAGAGGGAACGGAATTCCGTTTCAAGGGCCAGAAGAATGTCGCGGGCGTTTTCGAGGCAGCAGAGGGAGAGCTTATCATACCGCGTTGCTGCTCTCCGAAATGACTTAATCTTGGCAAAGAAACATTCAACCAGATGGCGCTCTTTGTACGCATGGGTGGCGTACTCTCTTTGGAGCAGTATGCCTTTCACTGGAGGAATGGCCACTTCATGGCTTTGACGTTCCGCCAATGCGAACAGTTTATTGGCGGTATAAGCTCTGTCTGCAAGGAGTTTTTCTGCCAGTAAACCTTTATCAGGCCACATGCGGGAACAATGTCATGTACATTTCCTGCGGTGAGGTGAATACGCAAAGGATTGCCGAGGGCATCAACCACAGCGTGAATCTTAGTGGCTAATCCGCCTTTGCTCCGTCCGACATCCTGATTAAAGTGCCTCCTTTTACGCCGGCCCCGTGTTGGTACAGCTTAATAAAGGTGGATCAATAATTATAGCTTCAGGATCTGCATTAATGGACAACATTCGAAGAATGTCATCCCTTACCTCAAGCCTGGCCCATTCGAGAAAGCATTTATGCACTGTTTTCCAAGGCCCGAGTTCTGGATGCAAGTCTCGCCAAGGCGCTCCTGTTTTCATGATCCACAGGATGGCGTTAAACATCAGGCGGTCGTCCTTACGCTTCCAGCCTCTGGTTTCCATACTGAACTTTGCCAACATAGGTCCGATTATGGCCCAATTTTCATCTGAAATGTCGTGCCTGCTCATGCAAACAGTTAACCAATAGGAAGGCAAAAAGTCTTTATTTAGAGACGGCCCCTAGAATAATTTAATATTTATACATAAATATTGATACTAGATTTTTGTGACTTCTATACACCTATACAAGCTTCTGCTAGGAAACATTTTCAGAGTTATAACTACTGTGGTCTTCTTGAGCTGACACAAAAATTGATAAGACAATGCCTTCATTTTTGATAAAAATCAAATAGCACCTACCTTCACTCCCTAACAATTTTAATTATCCCCATTCTCAGGCACTTCCTTAAGCACATCTTTATATTACTTGTATTATTCAGAATTATTTTCGCTTAATTTTGCATAGCTGATAATTTACTATCTTGGTCACTAGCATTGTTTTACGCGGATTCTTCGTAAAGTTAACACTATAAATACTATGATATATTATACTCAGTTACCATATTTTATTTCAGCATATGGTACTAATGTATCAATTTACTAATTTTTAAATATACAAAAAACGAGTTAATACTAGAAGAGATTTTGAAACTTTCTTAATAAAGTTAATGAGGTAATCAGACTAAAATACCGAAACACAACAAAGAATCGCTCCATGCTCTAATAATTCATAGATAAATCCTTATAAAAGAACACGGAACATCTCATTTTTTTGGTTCTCTTCCATTCCAAAACGGCGTTCCATATTCCGCGCATGAACAGATACTAACTGAGCTTTTGGCTACCGTATCCTCGGTTAGGAGAGTCCACACGGTCACTAGGGCAGACATCTTATCCTGACACTCTCCATAGATTCAAATATTTACAATAATATCAGTATATTATATACTAAAAAGGATTGATGCGCTCAATTGGCATATAGGTAAAAATGGCACAGAGCTAACTTTTTGTCCCTTTCAGCCAGCGAATTCTGACTCTAAGCAAACAACTCTATAACAGAGAGCAATACGTCTACCGTGAATTTTTCTTCCTTTGGTGGCTGACCATATCCTTAACGGCCTGAGCCCCCCTTAAGGCCTAGATTCCAGTACAAGCCAAGTAGCGCCACAACATAAATATACGACGTTCGCCACCCTGCTGATATCACTCATCCCCTTTGCGAGTAGTGGAGAAGAAGCGTGCTGCAAGGCGAAAATTCGATCTGTCCATAGTTTTGGCTAGCACCCACTAAGTCGATGGTATAGGCTACTAACCCATTGCAGGAACATCCAATTCACTTTCATCAAAAGGAAAGTTTTCTGCGAATATCCTCAGTCTGGTATCGAGTACCCAATTCAATATCTCGCTGGGAAGCGTGTTGTAACAGCCGCCAACCAATTTGAATTCCTGACTTTGTTTTTGTCATTATGGCCACGCTTTGAGTTACTTTGTTATGGTGTATTGTTACAGGAATTACAGTTCTTCGCTGCTTAGTGAACAGGAGAGATAACGGGCCTCTTGAAGGCAGGCGGGAGCTCATACTCCTTGTAATAAGCGAACACCAAATGGCTCTCTATTAGTGATGTGTCCCCACTTGGTGACTGGTAAATATTCTTTTTCGGGTAATTCCATGATTGCGACTCATGATATGCTCTCTTTGCCGGATGTACACATAAAGCCAGCTCACTGTGACCGGCAGCCACCAAAAGAAAGCTCATACGCCCAAGCTGGGTTAGATTTTGAGCCCGTTTCTCATAAGGTGCCACCCATGCTCAATTCTACCGAACTATTCTTCCTTCAACTGTCTCCCCATAAGGGCCTGTACCGCCTCGCGGGGCGCGAACCCCTCATACAAGACGCTGTACATGGTGCCGGTCACGGGCATGTCCACGCCGAGGCGCTGCGCCAGCCGGTGCACGGCCTGCGTGGTCTTGACCCCTTCGGCCACCATGCACATGGATGAGGCGATGCCTTCCAGGCTCTCACCGGCCCCGAGGCGCAGCCCGACCTGACGGTTGCGGGACAGATCGCCCGAACAGGTGAGCATGAGGTCCCCGAGCCCGGAAAGGCCCATGAAGGTCGATGCCCGCGCCCCAAGCGCCACACCGAGACGGCTGGTTTCCGCAAGGCCGCGCGTGACCAGCGCCGCCCGGGCATTCAGGCCGAAGCCGAGCCCGTCGCTGAGGCCCGCGGCGATGGCGATGACGTTCTTGATCGCGCCGCCGAGCTCCACACCCGGCACGTCCGTACTGGAATAGGATCGGAACCACGGCGTGGCGAACACTTCCCTCAGCCGTGCCCCAAGCCGTTCGTCGCGGCAGCCGAGCACCACCGCCGTGGGCTTGCAGGTCGCCACCTCAAGGGCAAACGACGGCCCGGAAAGGACGGCGTAGCGGTCCACGAATCCGGGCAGCTCTTCCCGGACCATGCGCTCCACCGTAACCAGCTCGGAAACTTCGATTCCTTTTGCCGTATTGACAAGAACGCAGTCCGGGGGCACAACGCCCGCCAACCGGCGAAGCGTCCCCCGCATGGCTTGGCAAGGGACCGACAGGACCAGAATGGAGACGCCCGCCAGCCCTTCCGCCTGTTCCGGACCGCCCGTATCCCCGGCAACAGCCCGGATGCCCGGATGCAGCGGTACGCCCCGCAGGTAACGCGGGTTCTCATGGTGCGCGTTGATGTGCGCGGCCTGCTCCGTATCCCGTAACAGCAGTGCCACCGAATGCCCGGCATGGGCCAGCAGATGGGCCAGCGCCGTACCCCAGCTTCCGCCCCCGAGAACCGCTATCGAAGTTTTGCCTGACATACACTCTCCCGTGGAAAAATCGGTGGAAAACCGCCGGAACGGGCCGTTTGCTCCGGCTTGCGGCCCGGGCGGATTCAACATACAATGCCCGTTATCGTTTCCTAAAATAATCCTATGAGGCTTTTACCATGTATCGCAATACAAAAAACGTTCCTTACTATGTGTTCGGGCGGGGATCTCTGGCTCAGCTCGGCGACTTGCTGAAACCCCGCCGCGAAGCCGTGGACGGTCCGGTCGTCTATTTCGTCGACCACTTCTTCCGCGATCATGAACTGATCGGCCGTCTGCCCATGGAAAAGGGCGACCAGCTCCATTTCGTCGACTCCAGTTCCGAGCCGGAAGTCACCCGCATCGACGCCTTCAAGGAAGCCGTATCCGCCGCCGACAGCCGCACCCCCTGCTGCGTCGTGGGCATCGGCGGAGGGAACGCCCTCGACACCGCCAAGGCCGTCGCCAACCTGCTCACCAACCCCGGCAAGGCCGAAGACTATCAGGGCTGGGAACTCGTCAAGAATCCCGCCGTCTACAAGATCGGCATCCCGACCCTTTCCGGCACGGGCTCCGAGTGCTCCCGCACCTGTGTCCTTACCAACATCCCCAAAAATCTCAAACTGGGCATGAACAGCGACTACACGGTCTATGATCAGCTCCTGCTCGATCCCGACCTGCTCGCCACCGTTCCCCGCGACCAGTATTTCTACACCGGCATCGATACCTTCATGCACTGCGTCGAATCGCTTCAGGGCAGCTACCGCAACGCCATCATCGACGCCTTCTCCGTACGCGCCGTGCAGCTCTGCGAGGAAATTTTCCTCTCCGACGACATGATGAGCGAAGAAAACCGCGAAAAAATGATGATCGCCTCCTACATCGGCGGCATGGCCGCCGGGAACGTGGGCGTCATCCATCCCTTCTCCGCCGGGCTCGGCGTCGTCCTGCATGTGGCCCACGGCCTCGGCAACTGCCTCGCCCTGAACGTCCTTGGGGACATCTACCCCAAAGAATACAAACAGTTCCGCACCATGATCGAACGGCAGGGCGTCAACCTGCCCACCGGCATCTGCAAGGATCTCACCGAAGAGCAGTACGAAGGCCTCTATCGCGGCTGCATCGTCCACGAAAAGCCCCTCACCAATGCCCTCGGCCCCGACTTCAAGCAGATCCTCACCAGGGAAAACCTCATCGAACGCTACAAGAGCATCTAGCGGGAGCGCCCCCGGCGGGCTTGCCCCCGCGAGGGACCATGCGGCCCCTTGACCCGCTAAGCGGGGAGACGGAGGCCCCCTCCGCAGCGCCAATTGTCCCGAGAAACATAAGGGAACCCGAAGCGGCTATACCGTTTCGGGTTCCGCACTGGGCAATCAGAGACAGGACATCTTATGGACATCAAAGTCAATTTCAGCGGACGTGCGATCAAGTACACCGAAGACGAGATCGCTGTGGTCGTGGAAGCCATGCGGAACGCGGAACCGCTGACGCAGGGCAAGCATCTGCAAGCCTTCCAGAAGGCGTTCGGCGAGTACATCGGGGCCGAGCATTGCTTTGCGGTGATGAACGGCGTGTCCGCGCTTGAGCTTTCCGCGCAGCTCTGCAACTTCAAGCCCGGCGATGAAGTCGTCATCCCCTCGCACACCTTCACCGCCTCGGCCTACCCCTACGCCAAAAAGGGCGCGAAGCTCGTCTGGGCGGACGTCGATCCCGTCACGCATGTGGTCAACGCCGAAACCATCGAAAAGTGCATCACGCCCAAAACGAAAGCGATCGTCGTCGTGCACCTGTACGGCTACGTGGCGGACATGCCCGCGATCATGGAAGTGGCGAAGCGGCACAACGTGCTCGTCATCGAAGACGCGGCCCAGTCCATCGGCGCGGACATCGACGGCATCAAGTCGGGCGCGTGGGGCGACATGGCGATCTTCTCGTTCCATTCCCACAAGAACCTTACCACGCTCGGCGAGGGCGGCATGCTGGTGGTCAAGGACCCGAAGCTCGCCGCGCTGGTGCCCGCCCTGCGCCACAACGGGCACTGCGGCTATCCCGAGCCCCGGCCCAACTACTGGACCCCGGCGATGGGCAATGTGGACATGCCCATGCTCGACGGCGACATGCTCTGGCCGAACAACTACTGCCTCGGCGAAATCGAGTGCGCCCTCGGCGTCAAGATGCTTGAGCGCATCGACCGGATCAACGCCGAAAAGCGCGCCCGGGCCATCCGTTTCATCGACGCGCTCAAGGATTACCCCGAGCTGGAGTTCCTCCGCGACGACACCACCCGCCACAACTACCACCTGCTCGCGGGCTGCATGAAAAACGGCAAGCGCGACGCCTTCATGCACGCCATTTCCGAAGAAAAGGGCATCAAGTGCGTGGTGCAGTACATCCCGCTCGACCGCTACGATTTCTACAAGAAGCTCGGACTCGGGGAAGCCAACTGCCCCAACGCCGACGCCTTCTTCGACGGCCAGATATCCTTCCCCTTCCAGCACTGGCTCAGCGAAGAG
>OODG01002693.1_pt1 | contig 10463 bp, 5 predicted proteins | sample 1671621 | NCBI WGS metagenome assembly OODG01 (sample SAMN06348175, study PRJEB24527) | human gut metagenome | biome: human gut; feature: ankylosing spondylitis patient; material: feces | host: Homo sapiens | place: China | collected 2015-10 | reverse complement strand
TTGGGAACGATGTAATGACGCTGGTTGTAGACATGCTGAGTACACCTGCCAATTGTGCTTCAGATGAACAATTTCGCCGCAGTTTGGAGGGTGATGTCTATAAAGATAATGTAGGTGCAACGCGCTACATACTCTGTAAACTTGCAGAGTCTGCCATGACACAGGAAACATGGACTGATTTATGGAGACGCACTGATAAAAAAGTGTTCGTGTGGACTATCGAACACATCTTCCCCGAAGGAGAAAATATCCCGCAATGTTGGGTGGATATGATCGCTAATGGTGATAAGAATTTAGCTCAAAAGTATCTTGAGGAATACACCCATAAAATTGGAAACCTTACTATTACGGGCTATAATAGTACACTTGGCAACAAGTCGTTTGAAGAAAAGCGCGATCGGAAGAGCAAGGATGGTAAACGTTTTATAGGTTATAAGAACGGGCTTGAAATAAATCGTGAGATAGCAACTAAAGATATATGGACAATCGAAGACATCAAAGCTCGTACTATTGACTTGGTGAATAAGTTGATAGAAATCTATGAATTTCCAGGGAAATAGCCGACTTATAGTTGTAAGATATCATTGAATGTACGGTAGTGTAAAATAAAGTTTGGTGCAGTTTTCAATTATTAGTATCTGCACCTATACTAATATAATATCAAACTGAATAACATTTATACTGTCAGAATCCATTATTTTCGTACAGACATATCATTAAATAAATAAAAAGTGATACCTTTGCATATTATATGATAGATTATGGCAAAGAATACAATGGGCACCAAGTTGCCAAGAAAATTAGAACAGAAGATGCAGGTGGTGGGAGAGCAGATAAAGCTGGCTCGCTTACGCAGGAATCTGAGCGTGGCTCAGGTGGCAGAACGAGCAACCTGTTCTCCGCTGACCGTGTCACGCATAGAGAAAGGTGCTCCGACGGTGTCAATAGGAATTTATCTTCGGGTACTTTACGCTCTGCAATTGGATGACGACATATTGTGGCTGGCCAAAGAAGACAAGTTGGGGAAAGCTTTGCAGGATTTGAGTTTGAAAACAAGGGAACGTGCTTCTAAAAAGGAATAAACGATGAAGAAGCTTTATGTATATGCTGACTTTGATTGGCTCAAGGAAATAGAACTCATTGGAGAGCTGGGTTATGAATCGCTTCGGGGTTCGGACAGTTATAGTTTTTCATTCAATGATGGGTGGTTGAAGAAGCATGGTGATTTGTTCTTAAGTGATGATTTGAACAACTATCCGGGGGTGCAATACACACAGCCGGGGAAAGATATTTTCGGGTGTTTTTCCGATGCGTTGCCAGACCGTTGGGGACGTACCCTATTTTTACGTCGGGAGCAGATAACTGCATTGGAAGAGAACAGGCCAGTACGCCGATTGTCATCATTCGATTTCTTGACTGGTATAGATGATTTTTCTCGGATGGGCGGTTTTCGTTTCAAGGAAACTGAAGAAGGGGATTTTATCAATGTGAACGAGAACCTGAAGATTCCTCCTCTGGCAGATGTGCGCGATTTGATAGCGGCCAGTATGGAGATTGAGAAAAGTGAGGAAGAAAATCTGCTTCCTGCCAAAAAGTGGGTTGCCCAACTTGTGCAACCGGGTTCTTCCTTGGGCGGGGCGAGGCCGAAAGCCAGTGTCATCGGGGATGGCAGGATGCTTTATGTAGCCAAATTCCCATCGCATAAGGATGACTATGATGTCGGATTATGGGAGCATTTCGCCCACCTGCTTGCGCAGAAGGCGGGAATCAATGCCGCACAGACTGAAGTCCTGTCTGTTGGTGAGAAATACCATACTTTGCTTTCCCGGCGTTTTGACCGTACTACGGAAGGCCGTCGGATTCATTTCGCTTCCGCAATGACTTTATTGGGACTTTCGGATGGAGATAATGCTGTTACAGGGCATGGTTATCTGGACATTGTAGATTTTATTCTTCAGAATTGCACCAACGTGGAAGCTAACCTGCAGGAGCTTTACCGTCGGGTGGCTTTTAATATCTGCATAGGTAACAGTGATGACCATTTCCGCAATCATGGCTTTATTTTAACAGCTAAGGGTTGGACATTGTCCCCGGCATACGACATGAATCCTACTTTAAATGAATACCAAAGTCTGCTCATTACTTCGGCATCAAATAAGGCTGATTTACGCATTTTGCTAGATGCTTGTGAGAATTATATGCTAGGACAAAAAACGGGGGAAGGTATCATTCGGGAGATAGTCAATGCTGTAAAGGATTGGCGAAGTTTGGCCATACGCCTGGGCATTCCCAAAAGGGAGATAGACTTATTTGCCAATGTCCTGGATAGTAGGATGTTATTTTTTTAAGTTTTTGAGTGTCATGAAATTACATTAAAAAGTTGCTTATGGATATCTTGGATTTATATAGTAGGCTTAAGAATAGCTATAAAGAATACATTAGTAGTTTTGTTCGTATAAAGGACAAAAGAATTGAGGATGTTGTGACAAAGGCCATTCATAGGGAAAAAATGTGGCCTAAGGCACTTATTCAATTTAATCCCAATTATGCCAAAGGGATTGGCATCGCAAAAATGATTGAGAATGGTCTTCCTATCCATAAAGATTTGGAAAAGTTCTTCAATACTCCTTTTTACAAGCATCAACAAGAGGCGATTGAATTAGGTTGTCGTGGAAAGGAGTTTATTGTAACCTCAGGAACAGGTTCTGGAAAATCCCGTACATTTATGGCAACAGTCTTCAACCATATATTGCAGCATCAGGATGACTGTGTGAACAAAACGATTGCAATCATAGTTTATCCAATGAATGCCTTAATAAATTCTCAATCAGAAGAATTGGAACGTTATCGAAAGCAATATGAAGACGTGACGGGTAAGAAGTGTCCTTTTACTTTTGGGAAATATACAGGTCAAGAGGATGACGATCAGCGTGCAAAAATGCAACAGACACCTCCCAACATCATACTTACAAATTACATGATGCTAGAACTTTTAATGACACGCGCAGACAAAGGCGAGGAACAGTTGCGAAGATGTTTCCTTAAGAACTTGCATTTTTTGGTTTTTGACGAATTGCATACTTACCGCGGGATGCAAGGCAGTGATGTATCTTTTTTGATACGTCGGATTAAATCTCTCGCAAATGGCAGGGTATTGTGTTTTGGAACTTCCGCTACAATGGTGGCAGACGAGAATATTACCTATGAGCAACGCCGTGAAAAGGTAGTAGAGGTTGCATCCTGTATTTTCGGAAGTCATTTTGAAAAGGAGCAGGTCATAGATGAAACATTAAGTACCGGACTGAATGATGAAGAGCCTTCAGAAGAAGAACTTCGTCAAGTTATAGGTCTGCCCGTTCCTAATTCAGCAGAATTGGATACGGTAAAAAAATATCCGACAGCGATTTGGCTTGAGCGGAACATTGCTTTGAAATGGGATAAAAAAGCTAAAAAATATTTCCGTGGGAATCCTATGTCTATTGAAAGTATAGCCCAGAAGTTGGCAGGCTATACCGATGAGGATTATGAAACTTGCAGGACGCATCTGTTGTCTGTTCTGGAATGGTGTAATCGTGTAAATTTGACCAATTCAGAAAACGTACTTCCATACAAAATACACCAGTTTATCCCGCAAACAGGAAATATATATGCCACACTTGGGGAAGCCAATACGCGCTTGATAACCGTTGAAGAAAAGCTCTATTGTGAAGAGTTGTCGCATGGCAGCATAAAAGTAATGTATTATCCTGTGGTATTCAGTCGGTTGAGCGGACATGATTTTTACGTGGTGAGGTTGGATAATAGATCCGGCCATATTTTACCACGTAATTTTGACGGTCGCATGACGGCAAGTGATGACACCGATGATAATGACGGCTATATTGTGATTCCACATACAGGCGAAAAAATCAATGATTACCTTTTGGACTTGGATTCGGACGACATTCCTAATGACTGGTTTAATGTAACACGTACAGGGACAAGACGCTTGAAGCGTGCATATGAAACAAGGATTCCCCGTATTGTTTACATCACACAGTCTGGGGGTTTCTCGTTTGTCAAGCCAATGGACGACAAATCTTCCTTTGTTGAAGCAATATACATGACGTCACCATTGATGTATGACCCAACGGCCCGAGTGGTGTATAAAGGAAGGCAATCTGAGTTTGCCAAGCTATCTAAAATAGGTGGGGAAGGTAGAAGTACGGCTACAACTATTCTGTCTTATGAAGACATTATTCTGATGAAAGATGCCAATGTAGAGGAGAAAGACAGAAAAGTCATGACTTTTGTAGATGCGCGACAGGACGCAGCGTTGCAAGCAGGCCATTTCAATGACTTTATTCGCATTGGGAAAATTCGTTCCGCAATTTGGAATGCCGTAAAAGAGGCAGAAAAGCCTATAGACAGTTCGAATATAGCAAGGCTTGTATTTGAGTCTTTACACTTGTCAGCAAACGAATATTCCGCACGTCCGGAATTACGTGGCAGGCGTATGGATGAAGTAAAAGAAATATTGATTCGCTACCTTTCAACCATCATTTATGATGATTTGGCAGGCAACTGGTCTGTAATAACGCCGAATTTGGAAGACTGTGCTTTGCTTAAAGTAGATTATAAGTACCTTCATGATGAAATCACAGGTGAAAATGATTCGGAACGATTATATGACATTCCTGAACTTGAAGGGCTTTCCGATGAACAGAAAGAAGTGTTTATTGTCCAAATCTTAGACTATTTCAGGCATAAGCTATGTATGTATAGTTCAGAACGGACTCAACAAGTTGTAAAGGATACAAGTAAGGCTGTCCGTGACAATCTGAAAAAGCCATGGACGCTTGATGAAAGTGATAGTATTGCACCATCAAGTGAATTGTATATTGTCAATCCACGGCGTCGCAGGGCATATAATCTTGAAAGTGGTGGTTACAGGAGTAAACTTGCCGTTTTTGTTCGTGACTATCTTTTTGCAAATGCCGGAATCAACTTGGCCAATGAAAATGATTACGTCCAATATATGCAAGGCCTATTTGCCCAGTTGTCCAATTATATCATTGAGAAAGATGGCACTTACCAATTGGATTACAATTCCATACTTTGGACTGCCGGCGATAAAAAAACAGTTCGTCAGGATATGGTTCGTGTCCGCATCCTTGGTGGTTCAGCACAACCAAAGTGTGAGCCAAACGCTTTCTTCCAGGATTTTTATCAAACTATACCTCTTGGAGGGGTTAACCTTGAGGCAAAAGACCATACGGGACAAGTGCCAAAAGATGAACGTGAAAAGCGTGAGCAGGAATTTCGTGAAGGGAAATTCCCCATTCTTTATTGTTCTCCGACAATGGAACTTGGCATAGACATCAAGGATCTTTCCGTTGTCGGCATGAGGAACGTACCGCCGACTCCTGCCAACTACACTCAGCGGGCTGGACGAGCCGGACGTAGCGGACAAGCTGCTTTGGTTTATACATATTGCCGCCCTCGTAATTCGCACGAGAATTATTATCTTCACAATCCGCAGAAAATGGTGAATGGTGAAGTCAAAGCCCCGCGCATGGAGCTTGTCAATGAAGAATTGTTCCGCACCCATCTTCATTCTACAATTTTGTCTCTTTGCCCAATCCGACAACTTTCGGACGGAATATCCGCTTTGGTTGATTATTCAAATCTCAATGACATACCTTTGAGGGAAGATGTAAAAATACACCTTGAATTGTCCGCAGAACTCAAACAGGTAATAAAAGAGGTCTTTAATAAAGCGATATCTGATACTTTTCTCAAGGGAAAGTTGGAAGACGAAAGGCCACATTGGTTTAATGATAACTGGATAGATCATGTGTTAGATGACTATGAACATGATTTTAACCATGCACTTGATAGGTGGCGTGCTTTATATAAAGAGGCACAAAAACAAATCGAAGAAGCGCAGCATATTATCAAGAACAAAATTTACGCGGACAACTCGAAAGAAAAAAAGGATGCCTTGATGAAAGAGCGGCGAATCAGCGTGATATGCTGCTTGGACAGAATCAAGGGAAGAACAAAGAAGAAAATGAGTTCTATCCTTACCGCTACCTTGCAAGTGAAGGATTCTTGCCAGGCTATAATTTTACACGCCTGCCGCAAAGGGTTATGTTGCAGTATAAATCCGATGCGGTTGAATATCTAAGCCGTCCAAAGGCATTGGCTCTTAGTGAATTTGGTCCACAAAACATAATTTACAACAACGGTAGCAAGTTCCGTGTTGCCCGAATGATACTCACAGGCGAATTGAACCCTGACAGGTTTTTCTATAACCCTAAGACAGGGGTCATATATAAGAATCAAGACTTCGGTACGCATCATACTGATATTATCACTGGCGAACCGCTTGACGGTATCGCCCGGCTTATTCCAGGAACTTGCATTGAGGCGCAGGATATGATAGCCATTGAATCGGAGAAAATAACTTGCCAGGAGGAGGAACGCAACCGTAAGTTTTATAAGACTTCTACTTATTTCTCAAGTGACGATCCCCGTTCTATAAGTGAATGCGAATTGCAAGACAACGGGCAACACCTTGCCAACATCCGCTATATCCCGTCTTGTCGCATAACCTATTTCCTTGAATCGCGTAATGACAACAATGGTAATGGTTTTGCGCTTGATACCAAAACCGGTGACTGGATTAGCAATGAACGTCTGACACGCATTCGAGACGAACAACATTTGCATGAGGAAGAGATTGAACGCACTAAATTTGTAAAGCTGTTCACTGAAACAACAGCCAATGCTATTTATATACAGCCAATGGAAGCATTGATGCTGCATGAAACAGAGGCGGTCAGAACATTTTTGTATGCTTTCAAACAGGCTATCGAAGATGTGTTTCAGATTGAGAGCAGCGAAATCGGTGCTGATGTTATGGGCGAAGGGAAAGTACCCAATGTATTCATTTATGAAAACGCGGAAGGTTCTTTAGGCGTACTTGACCGTTTGGTGAAAGAGCCTGCGTCTTATCATGCTGTGGTTAAACGTGCATACGAAATATGCTTTGGACAAAAATCTGAATATACGCAAGAAGAACTTGATAAGTTGGTGCCGGCCGACTACAGTAATCTGCTTAACTATTACAACCAGCCATATCACCAGCAAATAGATATACGCAAGATTTACCATACGCTCAAATTGATGGAGGATGCGGCAATTGAGGTTCATCATCCGGGGCAGGTTTGGAACTACAATGAGCAATATAAGGCACTTGAAGCAGCCCGTGACCATAACAGTTCTACGGAGTATGAATTTCTAAAGTATTTATATGAACACGGATTACGTCTCCCGGACAAGGCGCAGCCGACTTTCCCCGATGAGTATTATGTACAACCGGATTTCATGTATGGCGACCGTATAGTCATTTTCTGCGATGGAACGCCACATGACAAACCTGAAATTCAAGAGGATGACAAGAACAAGCGTGCGGTTCTCGAAGAGGCTGGGTACGTTGTTTTGTCGTGGCATTATGCAACACCTTTAGAGGATTTCATTGCCCGTTATCCGGAGATATTCACCCCCGTAAAATAAGTTGATTATGGAATATAAAACAGGAACACTCGTTGAATTCAGAGACCGTCCGTGGGTTGTACAGCAATCAGGGGACAACGACCTTATGACTATAAAACCGCTTGGCGGTACAGACGCAGAAACGGTAACTCTTTATCTGCCTCTTTATGAAGGCAAACTTGACATCCGTTCATACCATTTCCGTAGTCCGTCTGCCGATGATGTGGGGCGAAACAGCTATCAGGCTTCTGCCCGCATTCTTTACAATGCCTGCCGCTTGTCCTTTCGGGATATAGCTGGTCCGTTCCGCTGTCTCGGAAGATTGTCTTTTGAGCCTCGGCCTTATCAGATGGTGCCGCTTATTCTTGCACTAAAGCAAGAAAGAATCAGGTTGCTTATATCCGATGACGTCGGCATAGGAAAAACGTTGGAATCATTGTTGATAGCCAAGGAATTGATTGATCGTCGCGAAATCAATCGTTTTGCCGTTGTTTGCCTGCCGCATTTGTGCGAACAATGGCAGAACGAAATCAAAGACAAGTTTGGGCTGGATGCTGAAATAATTCGTTCTTCTACTGTAAGCCGTTTGGAAAAACGGTTACGCCCTGACCAAAATATCTTTCGCGACATACCGTTCCAAGTCATATCCATTGACTTCATCAAGCAGGACAACCGTCGTAATGTATTCCTCGACCATTGCCCCGACTTTGTCATTGTCGATGAAGCGCATACTTGTGCCAAGCCTGTCGGTGCAAACAAATACTAGCAACAGCGTTACCGTCTTCTGAAAGACCTCTCCGATAAACCCGGCCAACAGTTGGTTCTGCTTACAGCAACCCCTCATAGCGGTCAGACAGAAGAGTTCCAATCCCTAATTGGGTTGCTCGACCCCAAGTTTGGGCATTACCAGCTACAGACAGCTAAAGAGCGTGAAGAACTCTCGCATTACTTTGTGCAGCGCCGTCGTGCTGACATCAAGCATTATCTTGGTGGTGAAGTTGTGTTCCCGGAAAGGGTACAGATAGATAATGACGATTATACTTACAAGCCTGTTTATAGAGATTTGCTTGCCGATCTTATAGAATATGTAAAGAATGGCATCCAACGTGCAAGCACTGCCGACCGTCGCAAACAGCGTTATATCTATTGGGATTTGTTGGCGTTGATGCGAGGTGTAATGTCGAGTCCGGATGCCGGCATCAGCATGTTGCAGAATAAGATAGACAAACGGTCTGACGCGTCAGAGCAGAATACCGATGACACGGATGAAAAGGTTTATGTGTTCAATGACCCACTGAAAGACTTGCTTACGGGGGATGATGTTGTGCCGGAAGCTCTTGAACAAGTCAATAATGCTGACCGCCGTAAATTCCGTGACTTTATCAAGATTCTGAATGAAATCAAGGCTACCGACAGTGATGAAAAAGTACGACAAGCTCTTGAAATCGTGAGATTCTCATTGTCAAGCGGCATGAATCCTATTGTATTCTGCCAATATATCCAAACAGCGGATTATGTGGGCCGATACATCAGTGAACATCTTGCCAATGACCGGAAGTATAAGAAGGTTGCGGTGGATGTCATCACTAGCCGACTTGCAGATGAAGAACGCAAGATGAAGATTGATGAACTTGTACGCACCGAGGCTCATGTGCTTGTTTGTACTGACTGTCTTTCGGAAGGCGTAAACTTACAGCAAGGTTTTGAGGCAGTGATACACTATGACCTACCGTGGAATCCCAACCGCTTGGAACAACGTAACGGGCGTATAGACCGTTTCGGCCAGACTTCACCGACAGTACTCATCTCTACTTTGCATTCAAAAAATAATCCGGTGGACGATATAGTCCTAAATGTACTTTATAAAAAGCAGGAAGAAATTCGACGTAAATTAGGGGTTTATCTTCCTATAGCCGACAATGATGCCACATTGATGGAAACCATCATGAAACGCATATTCGAGGCAAAAGCTCCTACACGCACAGACTATATGCAGCTTTCTCTTTTTGACGAAGACCCGGAATGGTTGAAACAGCAGGAAGAGGAGCGTGAAATCCAACTAAAACGCATGGAGGAAAACGAGAAAATGTCGCACACCTATTTTGCACATAACAACAAACAGATGGACCCGATAAGGCTTACTGCTACGCTCAATGAGGCCAAGGCTGTAATAGGTGGTGTGGACGATATCCGTGACTTTGTAATACAAGAATTATTCAACGCAAACGTGAATGTCAAGACTGATGCTCACTTGTGTTATTCGTTCAACCTTTTGGAGCTTCCTTCCCAGCTGCGTCACTATTTTAAGGATAACGCGAATAAGGCGGGTGTGGTTCGCATTTCCTTTGCGTCACCTACTCCCAAGCATTATATGTACATAGGGCGTAATCATGTTTTTGTGGAAGACCTCAGCCGTGCCGTGGTAAACGAGTCTGTCAATGGGGGCGAATTGGCCGCTTGTCGGGCAATGGTCATGGAAACTTCGGAAGTCATAAAGAACACAACCCACCGACGGGGCAAACACCAGGCGCAATACGCCGTGCGCGCGGAGGGACAGAAGAAAACTGTTCCAACCGACCTGCGCGCGGACAGTATCCCGCCCGATAAAGCAGAGAAAATCGAATGCCGTTGCCAACAGCATTTCGGAGAAGGTGAACATCGCCGCCCAGGCAAACACGCCGAACAGGGCGCCGTACGCGGCCGTATTCTCCTTTATCCCCGCAAGGCGGTAATACCTGCCCGCGGCACACACGAGCGCGACGACCACCAAAAGCAACGGCACGGCGTAGCTCATGGCGTTGAAGATGCCGAACCCGACCTCCGCCGCTCGCGCGGCAAAAGCGTCTTCACCGAATAACCCGACGATTCCGCACACCGCCGCTGCGGCGATGCACAGCGCTAACCAGCAGATACAGGGAAGAAGA
>OODG01002692.1_pt1 | contig 10463 bp, 8 predicted proteins | sample 1671621 | NCBI WGS metagenome assembly OODG01 (sample SAMN06348175, study PRJEB24527) | human gut metagenome | biome: human gut; feature: ankylosing spondylitis patient; material: feces | host: Homo sapiens | place: China | collected 2015-10 | reverse complement strand
GTGTGACCCGCGTGACCTATGACATCTCTTCAAAACCCCCCAGCCGATATCCGCGCCACCGAAAAATTTCTGCCCGATTATCTGCGCGCGCTCGAAAGGGAGATCGCTGCGTGCAGAGAATTTCCGCTGCGCTATAAGAGCGCTTACGTGGGCGGGGGAACGCCTCTCGTGCTTTCTGTAAAGGAACTGGAACCGATTTTGAAAGCCGTCCGCGCGCTCGTTCCTTCGGACGTCGAATTTACCGTGGAAGCGGGGCGCCCCGACGTTTTCGGCGAAGAAAAACTTTCCCTTTTAAAAGATTACGGCGTCACGCGCATCTGCGTCAATCCGCAGAGTTTCAACGACAGGACGCTCGCCGCCATCGGCCGCAGGCACACCGCGGCGGACATTTACCGCGCCTATGAGATGAGTACGAAATTCGGCTTTCTCGTCAACTTCGATCTCATTGCGGGACTTACGGGCGAAACGCTCGCGGAATTTTCGTACAGCATCGACGAGGCCGTGCGCCTTTCCCCCGAAAATATCACCGTGCACACGCTGTGCCTGAAAAAGGGCGCCAAACTCAAAGAGAGCGAGTCGCGCCTGGAAGTGGAGGACATCGGCAACATGATCGCATATTCCCGCGAAAAGTTGTACGGAGCGGGATATCTTCCTTATTATCTGTACCGACAGAAATATATGGCGGGAAACTGCGAAAATACGGGCTGGTGCAGAAAGGGGACGGAATGCGTCTACAACGTGGATATCATGGAAGAGATCACCGATAACGTTGCGTGCGGCGCAAACGCCGTGAGTAAAAAGGTGATATTCGGCGAAGGCCGCATCGAACGGTACGGCGCGCCCAAAGATCTGAAAACGTATATCGGCAAGACGGACGCGATTCTCGAAGAAAAGCGCAAATTATACCTTTAAACAGTTTACATTCCGAGCGGAATATGGTAAAATTATCACGATACGCATACAAAGCCGTGCGGTTCTCCTCGCCGGACTTTGTATCGCGTGAATAAAAATCCATGGAGGATAAACAAGAATGGATAAGGAAAAAAAGACAAGCATCATCAACGAGTACAAGAGACACGACGGCGACACGGGGTCTTCCGAAGTGCAGATCGCGCTTCTGACGGAGCGTATCAACCACCTCAACGCGCATTTGAAGGCGAATCCGCAGGACAACCATTCCCGCCGCGGGCTTTTAAAGATGGTTGGTCAGAGAAGAAGCCTTCTCGCTTACCTCACAAAGGTAGACATTGAGAGATATCGTTCTATCATTGCAAGACTCGGTATCCGTAAGTAATTTTTTAAGTACACAAGGGCAAGCGAAAGCTTGCCCTAAATTCGATTTTCTGCGGGATTTTTATTTGCTGTTTTTTAGCGGTAAAACGATTAAATAACATATGCTTTTGTGTGTTTGTCAGTTTTGTTTAATGGTTTTATTGCTAAATCGGCGTAAAATCCCGTTTGAATAAATTTGAACTTTATTTAAAATGTGAAACTTATGTTTCGGAAAGGATTTTACTAAAATGAATCGACTTATGACATTCGACAAATACAGAGTATTTGAAACAGAATTTGCCGGCAGACCTTTAAAGGTTGAAACAGGCAAGATGACACAGCTTGCAAACGGTGCGTGTCTTGTTCACTACGGCGACACAACAGTTCATGTTGCTGTTACAGCATCAGAAAAGCCAAGAGAGGGTGTTGATTTCTTCCCGCTTTCGGTTGACTATGAAGAAAAGATGTACGCAGTAGGCAAAATCCCCGGTTCTTACCTCAAGAGAGAGGGCAGACCTTCGGAAAAGGCTATCCTCACAAGCCGTGTAATCGACCGTCCTATCCGTCCTCTTTTTGACAAGAGCATGAGAAACGATGTTTCAATCGTTTGTACGGTAATGAGCGTTGATCCCGACTGTCAGCCTGAAATTGTTGCTATGATCGGTGCTTCAATTGCAATTTCAATTTCTGATGTTCCGTGGAACGGACCTATCTCGGGTTGTTCTGTAGGTATGATTGACGGTGAGTACATCAGCATGTTGCGCCATGCCGGTATCGGTGTAGCCATGGGCAATGCCAATAACGACGTAAAAGCTGCCAGTAACTACACAACCACTTCTGTTGATGAAGACGGCATCGCCAACGCCCTGAAATATTTCGGCATAGTCGGGAATCCATCATAAATCTGAAATCTTTTGAGCTTCGTTCCCGATACACAAAACAAAGAGTTTCAAGATGCCTTGAACCTCATTCAGTATACCCGTCAGTCCGTATTCCTGACGGGCAAAGCAGGTACGGGCAAATCGACCTTCCTGAAATATATCTGCGCGAATACGAAGAAAAAGCATGTAGTGCTTGCCCCTACCGGCATAGCCGCCATCAATGCCGGAGGCAGTACCCTGCACAGCTTCTTCAAACTGCCCTTCTACCCCCTGCTGCCCGATGACCCGAACTTCAGTCTGCAACGGGGACGCATCCACGAATTTTTCAAATACACCAAACCCCACCGCAAACTACTGGAAGAACTGGAACTGGTCATCATCGACGAGATTTCCATGGTACGCGCCGACATCATCGACGCCGTAGACCGCATCCTGCGCGTCTATTCCCGCAACCTGCGCGAACCCTTCGGCGGCAAACAGATATTATTGGTGGGCGATGTGTTCCAGTTGGAACCCGTCGTCAAAGGAGATGAACGGGAGATACTGAACCGATTCTACCCTACCCCTTATTTCTTCTCTGCCAGGGTATTCGGCCAGATAGACCTTGTCTCCATCGAACTGCAGAAAGTATACCGGCAAACAGACAGCAAGTTCATCCATGTGCTGGACCACATCCGCAACAATACCGTCGGCTCTGCCGAACTTCAGCTGCTCAACACCCGCTATGGCACCCAAATAGAGCAATCGGAAGCCGACATGTACATCACCCTCGCCACCCGCCGTGACAATGTGGACTACATCAACGACAAAAAACTGGCGGAACTTCCCGGTGACCCGGTCACCTTCTACGGCGAAATCATGGGAGACTTTCCCGAAAGCAGCCTCCCCACCTCGCAGGAACTGGTACTGAAACCGGGCGCACAAATCATCTTCATCAAGAATGACTTCGACCGCCGCTGGGTGAACGGCACCATCGGCGTCATCAGCGGCTTCGACCCTATTGAAGAGACCCTCTACGTCATCACCGACGACGGCAAGGAATGTGACGTCAAACGAGAGTCGTGGCGAAACATCCGCTACAAATACAACGAAGAAAAGAAACAGATTGAAGAGGAAGAACTGGGAACCTTTACACAATATCCCGTGCGCCTGGCATGGGCCATCACCGTCCACAAGAGCCAAGGGCTGACCTTCAGCCGGGTAGTCATCGACTTTACCGGCGGCGTGTTTGCCGGTGGGCAGGCATACGTAGCCCTCAGCCGCTGCACCTCGCTGGAAGGCATCCAGCTGAAAAAGCCCATCAGCCGTGCCGATGTATTCGTGCGTCCGGAGATTGTCAGCTTCTCCGAACGCTTCAACAACCGCACCGCCATCGACCGTGCCTTGAAGCAAGCACAGGCAGACGTTCAATACGTTGCCGCCGCCAAAGCCTTCGACAAAGGGGACTTCGGCACTTTCCTGGATGAGTTTTTCAAAGCCATCCATTCCCGCTACGACATCGAGAAGCCCAACGTGCAGCGCCTCATCCGCCGGAAGCTGAACATCATCAACCGTCTGAAAGAGGAAAACCGTGCACTGAAGCAAGCAGCATTGGAGAAAGAGAAAGCCCTCGTGAAGTATGCCCGCGAATACATCCTTATGGGTGACGAATGCCTGAAGCATGACATGAAGGAGGCGGCCATGAAAAACTATGAGAAAGCCGTCACCCTCTGTCCCAAATTCAAAGAGGCCTGGAAGAAGATAAAGAAACTGGAGAAAGAGATGCTAAAAAGGTGAATTGCTTGTTTATAAGCCGATTATTATCTATTTTTGCATGTAATATAAAACTCAAATCCATTTCTGCCATGCTTCTGAAACTTTATGAAAAAAATAACAATCCCGCCGACCTGCAGCAGGTGGTCGACCTACTGAATGACGGAGGTATCCTTATCTACCCTACCGACACCATGTATGCCATCGGCTGCCACGGACTGAAGGAACGAGCCATCGAACGTATCTGCCGTCTTAAAAATATCGACCCCAAGAAGAACAATCTTTCCATCATCTGCTACGACTTGAGCAAGGTCAGCGAATACGCCAAAGTGGACAACAGCACCTTCAAGTTGATGAAGCGTAATCTGCCCGGAGCTTTCACCTTCATTCTGAACGGCACCACCCGCCTGCCCAAGATATTCCGTAACCGTAAGGAGGTCGGCATCCGTATGCCGGACAATTCCATCATTCAAGAAATAGCCCGCCTGCTGGATGCTCCCATCATGACAACTACATTGCCGCATGATGACAATGAGGACATTGAATACTGCACAGACCCGGAACTGATTGACGAGAAATTCGGTGATATTGTCGATTTGGTAATAGACGGCGGTATCGGCGGTACGGAAGGCTCTACCGTAGTGGATTGCACCAATGGGGAGCCGGAAATCATACGCCAGGGGTTAGGCTGGCTGGACGAAGGATAAATATTGAATTCCGGCCACAATTTCCAAACCTTTTCAACTTCTTTTATGTTTCTTTACTAAGAAATACAGGAACTTTATGAGCACAAAAGAACAATACTGGAAATATTCATTGATAGCTATCATTATCGGGCTGGGAATCATTCTTTTCAGACAAATAGCCCCATTCATGGGCGGTCTGCTGGGAGCCTTGACTATCTATATCCTGGTGAGAAAGCAGATGATGTATCTTTCCGACAAGCGGAAAATGAAGCGCAGCATAGCTGCCACCCTCATTACGGCAGAGGCAATTCTCTGCTTTCTGGTTCCGCTTGGGCTGGTGGTATGGCTGGCTGTGGTCAATCTTCAAAACATCAATCTGGACCCGCAAGCCATTATAGCTCCTTTCGAAGAAGCGGCCAACATCATTAAAGCCAAAACCGGCTACTATATCTTGGGGAAAGACACGGTGGCATACGTCATTTCAATTCTTCCCCGCATCGGGCAAGCCATCATGGGAGGTATCAGCAGTTTTGCCGTCAACATCTTCGTACTGGTCTTTGTACTCTACTTCATGCTGATAGGGGGCAAAAAGATGGAACAGTACGTCAACGACCTACTGCCGTTCAACGATGACAATACACAAAACGTCATCCACGAAATCAACATGATTGTCCGCTCCAATGCCATCGGCATCCCCTTACTCGCCGTCATACAAGGAGGAGTAGCCATGATAGGCTACTGGATTTTCGGTGCTCCCAACATCTTGTTCGCCGGTTTCCTGACCTGCTTCGCCAGCATCATCCCAATGGTAGGAACAGCGCTGGTATGGTTTCCGATAGCTGTCTACATGGCATTGATAGGCAACTGGGTTCAAGCTATCGGCCTGGCCATCTATGGCGGTGCAGTCATTTCACAGCTCGACAACCTGATACGCTTCATCATCCAGAAGAAAATGGCAGACATTCATCCGCTTATCACTGTCTTCGGAGTTGTAATCGGCTTGTCCCTTTTCGGATTCATGGGTGTCATCTTCGGGCCACTGCTCTTGTCACTATTCTTTCTGTTCGTGGATATGTTTAAAAGAGGGTATTTGGATGCAAGGGGGAAGACGACGGAATAAGTACTTAATAAAGCATGACCATAATAGGGTTACCTTCCTCTTCTATTCCCATTCTCCGTTGATTATCATCACTGAGTTCATCCGGTTGTAACAAAGCAAAAAAATGTCCATCCGAAGTGACTCCCCTGATTTGGATATGCTGATTATTCATTTTATCAAATAAGCTATCACCCTTTTGGCAAACAACAGTTTTCTTTTCCTTATGGTAAAATCCACAATATGACTGACTTTCTTCTAAATATAAGCTTGTATGAAAATGGAAATAGATGTACTCTGCATTCTCCAGAATATAGTCTATGGCTATTTTTTTATCACATCCTTCTACATCCAATTGCTGCTGCTCATTCCAGTGCCACTCACCCAGTTCAAAAACCAGATATGGAGTAAGTCCCTGCTCTGAAATAGTATAGATAGTATCATTAAAAGCTTGTTTCACTCGGATGGCATCCTTAGATTTCCATAACGAAGGGCTATTGATTGCCGTATAATATTTCCGGTCACCAACAAATTCTGCCATTGCCAAGTCACCTCCATAAGCAACATTGCCCCCCAACAAATTTGAAACCGACAAAACCTCATCCATGGGAAGCAGGGCTGAATTCCATGTAGCAATACCGGTCAATGACATCGTATTTCTATCCATATAAAAGACTGATGGCGTCTCCGGAGAGAGTTTCATTTTATTATGTCCCCAAATTCTGTCCGCATCCATCAAATAGTAATTTTGGGACAGAATACAATTGACTGTATCTTGCAATCGAATTCTATCCTTATATTTCCCATCAAATCCATATAGTAGGAAATCATTATTCCATCCCAATAGATAAACGGTTCTCCGAACCGCATCAGCCCAAAAGCTCACTTTCCCCCATGAATCCTTTGCATATCCTTCCGGATCAGCACCTACGTGTCCAATATCCCGAATATACTTCCCGTTAGTACGGTCAAAAAGCTTCAGATTCTGATGGACAGAAGATACCAATATCGCACTATCCATAATTATGCACTCCGGATATTTTCCTATAATAGCCTGCTCATTAGTCTCCAAAGGAATATAACTTATGCTGGAAAACAAATTTTGTACAGATTGTCCTTCTGACAATCTACTCATTGCTTCCGCAACATTAATTACATTGCCATCAATCTGCTTTTCGGAACACGAAGTTACAACCAACATCAATAATAAAAAGAATTTCCACATATATCTCATACCATTTCTATTCATTACTCTGAAAGTAGTAAAATATCACTTATCATCATTAATTACATTATTTAATCGATTCCGGCTCCATCACAAGGCGAAAACCTCCATACTCGTCACTATAATTCTCAATGTCGTAATCAATGTACGACACCCGACACCCCTTTGCTGTTCCTCCCCAACTTCCACCTCGCAATATTCGGCGGAAAAAAAGATAAGTACCCTCAAAAGGCCATCCCGGATGGATAGACTTACCACCTTGCTTGTATTCTTTAGTGTACAAATCACCACACCACTCCCAAACATTGCCACTCATATCATACAATCCCAATTCATTGCTTTTTTTCAGACCTACCGGACGGGTAGTTCCAGCTTCTCCATATTGTCCGCCAGAGGAATTCCCAACATACCAAGCCACCTCACTTACCTGATTGCTGCCACTGTATTTATAGTGCTTACTTTTGTGTCCACCACGCGCTGCGTATTCCCATTCGGCCTCAGTCGGAAGACGAAATGTTTTACCGGTCATAGCATTTAATCTACCGATAAACTCCTGCGCATTTTTCCAGCTTACATTTTCCATCGGGCAATCTTCGCATCCCCCATTAAACGGCAAAATGGAATCAGTATCCATAACCGCCCTCCACAGCCTTTGAGTAACTTCATATTTTCCTATGTAAAAATCAGATACCGACTCCTTACGTGCTGGTTTCTCGTTATCCTCACAGTCACATCCCTGCTCATCTGTACATCCCATCATAAATGTACCTCCTTTCACAAAAACCATCTCAATAGAATCCCCATTCACAACAACTACAAGTTGCTGAATAGGAGTTTCATTCGACTGACATCGAATAAAAACAGTTATAAGACATATTGCCAAAACAACAGTCAATGCTTTAACTCTTCTTTTCATACTTTCATTAAGAACATTCTCTTCCTTAGTATTTCATACTATATATACGAATAGCACAAACATACTAAAAACAAATGAATTACGAAATTTACATAGAACTATTTTTCATATTCCACCACTTTCCTCAACGGAGCCAACAACCTTTCCAATACATTCTTGTCAGCAAGGATAATGTCTGCCGTACCTTTCAACTCACGCGAAACAGGCAGCTGTTTGCCGTAGTTGGTCTGCATGCCGTCAGGCAAAGTTATTTCTACTATATACATTCCCTCTTCCGTTGGAGCAGGAGAGATACTTGCAACCTGCCCTTTTACATAGCCAAACTCCTGGTCGGGATAATTATTCAGACGTATATGCACCCGCTGTCCCACATGTACCTTACCCGAACCCTGCAAAGGAAGTAGAGCCTTACCTAACACCCTTGAACTGTCGGATGGCTGAATCGTGAAAACCGTCTCACCGGCTTTCACATTCTGGTTACGACTCCAAACCGTCATAAAAGTAACCTTCCCCCTGACCGGACTTTTCAATAAATAAGAGTGCTCCCATGCACTCAATTGCGCGGCTAACTGCCCTATGGCATTCTTTAAATCAGTCCGACGACTCTGTTCCTCATCGTATGCTTGCTTACGTATATCCAACATATTCTCCTCATGTTGCACCAACTGCATTTCTGCCTGAAGCAAACTCATACGTACCTCTTCTTTAGAACGCAAACTTTGCAAATATCTGCTTCCAGACTCCTCAAATTCCGCAGCAATCATCGCCTTGCGCACATATAAAATAGAATCACGGATATACATACTCTCGGCAAGCTTTATATCCTTATCAATCAACTCATATTCCCGCTCTGCCAACCGAAGATAGGAGCGTTGTCCACCCAGTTGTTTTTCCTGAAAACAAAGTTTCCGAGCGTAATAGTCCAACTCCATAAAACGTGCATATTCTGTAAGTGAAGTAATGAAAGCTGCAAAAGCCGATTGCAGTTCCCCCAACTGCCAGCGCCTGCCGATAAAAAGCTCCACTCCTTTCTGCCAATCATAATCCTGCGTTTCCCATGCCTTCATCCATTTCTTAAGGAGACGTACATCTTCAGAACATGCCGCATTACCAATCACACCCAAATCCGTATCTGCCTCCACCGAACTCCCGTTCTTCACATAAAGCGTATCGAGTTTCCCAGTAGCATGTGACAGCACAAAGGCGGGAGGTTCCTCCGTGGCCAGAGTCACCTCTGCCGCCAAGGTGTCCGGATACCTGAATATCCAACAACCAACCAGTACCATCAACAGAATCACTGCCAAGACAGTAATCCCACACCTCACCACCCAAGGAGAAATGTGGTTCATCACCTCCTGCACTTCTTCACTGCGAAGTTCTATATCCTTATATATCTTCTCTTCCTCCATTCATTAGCTACCCAATTCCAGCTGATTCTTAACCAGCCGATAATACATTCCTTTCCGCTCCGTCAGTTCCCGATGGGTACCTTCTTCCGCAATGCATCCCCTATCCAGCACCACAATCTTGTCGGCATCCTTCACCGTACTGAGCCTATGCGCCACTACCACTACGGTTTTCCCTTTATAGAATTCATGCAGATGTTCCATAATCTCTTTTTCATTATTTGCATCCAAGGCATTGGTGGCTTCGTCGAAGAAAAGAAATTCCGGATTTTTATACACAGCACGTGCTATCAGCAAACGTTGTTTCTGCCCTTGGCTGATACCATTCCCCTCCATACCGATTTTGGTGTTATATCCCAATGGAAGAGAATCTATAAAATCACGGATATTGGCCACCGTCACGGCGTGACGTAGCCGCTCCACATCAACCTGCTCCTCTCCCACAACAATATTCTGCGCAATGGTTTCCGAAAAGATAAAACCATCTTGCATCACGGCTCCCGTCTTGGCACGCCACAAGTGGGGATTTATGTTCTCTAACGAAGCATCACCCACCTTCACAGCCCCCTTATTGGGCGAATAGAAACCAAGCATCAGTTTCACCAGAGTAGTCTTTCCACTCCCGCTCGCACCTACAATAGCTGTCACTTTATGTTCGGGAATCACTAAAGAGACATTATCCAGCACATAGTCTCTATCCGCTCCATCGTAACTGAAGCACACATTTTCCATCTTTATATCCCGTCTCTCAGGCAAAACGGACAATTTGGAAGCAATATCCTGCTCCTCATCCGGTTTCCCATGTACCTCATTCAGCCGTTCCAGACTTATCTTGGCGTCCTGAAACTGCTGCGCAAATCCTATAAAAGAAGAGACCGGCGCACTGAGCTGACCGATGATATAAGTCAGAGACATCATCATACCCAGTGTCATCTCCCCTTCCACCACCGCCTTTGCCGCAATAAACGAGATTATAATATTCGTGGTCTGATTGAAAAATACAGAACCTACTTGTTGTACTTGCCCCAAAGCCAACCCTTTTACGCTGATTTTAAACAGTTTCACCTGAATACGCTCCCACTGCCAGCGCTTCTGTGTCTCGCAGTTATTCAACTTTATTTCCTGCATAGCGGTCACCATCTGCACAAGGTTACTCTGCTCTCCGGCTGCTTGTGCAAACCGACGGATATCCAATTCACGGCGATATTTCATAAAAGCAAGTATCCAGG
>OODG01002688.1_pt1 | contig 10471 bp, 6 predicted proteins | sample 1671621 | NCBI WGS metagenome assembly OODG01 (sample SAMN06348175, study PRJEB24527) | human gut metagenome | biome: human gut; feature: ankylosing spondylitis patient; material: feces | host: Homo sapiens | place: China | collected 2015-10 | reverse complement strand
AGGCGGATCTACTTTTTTTACCGAAATTTCCTCGCCAAACGCAACAGCTTGTTCACCCGGTTCCAATATAACTTGCTTTCCTCCCGAGTTACTTACACAAACACTACCATTTACAAGTGTTGTCATGACCCGTAAATCATCTTGATAAGCAGACATATTAAATTTCGTACCTAATACTTGAATACAAACTTGTTCTGTTTCCACATAAAACGGTCTAGTTGCATCAGGCCTTACCTCAAAATAAGCCTCTCCTTTTAATCGGATTCGCCTTTCCGAGTCGTCAAAATGTTCAGGTATTTCTACCGTAGAAGCAGAATTTACCCACACGATAGTTCCGTCTTCCAATAGCATACGGTATTCTCCTCCATTCGGAACAATTAGTTGATTAAAACGTTTCACACTATCTTGACGAACATTTCCTTTATAATGCAACATCCGATTAGAATCAATTTGAAGGGAAGCAGCCCCTTCTCCAGAAATAAGTGTATCTTTAATTTCCTTACTTAAAGCAACCCTCGTTCCATCTGCCCACACAAAAAAAGCTTGTTGTGTACTAGGCCGACTAAACTCATCAAATACAAGATCTTTTTTTTCACCTACTGGTTCACTTCCATATTCCCAAAACAGGACTCCTGCAGTCAAACACACGATTAAAACAGCAGCGTAACGCATCCGTCGAATCATTCGCTCGTGGCGGTATCTCCATCTTATCTTTTTAAAACCCGACTTTACATCAGGATTATATGATTTACCCGTATCCATCCACAAACGCACTTCACGCATTTCCTTAAAAATAACAGCATGTTCCCAAGACTCCCCCAACCAAACGTTTAATTCTCGCTCTTCGGAATCAGAAAGTCCTTCATCCAACTTTTTTACCAATAATTCTTCTATTTTATCATCCATCATTTTTCAAGTTAGACACGTGATAAACACGTTATTTACAACAAGGACGCAAAAAAGAAAAAAAAGGGTGAAAAGGAAGGTTATTTTTTCGACAGTATTTATTTTACAATTCGATAGAAAAAAGACACACAACAAAAAAGTTCATCTTTTGAAAGTTTCTTACGTAATTCTCGATACGCTATCCTCATTTGAGTTTTTACGGTATTTATGGAAATACCTAGCTTTTCCGCAGCCTCGGAATATTTCATTTCTTCAAAAACAACTAATACCAAAATTTCCCGACACTGTACTGGCAAACTATTTATTGCATCCCAAATATTCTTCCAATCACAAACTTGAGTTTCTTCCTCTTGATACATTACTTTCTCCAGCCCCACGGTAAATTTCTCTTTTCGATTAAAAGAAATACAACTATTGCGTACAGCCACAAACAAATAACGATCTAAAGAAACTTGACTGCTAATTTTTAATTTTTTTTCCCAGATACGGATAAAAACTTCTTGAACTATATCCTCTGCCACTTCTGGAGATTCCACAATGACACGAGCGAAGCGACATAATCTCACATAATAAACAGTAAACAGATAGTTTACAGCTCTTTCTAAGCCTTTATTCAAATCTTGTATTAACCGACAAACATCCTTGCTATAATCTATAGTTCCATCCATGAAAAACAAAAAAATGTCATTCTACCCACAAATATAGGAAATATTGTCTTATTTAATTATTTCATCAACAATAAATGCGATTTATCCATCTAAATTCATTCTATTAATAGTCATTTCCCTTATTCGCCAGTTTCTCATACAAATACCTCTAGCCTTTTTTTCAATAAAAAAAGACGGACTGGTAACAGTCCGCCTTTCCCTTCAAATAACAACAATTTTAAATATTATAAAACGTGGTGAAAGCTTTTATCACGTAAGCATGATCCAACACCCCGCCCGTTTCCCGAACGGAATGCATTGCCCACATAGGATTACCAATATCCACTCCACGCATTTCCATTTGTGATAATAATATATTTCCCAAAGTTGAACCTCCAGCCATGTCTGAATGGTTTACAAATTCCTGACAAGGCACCCCGGCCATCTTACAGATCGTCTTAAACACGGCTGCAGAATCCCCGTCCGTGATATATTTTTGGTTCGCATTAATTTTAATCACGGGACCACCGTTTATCACCGGGTGATTCGTGGGATCATGTTTCTCCACGTAATTCGGGTGAAGCGCATGCGCCATGTCCGCAGAAATCATGAAGGAATTATGAATTGCACGATACAAATCTTCCGGCTTTCCTCCCAACCCGAAAACAATACGCTCAATAATCGTTCTCAAAATCGGAGAACCGGCACCCTGTTTCGTTCCACTTCCCACTTCTTCATTATCAAAAATAGCAAGGATTTTTGTCTTACGACATTTCTCGGAAGCCACGAAGGCTTTTAACCCGGCATGAGCCATGGCTAAATCATCCAGCTTACCACTTGAAATAAACTCCTCGTTCACCCCGAACAAACAGCCTTTCTCGTATTCATATAGAGTCAAGTCAAAATCAAGTATATCTTCTTGCCCCACACCCATCTCTTCAGCAATAAGTTTTATCAGGTAATTATCTTTTTCGAAAGTTTCATTTATCATGGCGATCACGGGAAGCATATCTTTCTGTTTGCTCAACGGGTTACCTTGATCGTTCACGGCACGGTTGAAATGGATGGCAATATGAGGAATAACCATCAACGGACGCTTGAAATTCACGAACTGAGTCGCAGGTTTCAACGGGTTCAAGCTACGCAACATAACCCGTCCGGCCATGGACAATGGTCTGTCGAACCACGTGTACATAATCGGCCCCCCATACACTTCCGTGTTCAATTTCAAATACTTCCCGGCAACAGGCATCGCGGCATTCGGTTTAATTTTAAACGTCGGAGAATCGCTATGGGCACAAACGATCTTGAACCCTTCTTCAGCGATCTCCCCGCTACCAATCTCGAAAGCAAAAAGCGAAGAATGATTTTTCGTCACGAAATACTTACCTCCTCTTTCTATTTGCCATGCCTCTCCCGAGAAAAGTTGTTTATAACCATTACCTAGCAATTCTTTTTTGGCATTTGCCACGGCATGAAAGTTTGTCGGACTCTCATGTATAAACTCTACTAATTCTTTAGCGTATTGTTTTTCCATTATATCTTGTTTTTTTATTTCATTTCTTCGAGCCCCAAGATAATCATTTTTTACTACACTTTTTGCTTTGAAATCTAAAAAAGTCTTGTTTCCTTCTTTAATTTCGTCGTAAACACGTTTACCAAACATGACAAAAGGAGGACTTATCATATTCTCTTTATTATAACGAATCTCACCCCCCGTCTCCGCATTTACCACATGACCACCCGCGGCTTCCACTAGCACTTGCCCTGCCGCAACATCCCATTCCGAGCATTTCCCGAATTTTGGACATATATCCACCTCTCCTTTAGCAAGCATACAATGTTTTGATGACGCTCCTAACGGGACGAGTTCGACCTCATGCCCCAAAGATTTTAAATAATCGACATATCGTAACTCCCATTCCGTTATATGAAAGCGACTGACAGCCACCCTCAACTTTGAACTTTTTTCCCCGGCATTCGGGAAGATTTCTTCCCTCCCGTTTTTTATCATCCCCTTCTCCCCACTAGCAAAAGCCCATAATATTTCACCATCACACACGTTATGAATCATCCCAAATACAGGTTTTCCCTTTTCCACAAGAGCCATATTGATACAAAAACGCCCATTCCGATATATAAATTCCTTCGTGCCATCCAGCGGATCAATAATCCAAGCGTATGTCCATTTCTCTCGTTCTTCATAAACCGGTAATGACGCCTCTTCGCTAATCACCGGAATCCCCGGATATAACTTTTTCAAAGCACTTGTAATATACTCACTCGAAATTTTATCCGCTTCTGTCACGGGGGTATTATCTCCCTTTAACTCTACATTAAAATTTCTCTTATCATACACCTCTTTTATCAACTCCCCCGCTCGCTCAATAATACACTGAATATCTGTTACTTTTATCCAACTTACCATATTAATTAATTCATCTAAAACGATTTGTTAAACTTACAAATAAAATTCATTTCATAGATCATATTCTAATAAGAAAATTAACAAAAATACACCTGCATTCACACGGGCAAGACATAATTAAACCTATTAATTAATCAGTTACAATGACATACACATACAACGATTCAAAACATAGCTCCACAGGCACAAAATATTAACCAACATTAACCCAATTGATAGCTTTTATTAACAATTAAAATTAGTCTAGATGCAACAGACACTTTATCTTTGCACCGTCTTTAAGAGATTGAAGATTTTTCATAAGTTTGTATGGTTTAGGTTAGTAGTTAGTAAATGTTTAAGGGTCGGTTCACCGGCCCTTTCATTTTTATATTCTGATGATGTTTTCCGTGTCTTTCGGATTATTTTAATCGGAATATTTCTGTAAAGAATAGGGCTGCATTGTATAATGGAATAATTTCTTTTTAATTTACACTGAATAGTTGAGAGATATTATGTACGCGAATTTCTGGAAAGGTTTCGGTGGATTTTGATTTTGGTCAGGAATTCAATAGGAAGTGAATTTTCTTTTTTCTACTTTTGAACAAAATAGAAAATAGATTTATTTTTGTTTGTATTATTTTTTTATGTGGGAGGTAAAAGAAGCGGAAGGCTTGTTGAGCCGAACGTGATTTTTATAGGCTGGAGTTAGGTTATGTGAAGTATTTTATTGTGTAATACGGATAGGAAATTGACTGGATTAAATGGAATTGAAATGACTGGAATAATTGAAATTGAAGGCATGGAGTTCTTTGCCTATCATGGTTGTTTTGAAGCGGAACAAATTGTAGGAAATAAATTTATGGTTTATGCTTGTTTACATTATAATTGCCATTGTCCGGCTTCCACAGATGATATCGCTGATGCTTTAAGTTATCAGACAGCTTATGAGATTATTGCCCGTGAAATGATGAAACGGTCTCATTTGCTGGAACATGTAGGGAAACGAATGCTCGATGCCTTATATGCGGCTTTCCCTCAATTGCAGTATGCTAAAATCAAGATTTCGAAAATGAATCCTCCTTTGGGAGGACAAATCCGGTGTACGAGTGTGACCTTGGAGAAATAAAAAATAATTGTGAATATTGCAAAAATTTTTGCACCACAATGGTATGGATATAAAGTTATTTGATCTGTTATATAACAAATACTCACAACCGATGTTACTGTATGCTTTAACTTTTGTAAATTCAAAGAGCGATACAGAAGACATTGTGCAGGAGGTGTTTTATAATTTCTGGAAGTCCGAAGCCTATCTGAGAGTTCCTATCGATGAAGCCAGACCTTGGCTATTGCGGGCTATCAAAAACGCCTGCATCAATTTCTGGGAAAAGAAAGACGTCCTCCGCAGCAGTGCAGAACTGCATAATATTACAATTGAAGATGAGGAATACTCCGAATTCAATGAACAAATATTCACACAAATCAGACAGGACATCGAAAACATGCCTCCCCAAACCCGTGAAATTGTAAAAGCCATATTCTACAAAAAAGAAAAGTATCAGGAAGTTGCCGACTACCTCGGCATCTCCATCAATACCGTCAAAACATTGCTCCGTAGGGCCATCCGGCAACTTAGAGAACGCTACACGGATAATTTCAGTCTTTTCCTGTACCTGCTTTTGAAATAATTATCCCCACCATCGGTACTATCCATTAACCGTCTACGGATATGTTATGGACAATATTTCGCTTTCCCTCAAAGAAGGCAAAAGCACATTTTTGATCGGCATTTGTCATGAGATTATATTGAAGATAAATAAAAGAGATGTGAGAAAATGATATTATCACAAAAAATTAAAATAATTTTTACAAACTGTCACCCATTTTCTAAAATCATCTGTTTCTATTTACAAAGAAACTATCGGATTTATGTTGTTACAAGAGCTCATAGACGAATATATACTTCTGTTTCGCAGGGGAGAACTGACTTCTTCGCAACAAAGAGAACTGATTGATTGGCTGAATGCTGATGCGACTCATCAGGCCTACTACCGAAAGATGCTCAAATTATATGCATGCATTGAAATGACAGAAGAAGACTTGGTCAAACAGATGCAGGACTCAGTACACAATCGCCTCTATAAACAAATATACCTCCAACGTTTTAAGAGAAAGGTATGGTGGCTGACAGGAGCAGCCGCTGTAGTAATAGCAATGATTGGAAGTATCTTAATTATGGAATACTCACGGACGGAACCGACAACTCTAACACCAACATTTGGGGAAGCCGGCTCTTCAAAAGCCATTCTGACATTGGCTAACGGAGAGAAAATATCCTTAACCGAGCAGACGCACAGATATATCACTACTTCGGAAGGTAATCTGATACAGCAGGATTCCATCGGTCATTTGCACATATATGCCATAGACAGTAACCATCAAAAACAGACTGTCTGTCAAAATAATGTAATATGGGTACCACAAGGTGGAGAATATCACCTCATCCTGTCGGACGGCACGAAAGTATGGCTGAACGCCGAAACGAAATTAAAATTCCCGGCCCGGTTTTCCGGGGACAAACGTATCGTGGAATTGAGCGGCGAAGCCTATTTGGAGGTGACAAGTAATGCATCAAAACCGTTTATCATACGCACAGATGGGATAGACGTCAAAGTGTTAGGAACATCTTTCGGGGTTCGGTCATACCAAGAAGAGACTTCCATTTTCACAACGCTGGTATCCGGTAGCGTAGAAGTGCAAGGTACGCATGGTAAAGTCCGTCTGACTCCATCCCACCAGGCTGTTTATGATAAAAATTCAAAAGACATCGCCATCAAACAGGTAAATACGGAATTATATACAGGTTGGAAAAACGGTAAAATGTTATATGACAACTGCCCTTTGGAAGAAATATTACGCGACTTGAAACGCTGGTATTCATTTGAAGTATTCTATACCAACAGCCAAAGCAAGCAGATTCCATTCACCCTCAATATCCGGAAGTATGAGAAAATTGACGGAGTTTTGGAATTAATGCAAAAAACCGGAAGAGTACATTTTGACATAAAAGGGGACACCATTATTGTAAAATAAAACAGGGACGGTATTCGCAGTACCATCCCCATAGATAAATGTTCATAGCTGCTCGCAACAGCGGATGAACGTAAGTTGAATCTTAAATACAAAATTATGAAAAAAAAATCTTTATACCCTTATCCGGGGTGTAGGAAAATCATTCATTATCTGGTAATGAAGACATTTTTTATTTTCTTGTTTTTGTTGACATTACAAGCTAATGCCAACGTTTATTCGCAACAGGTCAAATTAAACCTAGAGGTGAAAAACGGCAGTTTCAAAGACATCATCAATGAAATCGGTCGTCAGTCAGAGTTCAGTTTCGTATACAGCGACTGGGATTTGCCCCAAACAGGAGTGAAAGACTTGAACTTTCATGATGCTTCCATAGAAGAAGTCCTCAACACCTTACTGGCAGGCACCGGTCTCTCTTACGAGATTACAGAGAAAACCATTCTGCTGAAAAAAGCCCCTGCGCAACAAAAGACAGCGGAACAAGCCAAAGTTGTACAGGGTAAAGTTGTTGATTCCAAGGGCAATCCCCTTCCGGGTGTCACTGTTATCGTAAAAGGGACTACACTGGGGACTTCAACAGGCGCGGACGGAACATTTAAATTTGAAATACCAAACACCCAAGGCATTATACTGCAATTCTCCTTTATCGGTATGAAATCACAGGAATTTACCTATGCCGGTCAAAAAGAGATTACCATTAAAATGGAAGAGGAAACCGTTGAAATGGATGCTGTGGTTGTAACCGGTATGTTTAACCGCAAAAAAGAAGGATTTACCGGTTCTGCAGTTTCTGTCAAAGGAGAGGATTTAAAGAAATTCAGCACCACCAACATGGCCAAAGCTCTGTCAATCATAGATCCCAGCTTCCGTATCATAGAAAATATCTCACAAGGTTCTGACCCCAACCGCCTTCCTGACTTACGTATGCGCGGTCAGGCGACTCTGCCGACAGGAGTCGGAAGCGGCAGTGTAAGCACCGACATGGTCATGCTACAAGGAGATTATTCCACTTATCCCAATCAACCGCTATTGATTTTGGATGGTTTTGAAATCGATTTGCAAACAATGGTCGATTTGGACCCGGAACGCGTAGAAAGCATTACGCTTTTAAAAGACGCAGCAGCAACAGCCATTTACGGTTCCAAGGCTGCCAATGGCGTCATAGTCATTGAAACCAAAGCTCCCCTGCCCGGAGACTTACGAATCACCTATGCCGGTAATATCCGTTTGGAACTACCCGATTTATCAGGATATGATTTATTAAATGCAGAAGAAAAACTGAGAGTTGAAAAGATGGCAGGTTATTATCCTGAAGACAGCGATTACTCATACGTACAGATTTATCAGCAATATCTCAGGGAAGTCAGACGAGGGGTAAATACAGACTGGCTGGATATTCCTTTAAGAAATGCCGTACAGCACCGCCATGCCGTAACCCTTGAAGGAGGAGACAGGGCACTGCGCTACAAATTGTATGTCGGCGGCAACTTCACTCCAGGCGTTATGAAGGAATCAACCCGCAAGACACAAACGGCAGCTTTAGACCTGAGCTATCGCTTCAACAAATTGTTAATACGCAACAACATCACCCTGGATAATGCAACCGGAGACAATTCTCCATGGGGCTCATTCAGCGAATACACCCGTTTGAATCCCTATTTGCGTCCTTATGGAGAAAACGGAGAAATCAAGAAGAACCTGCAAGTATGGCAAGATCCCAAAGAATACTGGAATACAGACCCCATACCGAACCCCATGTACAACACCACTTTCAACTCTAAAGACAGGAATTCCTCGTTTACTGTACGCGACCAGTTCTATTTGGAATACAATCCTATTTCATCCGTACGCCTGCAGGCTGATGTTGCCATCGCCAAAAGCAACGGAAAGACAGAAATATTCCGTCCTGCACAACACACCAAATTTATTTCTGAGGCAGATCCCATGCGCCGCGGAGAATTCATCCGTCAGCAAGACGAATCTTTCAATTACAATATAAACATATCTGCATCATACAATGACGTAATAGCAGCAGATCATTTTGTAAGTTTTAATGCCCGTTATTCCATAGACCAGACATCGAACGATTGGTACGGTGCAACCGTAACCGGTTTCCCCAACGACCAAATGGACAACATCCTTTTCGGTAAAAAATACAATGAAAAGATGACCGGAAGCGAAAACACTAGCCGTTCAATAGGTTTTGTCGGAGCTTTCGGCTACTCATTCCGTTACAAATATTCCGTTGACTTCAATATCCGTGCAGACGGTTCCTCCCAATTCGGCAAACATAACCGTTTTGCTCCGTTCTGGTCGGCAGGTGTACGTTGGGATATCAAGAAAGAAAATTCGGTAAAAAAAGTATCCTGGATAAGCGACCTGATTGCACGTGCCTCTTACGGTATCACCGGAACACAAGGTTTTGCCCCTTACCAGGCCCAACAAGTATACACATACTCCATGCTGAAACCTTATATTTCATCCGACGGGACAGGCGCAGAACTTGTTGCCCTGGGTAATTCCAACCTTAAATGGCAACAGACCGGACAGTTGAACGTTGCCCTGGAAGCTGGATTCTTAAACAACAGAATCACTGCAAAAGTCGAATACTATCAGAAACGCACCAAAAACTCCCTGACCGATATAACATTGGCACCATCTCTCGGTTTCTCATCAATACCGGAAAATCTGGGAACAATTGAGAACAAAGGCGTTGAGTTTGCAGCATCATTCATCCCCTACAAAGACGCTTCCCGTGAAGCCTATTGGATAATCAACTTTAACGGCTCGCACAACCGTGACAAAATGACAAAGATTTCAAATGCTTTGGAATACATGAACAGTGTCAATGCCGGGAAATTGGATGCAACCCCACTGCCCCGCTACGAAGAAGGCCAGTCATTAAACAACATCTGGGTTGTCAAATCATTAGGCATCGACCCGGCAACCGGCCAGGAAGTATTCCAGAAACGTATCACAGGAGAACTGACCGGCGTATGGGATGCCGTAGATGTCATTCCTTACGGCAACACCGAGCCCAAATTGCAGGGAAACATCTACTCCACATTCAACTATAAAGGCTTCGGTGTCAGTGTCGGATTCAACTATCGATTTGGCGGACAAGTCTATAACAATACTCTGGTATCTAAAGTCGAGAATGCAGACTTGCGTTATAATGCGGACAGACGCGTATTGGATTTACGCTGGCAAAAACCGGGAGATGTCGTAAAATACAAAGCCCTTACCAATGCCGTAAAAGGCTCTGAAACAAAAGCGACCTCACGCTTTGTCATGGATGACAACACGTTTCAGTTCAGTTCTATTGCTCTGAGCTACCGTTTCCCCGCCTCCCATCCTTTCTTGAAAAAGATGAAGATGAGTGCATTGAGCATGAGCCTCAACATGGAGGATGTTGCCT
>OODG01002676.1_pt1 | contig 10485 bp, 6 predicted proteins | sample 1671621 | NCBI WGS metagenome assembly OODG01 (sample SAMN06348175, study PRJEB24527) | human gut metagenome | biome: human gut; feature: ankylosing spondylitis patient; material: feces | host: Homo sapiens | place: China | collected 2015-10 | reverse complement strand
TTTGGCTCAGACAAGTCTTGAGAGCAACGTTTCCATCAATCTTGTCATGGTGGGCGACCTGAGCGAGCTGGCGCTCGGTTGGGCCACATACAACGGCGACCACATGTCGATGTACGGTGTCAACTGCTCCGTACCCAAGACTCTGGTGCGACACATGGTCGAGTGGGCCGCGTCGGTGGAGACGAACGACGCCCTGCGCCTTGCGCTGGAGGATGTGGCCGCAACGCCCGTAAGTCCCGAGCTGCTGCCCGCAGACGAGAGCGGAAACATAGCCCAGAAGACCGAGGATATAGTCGGGCCGTACGAGCTCCACGACTTCTTCCTCTACAACTTCGTGCGACAGGGTTTCCCGCCCTCGAAGATACTCTTTCTGGCCATGCACGCCTTCGACGGACGCTACGACCGTGCTACCGTGATCAAGTGGCTCAGGATATTCTTCCGCCGCTTCTTTGCCCAGCAGTTCAAGCGTTCGGCCCTGCCCGACGGTCCCAAGGTGGGAAGCGTCTCGCTCTCGCCCCGCGGCGACTGGCGCATGCCGTCGGATGCCTCGGCCGCAGAGTGGCTGCGCGAATGCGACTCGCTGGAATAACACGCCACGAAAAGCATTCCCGGGAAAGGCCTCCGCACGGCAAAGGCCATACCCCTTGCCGCCGGACATAAAATAGATATAGATAAATATTATTCTCTCGGCGGGACGGCTTAATAGGGAAGGGATAAAATAATAGAACATAAATCGCGTTTATATGAAACGGACAGCTATAATATTTCTGCTCATGCTGTCGGCCGCGACAGCTGCTCAGGCACAGAACAATCTCTTCGATATCTTGAAGGGAGCGGCATCGGCCGCCGTGGACAAGGCCAACGACGGGGCCTTCACCTCGCAGCGCATAATCGGCTCATGGAGCTACGCCAAACCCGGACTGCGGCTGTCGTCCGACAACGCCCTCTCGGAGATTGCGGCCGCAGCCGCCATCTCGACCGTCGAGGATAAAATCTCGAAATATTACGAGATGGTAGGCATACGCGCGGGTGCCTGCACCTTCGTATTCAACAGCGACGGCACCTTCACCTCGACCGTAGGCGCCAAGACCATAAACGGCCGCTATACGATGGACGGGGCGAACCATACGCTGAACATAACATTCGGTACGGCCGAGCGCCCCGCAGCCGAGAAACTGGGACTCAACAAGGGCATTAATGCCTCGGTATATATGAACGGCTCGAACCTGCAGATACTCTTCGCGGCGGACAAGCTGCTGGACGTAATAGAGTTTCTGGGCAGCATAACCTCATCGTTGCAGGCCGCAACCTCGCTGCTGAAGAGCTACGACGGCATGATGATAGGATTCGAGTTCGCGCCGCAGAAATAGACACACCAAACGTATGAAAAGGATATTGACACTTCTTATACTGACCCTCGCGGCGACCTACGCCGCTGAAGGAGTGCATGCACAGGGGTTGCAGAGTCTGCTCAACCTCTTTGCCAACACCAAGGCAGCAAAGGCCGAAGCCCATGCCGCAGGCGAGCCGCTCACGCTCGAGCAGCTCACGGCCTCGACGTGGGTATACTCCTCGCCGCAGATAGTCTATTCGGGGAGCAGTTCGATGGCTACGGTCGCCATAGCCACACTCCGCACACAACTGCCCGACATATCTAAGGCATTAGGTCTCACCACCGGCAGCGATGCCGTCACCTTCCTCAACAACAATACGGCCGTCATGCAGAGCGGACAACACAAAGGCGCTGTACCCTACATGTACGACCCCGCGACGGGATACGTATCCTTCACCATAACCCATAAAGGGGCGACGGCGGCATTCCCCGCCACGGCCACGGCAAGGGATGGCGTGCTGACCGTACTATTCGATGCCAACACATCGATATCGACACTGTTGAAGATGGCGCCCGAACTTAAGGATAACCCCTCGCTGGTCATCATAAAGGCCGTGGCGGACAAATACCCGGGTATAAAGATCGGCGCGACGTTCGATCCGCGCCCGACGACGGCAGCCGATACGCAGACATTCGCGGCAGATACTCTGCAACAGGCACCCGCAATCGTGCAACAGGCCGATTCGACGGCCCAATCCGCCCAATAGCCCAACGCTAAAACAACAAAAGGAGAGATCCGCACGGATCTCTCCTTTTGTTTATATCAGTGAGTCACGAGTGCGATCAGGCGTCACCCCGCGTCTCCGCCCCCGAAGAGGAATCGGCACTCTCCGAACCCTTCTCCTCGGCCGGAGGCGTCTGCGTTGTGGCTGAAGGCGATGCCTCGCCTGTCTTGGCGTTATTGCTGCCGTTATATTTGAAGCGGCGTATCTTGTGTGTCGGGGTCTTCTCGAAGCCGCCGTCCTCCTCGACCACCTCCGTGATACGCGAGAACTTATTCACCTTCGAGTTGACGTAACGCATGATCTCCTGCTTGATCTCCTCCTTCTTGGCATTCCACTCGCCAACCTTGCGGTGCCAGTCCTCACGCGTGATCTCCCACTTCTCCATCAGCTCGTCCTTGAGTTTCTCGATGGCCTCCTTGTCGAAATGTATCAACGCCACAAGATGGCCATCCTGCTGCGTCACGAGCGACTCCGAGACATAGGCGTTGGTGTTCAACACCGACTCGATCTCCTCGGGATATATATTCTCGCCGCTCGGGCCCACGATCATGTTCTTCAGACGGCCCTTGATGAAGATGAAGCCATCCTCGTCGATATAACCCAGATCACCCGTACGGAACCACCCGTCCTCGGTAAAGGCATCGGCCGTAGCCTCTTCGTTCTTGTAATACCCGCGCATCATCGACGGCGAGTTGATCACGATCTCGCCCTGATGCGTCTCGGGGTTGATGTTGTCCAGCCGCACCTGCAGCCCCACCATAGGCAATCCTGTCGACCCCACCTTTCGCGGCATGGCCGGTACGGCGCCCGCAACCATCGGGGCCGTCTCCGTAAGGCCGTACCCTATGGCGTATGGCATACGTGCCTCGATGAGGAACTGCTCTACCTGAGGATTGAGCTTCGCGCCCCCGATGCCGAGGAAGCGCAGACGCCCGCCGAAGACCTTCATCAGACGGCGGCCCACTATACGGTGGATCTGCCGACGCAGGAAATCGTTGCCGTAGACCTTGCGAAGGAAGGCGTTGGAGGTAAACTTGGCATATATCTGACTGCGGTATATCTTCTCGATTATGAGCGGCACGATCAGCAGACACGTCGGCCGCACCGACTGCAGCGCCGGCAGCAGAATCGAAGCCGTAGGCGGCTTCTCGAGGTATGTGACCCTTCCTCCGACGGCAAAGGGATAGAGCATTCCGACCGTACACTCGTATGTGTGCGACAGGGGCAGCACCGAGAGCATCGAGTCATTCTCGTCGATGGGGAACAGGCCGTACATCATGTTGACGTTCGACGCCAGATTGTAGTGTGTGAGCATCACGCCCTTGGGCCGCGACATCGTACCCGACGTATATATTATGACGGCCAGATCATCGGGACGCGGCACGGCACGCGTACCCTTGCCCGTCGTGCGCTGCGATATGATACCGAGATTCTTCGTGCGGATGACGATGTCGAGCATAGCCACAGTCTCCTTCGACAGCTTGGTAAACAGTTTGTCCGATACGAACAACGCCTTGGCCTCCGAATGGCGTATGAGCATGTCGAGCTCCGCCTCGGTGAAGTCGGGAAGGATCGGCACCGCGATCATGCCTGCCGTCGTGACGGCGAAATAGCAGACACCCCAGTTGGGCATGTTGCTGCTCAGTATCGCCACCTTGTCGCCGGCGCTGAGACCGGCATCGAGCAGCATCTGCTGTACTATGGCCACTCGCAGTCCGACCTCGGCATAGGTCACATTCTCGCCCCCGAACATCGAGAAGGCGATGTTGTCCTTATACTCTTTTATGCTGTTTTCAAGAAGTTCATAGAGTGTATTTGAAGCCCTCATTAAGCAATTGTCTTTGTGAAATTCGCACCTAAGGTATAAAAAAAATATGAGAATTAGGTATATTTGAGACGAAATAGCCTATGTTGGAGTCATTACGCATAAAAGAACTCGCCCTCGAAGCGGGCTTCGATCTCTGCGGCATAACCCGCGCACAGCACCTCGGCCGCAACGAAGAGGCCTTCCGCCGATGGCTGGAGAGGGGATTCGACGCCTCGCTTTCGTACATGCGCAACCACCTCGACGTGCGCTTCGACACGCGGCGTCTGGTAGAGGGGGCGCGTACGGTTGTCGTCTGCGCCGTAAGCTACCGCTCGCACGTGAGCGAGGGCTACGACACCGCATGCCGTACTCGCATCGCCTCCTACGCCTGCAACCGCGACTACCACAAAACCATCCGCAAGATGCTGCAACACATATTGCGTACCCTGCAGCAGGAGAACCCTGCGCTTGCGGGGCGTATATTTGTCGACTCGGCCCCGTTGCTCGAGAAACAGTATGCCGTGGAGGCGGGCCTCGGGTGGATCGGACGCCAGTCGCTGCTCATAACTCCACGGTTCGGGTCGTTCGTGCTGCTGGGCGAGATGGTCCTCTGCGACGAGGCCGACAGCTACGATACACCATATACCCACAACGGCTGCGGCGCCTGCCGCCGCTGTCTCGATGCTTGCCCCACGGGCGCCATAGTCGCTCCCATGACCATAGATGCCGCGCGATGCGTTTCGTGCCACACCATAGAGGCCGAGCCCGACAGCACGATCGACCTGCACGGCTGGATCTTCGGCTGCGACGAGTGCCAGAGCTGCTGTCCCTATAACCGCCACGCCCCCATACACCGCAATGCGGCATTCGACCCGCTATTCGACCCCGCGTCGATCGACTCCGCGCAATGGGCCGCCATGGACGGGGCGACATTCAACGAACGGTTCGGCACGACACCGCTCAAGCGCAGCGGTCTGGAACGCCTGCGCCGCAATGCCGCACGCAATGCCGTCATAAAGGTCGGGGATCAGTCGGACGATAAGAACAATACCCCCTCCTCAACCTCACAAACAAATTACGGCAAAGAGTAACCCTATATCTACCGAAAAACGGTCCCGGGAATCTCCATAAAGGAAATTCCCGGGACCGTACATTTATCGGCAGCCCTAAATCCGCATGTCTGCCTCCAAGCCTACTGCATATTCACCACCGGCGCATCCATCAGATCACCGGCATCGGTTCCGGGCTGGATAAGCTCCTCGTCCGTATATCCGAACGTGCGGAAATACTCGTTGAAATACTTCACCAGATCGTCACGACGGGCGTATGCCGCCAGATAGTACAACTCATAGAGGCTGTCCAGCTTCTCGGTTATGATATCCGACACCAGAGCCGCCTGCGCACCGTCAAACTGCAGGTAGTATTCGATATACTCCTTGAGCGTCTCGGCGTAATCCTTCAGCAGGGCATCACCCTTGTCGTAATCCTCCAGCAGATAGTAGCACTCGATGAAGGGATATGTATTGGCATCCGTATAACGTATCTTGGGCGAAGGCAGCACCTCCAGACCGCGGTCAAGCATCTCGCGCGCCTTGTCGGGTTGGTTCTCCTGCAACAGCTTGCGGGCAACGCGGGCAAAGGCCTCACGCGCACGCGACGCGCTCAAATTATACTGCACGAAGTAATCGGCATTGACGCCGGGATCCGCCAGATTGCCGTAGCGCAGCGTATCCTTCAGCAGCGGGTATGCCACGTCGGTGTCGATGCGGCCGATATCCCAAGCCGAACGGTAAGGCGTAAGTATGGGAACCAGACGGTACGAATAGCCGTCGAACTGCAGATAGTCGAGCAGGCCGAAATCCTGCAATATGTAGACCTGCGTAAAACATATCGGACGACTCCAGTCGAACGACGCGAGCAGGTCGAGCAGCATCATCTCGCTCTTGTCGATCGAGCGTTTGCGGTCCGAGATGTTCAAGTACACCGTGTCGACCATCAGGTCGCGGTCCTCCTCCTTGACTATACCCGAGGCTATGGCGTTGTCCTTGTTGACGGGGATGGCTATTCGCCGTGCCGGCACGTAATCTATGAGCGAGCCGTCCACGAGCTGCAGTTTCGTTCCCGCGTCCTCGCTGGCGATGAAATCCATCAGCTCCCGGATATCGACCACACGGTCGACCTTGTCCCGTACGGGGAGGACATCGTTCACACGGGTATATTTGCTGCTCGGCAGCGAGAAGGGCACGGGAGCCGACTCGTTCGAGCGCACGCGCATCTCGTCGATATACCAGTCGCCGCCCAGATAGCTCGAGTTCATCACACGGACATCGGTGCGCACACCGTCCACCTCCTGATTGAACCACAGGGGGAAGGTATCGTTGTCGCCGTAGTTTATCACGATGGCGTTTTCGGGTACCGTCTGCAGATAGTTCCAACCGATATCGCGGGCGAAGGTACGGCCCGAACGGTCATGGTCGTCCCAGTTCTGCGCCGCCAGCAGCGTCGGCACGCCGAGACATACGACAGTGGCGACGATGGCCGCCGCACGCGAGTCGCGACGCATGATGTAGGCGAAGAAGTCACGCAGCGCCAACACACCGAGTCCGATCCATATTGAGAAGGCGTAGAACGAACCGGCATATACGTAGTCACGCTCGCGCGGCTCCGAGGGGCAGGTGTTGAAGTATACCACCAGCGCCACGCCCATCATCACGAAGAGCCACATCACCACCATGAAGTTGCGCTGGTCGCGGTTGAGCTGATATATCAGTCCAAGTATGCCCAGCAGGAACGGCAGGAAGAAGTATGTGTTGCGCGCGGGGTTGTCGGCCATTTCGCGCGGCAGCATCGTCTGCGGCCCGAGATAGATCTTGTCTACAACATCTATACCCGAGAGCCAGTTGCCGTGGGCAATGGTCTCCTTACCGGCCTGTATGTCGTCCTGACGTCCCACGAAGTTCCACAGGAAGTAACGCCAGTACATGTAGTTGAGCTGGTAGGTGAAGAAATAGTAGAGGTTCTCGCCGAACGTAGGTTCCACGAAGCTCTCGCCCGTCATCGGATCGTAGACCGTATGCCCGAAGTCCACAACCTCGCCCGTCATCACGCGTCCCTGCTCGTCACGCATCGGTTCGCCGTTCTCGTCACGCACCACATCGGTCTTGGTGCGGTACGCAGCCCACGGCTTGTACTCGGCCTCGCCCTTCAGCGAGTTCCACACGCGGGGGAATATGTGTTTGAACTGCGACGGGTAGGTATATCCAGTAAGCTCGGTAGCACGCTGGTAGCGGCCGCTCTCGCGGTCGTAGTAATAGGTCGTACTCTCCACATAGTCGTCAATGGGAGACGAATAGTAGGGGCCGTAGAGCAGCGGGCGGTTGCCATACTGGTCGCGGTTCAGCACCGACAGCAGCGCATGCGGGTTGTTGGGGTTGTTGCTGTTCATCGGCGGGTTGGCAACGGCACGGATCGTAACCGTCGCATACGACGAGAAGCCTATGAGAATCATCGTCGTCGAGAGCAGAAGCAGATTCCACAGCTTGCGGCCCGCGCGGTGCGTGCGGTAGATGCCGTAGAAGAGCGCGGCGAAGAGCGCCAGCGCGAAAACCACGATGCCCGAATTGACGGGCAGATGGAACACATTGACAAACAGCACGTCGACCATCGCCCCGACATATACCGTGTAGGGGATGATTATGCCGTTGATGAAACCGAGTATGGCGAGCGACACGAGCGTGGCAATGACAACGCCGCGCAGCGTCACATGGTCATACTTGCGGAAGTAGTAGATGAACACCAGAGCCGGTATGGTCAGCAGGTTCAGTATGTGCACACCGATCGAGAGACCCATCAGATAGGCTATCAGCACGATCCAGCGGGCCGAGTGCGGCTCGTCGGCCTGCTCCTCCCACTTGAGCATGAGCCATACCACCAGCGCCGTGAACATCGACGAGAGGGAGTAGACCTCACCTTCGACGGCCGAGAACCAGAAGGTGTCGGTGAAGGTGTATGCCAAGGCACCCACGGCGCCCGCGCCGAGGATGGCGATCTTGTCGTTGTCAGTAATGGTGCGGCCGCCGGCGCCGTATATGCGGCGTGCGATATGCGTGATCGACCAGAAGAGGAAGAGTATGCAGAAGGCGCTGGCCAGACAGTTCATGGCATTGACCATGTGGGGCACGTAGTGCGTCGAGGGTGCGAACATGGTGGCTATGCGGGCCATGAGCATGAAGAGCGGCGCTCCGGGCGGGTGTCCGACTTCGAGTTTGTATGATGTGGCGATGAACTCGGCGCAGTCCCACAGACTCGACGAGGGCTCCATCGTAAGCAGATAGGTCATGGCCGCCACGGCGAAGACCATCCAGCCCACGACCCTGTTCCAACGTTTGAAATTCATATTTTTCTTTATGGTAATATTCAAAACCCACAGCCTCGCGCGAGGCCACCTCCGACGCGGCCGAAGTTCCATGCCATGTCGGTATATTCCGGGCAAAGGTAATAAATTAACGCCAAATTTCCGTCATTATTTCCGACATCGGGCCATTTTACAAATATATTCGTACATTTGTGACAGATGTAACCTTTTCGCCCGCGCCGCGTCAAACATACGGCCACAGTGCGCACGCACAGCCTGCCGGCAGCGACGGGGCCGTCGTCGTACCTCGGCGTTTTGATTTGCCGACTCATAAATCGCATCCATAATTTTCGCCGTTTCAATGACAAAGTCAATATGTCCTTTATTTTTTTCGCCCGTCTCGATACTGTCAAAAAACGCTTCGCTTTCCGCTTTGTACATATCGGGAATATTATAATCGGGTTTGATTTCCTGTAAAATACCGTCTGAAACCGTATAAAGAGTAAATTTATTGCCGTAATCGAGGCGAATCCCCCCTTTATCTCCCAAAAAATCGATAAACATTTCCGTTTTATTGATATTCTGTGCCCAAGCGCCGTTGAGACTGATACTTGGCTTATCGGTTCTGACGAGCGCCGACACAAACTCTTCCACGTCGTTTACGCCGTCGGCGACGGGCGGGCCCGCCCACATATCTTTAAAGACGTATTCGGATATATTTTTACCCAATTTGCTGTGACAAACTGCCGACACGGTCTTTGCTTTTGCACCTGAAACGTATAGAATCAAGTCCAAAAAATGCACGCCCCAATCGATCAAAACGCCGCCGCCCGATTTTGCTTTGGTCGTAAAGTCGCCTCCGAGCCCGGGAATGCAACGATAATCTCGGAATGATGCATAAATATGATATAATTCGCCCAATTCACCCTTATCGTGCAACTTTTTGATGAGTTCTACGGAACGGTGAAAACGGTTGCAGACCCCGATATTCAATATCAACTTTTTCTCGTTCGCCAGCGCCTGCATTTCGCGCGAAAGAGGATGATCAACAGTAATCGGCTTTTCACAAAACACATGTTTTCCCGCCGAAAGAGCCGCCATCGTGATCTCATAATGCGCATAGTTAGGAGTCAAAACATATACGGCATCGATATCGCGGTCGCGTAAAGCGACACGATAATCCGTTTCCGCAAAGTCACAGCCGTATTTTTCTTTGGCTTCTTTTGCGCGCTCGTCGATCAAATCGACGGCATATTTGATGCGTACGCCCCGTATCTCTTTCAATGCGGGAAAATGCTTGATATTAGCGATCCTTCCGCAACCGATCACTGCGATATTCATAATATACACCTCTTTATATTTGATATAAAAACAAATTGTTTTTTCCTTCGATCAATCGGACTTTTTGTGCGGTCCGATACCCGCACGGCGTTACAAATTCCGCTTGTATGCCCGCGGGGATCATAATTTCGATCTCTGCCCCGTCCGCCGTTTTATGCCAACGGAGGCATACCTTCCCGCGGCGATGTTCGTATTCCCCTGCGGCAAACGTCAGAGACTGCAATATTTCAGGCTGGAATACGATTGTATCTTGTTCCGTGAAATTCGGATTCACACGGATCCCGACAATATAAATATACATCCATGCGCTGATATCGCCCCAAAAATGGTGATTCAGCGAATTTGTGAGGCGTCCGTCTTTGCGGAAGTACGTACCCTCTTCAAACTCATGAAAATCCTCGAACAGCGTAGTGGCTCCGTTTTTGATATGATAGTAATAACTCGGAAATTTATCCTGCATAGCGAGCCGATATGCCACATCGGCGTGTCCGTATTCGGAAAGCACGCGAAACAACTCCCTCGCGCCCAAAATACCCGTAGCAAAGCAATCTCCGTCCGCATGGATCTTATCCAACAATCGCAATACCGCGCTTTCCCGCTCGGAAGGTTCGTAAATACCGTATGCAAGCGCGAGTGCAAGTTCCGTCTGTGTCGCTACTCTCCCGCGGGAAATATATTTTCGGCGGTACGTCTCCCGTATCGAGAACGCCAGTTCGTCGGCAAAAGTTTCATTCTGACTGAAACCTAAAACAGAAAAGATTTGTTTTGCTTTTTGACATAGATTGTAAGCGACGAGAGAATCCGTCACTTCGAGAGGCGTTTCGTATAAGTGCGAAAGCCTTTTCGGCTGGCACCAATCCCCCAG
>OODG01002675.1_pt1 | contig 10487 bp, 9 predicted proteins | sample 1671621 | NCBI WGS metagenome assembly OODG01 (sample SAMN06348175, study PRJEB24527) | human gut metagenome | biome: human gut; feature: ankylosing spondylitis patient; material: feces | host: Homo sapiens | place: China | collected 2015-10 | reverse complement strand
ACATCAATCAGGGACTCGTTTCCCTGAAACGGAAATGGCAGATGAAATACGGATTTGGTATCAAGATTATTCCAAGCCAGAAACTCGCGTTCCTGGAATATGTATTCTACGACCCGCAAGGGGAAGAGATTGACATGAAGGAAGAATTCGAAATTAAATAAGAAAGACGGCGAAGTAAATCAGAAACTTCGCCGTCTTTTTTGTTTTCCTCACCAACTTTTCAAAATCATTGGCCGATATCTAAAAGAAACTCACCCTCTATACAGAAGCGAACATCACTCCCCTACACATGCAAGGTGATAAATTTCTTTACTGTCCTGCTTTGTCAGCTTCACATAATTCCCAACCAACTCTCCTTTATTGCGATGCAGACTATCCGCCAGTCGATCAATATCAGGGTTTTCAATACCCAGTTCTTTAAATGTTACAGGCAGACCAAGAGAAGTAAAGAAGTTTTTCAGCTTACCAATACCCTCCAAAGCAACCGCTTTCTTATCTTCTGATTCAGGAACGCCCCATACACGAACGGCATATTGAGCAATCTTTCCTACATTATGCTCTACCATCCAAGTCATCCAGGCAGGGAAGATAACAGATAACCCAGCACCGTGGGTAACACCATAAATAGCACTGATTTCATGCTCCAGGAAGTGCGAAGCCCAATCTTCCTCACAACCTACGCCACAGGTACCATTATGCGCAATCATGCCCGCCCACATCAAGTTGGCACGCGCACCGTAATCTTCAGGATTTCTCATTACCTTAGGAGCTTCATTGATGATAGCCATCAAAGTGCCTTCACAAAGACGATCTCCAATTTCCACCTCCTGAGTGTTCGTAAAATAACGCTCCATGATATGAGCCATCATATCAGCCACACCGCAGGCTGTCTGAAAGGGCGGTAAAGTATAAGTAAGTTCCGGATTCATAATAGAGAATACCGGACGCAAAACTTCCGGTACACGTAGACTGAGCTTCTGCAAACCGTCCAGTTTCGTTATAACCGTATTACCGGAACCTTCACTTCCGGCAGCAGGAATAGTCAGCACAACAGCTACTTTCAGCGCTTTAGTCACTTTAGTCTTTCCGATATAGAAATCCCAAAAGTCACCCTCATAAAGCACACCTGCCGCTATGGCTTTGGCCGTATCAATGACAGAGCCTCCACCCACAGGCAACAGCATATCAGCCTGTTCACGGCGGCAGAATTCAATGCCTTCATACACTTTCGTATCTACCGGATTCGGCTGCACGCCACCCATCAAACAATATTCAATCCCTGCTTCCTGCAAGGATTGCTTCACCCTATCCAGCAAACCACTCCGTACAACAGAGCCGCCGCCGTACACGATCATCACTTTCCGCGCACCATGCTTCCGCGCCAGTGCACCGACTTGCATTTCCGTAGCCTTACCGAATACAAATTCGGTAGGACTGTAAAAGACGAAATTATTCATTATCGGATATATTTACTATAACGTTCGAAGAAGCGCTTGAACGCCCCCCATTTCATCAACCCTTTTTCAAAGACAAAGATACCCAGGAGAGCACAGAATATTCCCAATAATACATCAATCAGGTAATGATGCCCCGAATAAACAGCCGTGCACCAGATACCCACCATAATAAACGCGAATAATGCTATCAGCCAACCCTTACAACGGTTCATTATAGCATAAGCCAACGCCACAACCATATATGCCGCATGCAGCGAAGGAACGGCTGCAAATACGTTTGCATTACGCCCATAGATAGAGTCGAAGATCGTACATCCCAGCAGTTCGTCAAAGCGTCCCAGTCCGGCCACATTTCCCGGAGTATCCAGCATCGCCTCAAATCCATAATTCATAGCGTACCAGGGGGGAGCGGCAGGATGAATATAATATCCGGCAAAGCCAACAAGATTAACCAGCAGGAAGACCATAGCAAAACGGAGATACATCTGGCGATCTCCCTTCAGATAAAGCCACAAACCGAAAGCTATAGGCACAGGCACCCAACAAAGATAGAACACGCCTGCAAAGAAGTCAGCAATCGACCAGTGATGTATGGCAAAGTATTCACAAGGAATCAGCGTATCTCCATTCACGGATATACCGAAAAGAGACTTTTCCGCTTCATACAAGCCCTGCACATCAATAGGGTTCACCTGGTAATTGGGATACACCCGCATCCAGTCATAGGAAACTGCAAAAACAACAAAAGGCAGTAAAGCCACTGCCAGCTTACGGGTTGTCTTTCCTGCAAAAAACAGAACCAGGAACAAGCCCGTCATTAGAAAATGCTCCGTACGAAGCCCGATACAAGTAGCTGTCAGCAACAGAAAAGCCAACGTAATGACTACCAGCAATACCGTCTCTCTTACCGGAGGGAAATACCTTTTTATCATTTATTCAAAAGTTTATAGCAATGTGCCAGACGGACAAAAGCCGTCAGATTAGCCAATACGGCAATGATTGCCAGAGGAACAATCAGGATCAACATCGGGTCGAAGAGTGTGCAATCGGAAAATATACCGCAGAACAAAGCTCCCAAACTGGTCAGCACCACTCGCTCAGGGCGCTGCATAATACCTACTTTACATTCCAGTCCCAGACCTTCGGCACGTGCGCGTACGTAACTTACCATCAGCGAACCGATCAAAGCAAGAAAAGTGATAATGGAACCCACGAAATAGCCCTGCAAGATGAGATAATAGGATATACCGAACAAGGTAAACAGTTCACTGTAACGATCGAGCACAGAATCGTACAGCCTGGTCGTCAAGCACATACTTAAACAAGACGCGCCACACGTCCGTCCATCATGTCAAACAACCCGGCAAAGAGTATCAGTCCGCCTGTCCATCCCACCAAAGAAAGATCCTCTTCCGAATCTGTCACTAACCCTGCATAAATAAATATACCGGCAGCCACAATGTTAAGTATCAACCCGGTAGTAGTAATAAAGTTAGGCGTAATGCCAATTTTAATCATGCCACGCACAACGGGATTGATAATCTTATATATCACCTGTTGCAGCCAATCTCTGTAATTCATGTTCATTCTATTTTTTTCTCCAAACGTTGTTTCAGAAATCTTTTTAAGTTGTGGTTCCGGTAGACGAAAACCCGTTGCAAATAATAGTTCCAGAAAAATGCAACCAGCAAGGCAACCGTAATTTTAGACAGGATAAACACATCATAGACGTAATATCCCAGCAACCCGTTCACCCATTTCATTCCTGCCAGCCATTCCGTCAAAGCAAAAGTACCCCATGTATTAATAAGGATGCTCCCACCCCAGACTATGAAATACTTCAGCCCCACATGTATCTTCTTGCAGTCTTCCGCCTTAAATACCCATTCATAGTTGATTACACAATTGACAATACCGCCAACCACAGAACCTATAAATGTGGCATACAAATAATATATACCAAATAATTTCACCAAAAGAATAGTTATCAGAAAATCGATCACCGTAGCTATCTGTGCAGAAAGCTGCGCCTTCATAAAAAGCCACACTTCCCTGCGCCAACCAGCAAACCGACTCTGTTCTTCTACTCCATCAACCATCTCGCCACAATTAAAACAATGAAACCATACACTCCTGCCAATACGTCGTCCATCATCACTCCCACTCCGCCCGGAAGATTTTCCATCCGCCGGATGCCCAGCGGTTTCAGAATATCAAAGAAGCGGAACAAAACAAATGCTGCCAATCCATACCAGATATGACCTGCCGGAGCTGCCAAGAGCGTGATCCACACACCTACCATCTCATCCACCACCACGCGCGACGGATCTTCACCCCAGTAGGGTTCCAGACGGTCGGTAGCCCAAATACCGGCTACGGTGAACAGGGATATCAATGCGACAGTCGTCCACAACAGACAAGTTTCTGATATGAGTAAAGAAAGTCCGAACCATATCAGCGTAGCCAGTAAAGCGCCCGCCGTGCCCGGAGCAAAGGGAGAAAAGCCTGAGCCGAAGCCCGTGCCTATCAGGACAGGGAAGAAGGAAGGTCTCCTCATAGAAAAAAGATATAAAAGAGTGATAAGGTGACAAAGTGGTAAAGTGGTAAAGTAATACTACATCACCACTTTATCACTCTACCACCTTATCACCTTATTATTATTTATTAATCCAGATAGCTCGGTGATTTTTCACCCACCATCGTACGGATTGTTTCTTTCACCATTCTCCATTGAGTGAACAGATCATGGATCGGTTCATGCTCAAAGTCGTGCATCGGGCTCTTGCAGAAGAATGACAACCAAGTCTGGATTCCAGACATACCTGCACGCAATGCCAGGTCACTGAAAATAACGAGGTCGAGTGCAATAGGAGCTGCAAGAATAGAGTCACGGCACAGGAAGTTTACTTTGATTTCCATCGGGTAACCCATCCATCCGAAAATGTCGATGTTATCCCATGCTTCCTTATTATCTTTACGGGGAGGATAGTAGTTGATACGAACCTTGTGGTAAACATCACCATAGAGGTCGGGATATTTTTCCGGTTCGAAGATGTTATCGATAACAGACAACTTGCTGACTTCTTTTGTTTTGAAGTTTTCGGGTTGATCGAGCACTTCGCCGTCACGGTTACCCAGGATGTTGGTAGAGAACCAACCGCTTACACCCAGCATACGAGTCTTGAACATCGGAGCGAGCACTGTTTTCATCAGCGTCTGTCCACTCTTGAAGTCCTTACCGGAGATGGGCACATTCATCTTCTTAGAGAATTCCCACATGGCCGGAGTATCTACGCACAGGTTAGGAGCACCCATGATGAACGGAGCACCTTCTGCAATTGCAGCATAAGCGTAGCACATACTCGGAGAAATCACTTCCGTGTTATTAGCCTTCATTGCTTCTTCCAAAGCAGCAAGCGACTCGTGTTCTTTACACAACGGAACGTAGATTTCAGTACTTGCAGCCCACAGCACAGCAATACGCTCGCAGTTGTTGGCAGCCTTGAAGTTACGGATATCCTCACGCAGTTGCTCCATCATTTCCCAACGGGTGGCAGCCTGCTTGATGTATGTACCATTCAGACGTTTTGCAAAGTTGTGGTCAAAGGCAGCAGGCATCGGTTTGATGGCTTGCAATTCCTCTTTTACCAGATTTAAATCTTTCTCTTTCAGAACTTCTGCATACATCGCAGCTTCGTATGCATTATCAGGGAAGATATCCCATCCGCCGAAAACAATGTCGTTCAAATCTGCCAAAGGCACTACGTCCTTAATCAGCTTTTCGTCGTTGTTCTCCATGCGTATTGTGGCCATCTGTGTAATAGACCCAATAGGTTTTGCCAGTCCCTTACGAGCAGCCAATGTACCCGTGATCATGGTGGTTGAGACCGCGCCACCCACTCCGACTACCAGTACACCCAAACGACCAGTTGCCGGCTTAATGTTTTCTTTCATTGCCATTGTATCTTTTAAAGTTTAAAAAATTGCTCAAATTTAGGCTATTTTGTTCAATTGAGACTCGTCATTTTATCCGATTTAATGTTCTGTTAGTAAGATTTAAGTTAAAATGTCATGTGCAGACTGATTCTAAGACCGGATTTATCAATTCCAGGCAGATTTCTGTAAGTTAATCGCCATACATAATCGAAACGGAGAACCTTCAAAATATTCTCTACACCGACACCCACTTCCATATAAGGGGTATCCCCCATATAAGAGGTTGTGACGGGAAAACGAAAAAGGTCATTGCTGACTGTCGGATTATTTTTGTCGCTCAAATTCCCGTACAATCCCCGAAACGAAAGGACTTCACGCCATTTCAACTTTTTCAGCAAAGGCACGCGGTTGAACAAAAAGCCATTTAGATAGTAAGTAACGTCCCACGAAGCATATTCATCATTCATAAACTCCATGGCATTCATCAGGGAGTAAGACTCCGGCTGAATGGTATAAGAGAGGTTGGCGTTCGGGATAATCAGTAACGGGAAAGGTACTTTATTCCAAACTTTTCCGGCTTTCAGGATAACGTCCGTATAGCCGAAGGCCGAAAACCAGAAACGTTTCTGAAAACCTGCCTCTGTATATTGATAGGTATAATCACCGCCCAACACTCCTTTTGCAGCCATCGTGTGCGAAAGCGAGAAGACCGGAGCATCCAGCGATACCGGAAAGCGGTTCCATTGCGTCTGAAAGAATTTTTCATTCGGCGCATAACGCAATTTTACTTCAAACTCGGTATTCGATATATTCTTCACGGGCGTTGCCATCTCATCTTGTTTCAGGAAAGGGATAAGATACGAAGACTCATCCTGCCGGAAGCGGGAAGTGAGCTGAAAGGAGAAACCGGAATGGAACTCATTGGTGTAAGTCAGCTCCGCCTTGCGCTGATAGCCTATCCGGTCATCCTTCTGGCGCTTCAAGCTCAGGAATACGTTGTCCTGACTGGTATAGAGGTAATGTTGCCCGTATTGGTTTACATCCGAGGTATATCGTGCTTTCAAAGAGTGAATAGGAAACTCGTTGGCATACTCCTTCTTCTTATGGAAAGAATATTCCACTTCAGCCATTCCCTTCATCCGATGGTCTTTGAAACCGTAAGCCATGTATCCTTTATAAAATAGGTGTGGATTGAGCCACGCCGTAGTCATACCTCCCGCACGCAGACGCACACCTTCCAGCGTATTACCGCTTATGGTGGTATTCATCATACCTATATAGAACAGGGGTTCTTTCTCTTTAGGCGCGGGTATATATCCGGTAAACAGCACTTTCAAGGTCTTCTCCGTCCAGTAATAGACAGGATACGTGCGAAGCTGCGCCATCATTTTATCAACGGAAGTTTCTTTCTTGCTGACTTCCACCTGACGGTTATCGTCCCAGTAAGCTTCCGTGCGATGCGTTGCTTCGGCCGGCTCAATCACTTTTTCCGGCTTCTTAAAGGCCGAAAGGGCATCCGCAGAAGGTTCATACACATAATTCCTGTAATATACATCCCGCTTGGCATAGATACCGTCACTGTTGTCCACCAGCTTGAATTCGGTAGTGATATGTTCGTCAGCCAACTGGCGCGTACCGTCTGCCCCACGAGTAAAGTTCTGTTCAAGAGACATATAATCCACAAAATTCAGATTGATTTTCTGTGGAAAGTTCATGGTGGCACGACGCACGAAATAGGTACTATCCAAAGTAACGTACAAGTGTCCCGTAAAACCGAAGGATTCGGAATTGAAGGGTACGAATGTCAGGTCCACACAAGGCTGGCCCGCTATCGTAAGCGTGTCCATCAGATAATATTTATAGAATGAAGGGCCCAGGGAAGAGAGTGGACTTACGAACTTATTGGTAAACAGCGTGATGTTGTTCTCATAAATATCTACATCCGTCATCGTCACACTGATGGCTTGCTCCATGCCTTGTTGCGAAAGCATCTCATCCACACCGGCCTGTTTACGGGCATGTACGCGCTGTTTCTGACTTTTGGGAGATTTGCGGTAATAGTCCGTAGCCAGCAGCTCACGGTTAGAAACGGCAAGCACAGGCTTTCCCGTAACGGCGGAAGTATCCACATAGTCCGTCAGGAACTTGAATTTACGATAAAGCCACTTCTGCTGCTTTACGCTGTCGAAGTTGTTGATGGCAAAGGTCATCTTCTCATAACGATCCCGTTGCCAGAAGTCCAACTCTTTGGGCGAATAGTCATCCCGATGTTCTATCATTTGTCGCACAAATTCCACGGCGGGATTATCTTTTTTCTTATATCGCTCCCGTTTGGGCTTTACCACCACTTCATTCAGGGCATACGTTGCCGGTGAAAGGGCGATGGTAAGACGGATACCTTGTGCCGGATGAATAAGACGGGTGTATTCATTATATCCAATGGCAGAAATAACCAGCACGGCTTGGGGGCGGTAGGTCTTGAAAGAAAACTGTCCTTTGTCATCGGTCATACCTCCTTCGGTAGTACCTTTCAGATACACAGATGTATATGGGAGAGGCTCACGGGTTAACGAGTCTGTAACAACACCTTGTACCACATATTGTGCTTGCAGGGGGAAGCTCATCCAGCAAAGGCTGATGAACAATAAAATCCTTAAAAAAGTAAACCTCATACCTATTTTTATATTAAGTGACAAGCTACGAGCTACAGGCTACAAGTGGCTGCGCTATACCGACAAGCGCAAGTTATTGCCACTTGTAGCCTGTAGCTTGTAACTCATCACTTCTTTCTTCCTTCTTTAACGCCCGCAAAGGTACGCAAGAAAACTATTTTAGAAAGTTCAGTTTTACTGAATAAATGTTCTAAAAAACCACTTTTGCACGAAACACTTCCTTTTGCAGGCTGTTGTATATATCTTAAACGACGCGAAAAGCATCGAAAACCAATTAATAACCTAAACAACTTAATTATGGAATGGATAATAAACCAGCTCAGGGAACGCCCCGAACTTGCCATATTCCTCACCCTGTTTCTGGGGTTCTGGCTTGGCAAGCTACGCATCGGGAAGTTCAGCTTGGGGACGGTCACAAGCGTATTGCTTGTAGGCGTATTGGTAGGACAGTTGAAAATCGACGTGCCAGGCCCCATCAAATCCGTGTTCTTTCTTCTCTTTTTGTTCGCCGTCGGGTATAAAGTAGGACCGCAGTTCTTCCGCGGACTGAAAAAAGACGGACTCCCCCAGGTAGGCTTTGCCGTGCTGATGTGTGTATCGGTATTGGTGGTAACATGGCTTCTCGCCCTCGTGATGGGCTACAATCCCGGTGAAGCCGCCGGATTACTGGCAGGTTCGCAGACCATCTCCGCCGTCATCGGAGTAGCCGAAGACACCATGGCAAACATGGGACTGGACGAAGCGCAACGCCAAAGTTATATCAATATCATCCCCGTATCTTATGCAGTGACTTACGTTTTCGGTACGGCAGGTTCAGCCTGGGTACTCTCCTCCCTCGGTCCAAAACTATTGGGCGGACTGGAGAAAGTAAAAGCTGCCTGCAAAGAACTGGAAGCCAAAATGGGTAGTTCCGAGGCAGACGAACCGGGCTTCATGCACGCCGCACGCCCCGTAACCTTCCGCGCCTACAAGATAGAAAACGAATGGTTCAAGCAAGGCCGTCGGGTGATAGACTTGGAAATGTACTTCCAGAAAGATGGCAAACGTCTGTTCGTAGAGCGCCTGCGCAAGCAAGGAGTCGTTCGGGATGTATCCCCGAATACCGTATTGAATATAGGAGACGAAGTCGTTCTCAGCGGACGCCGTGAATTCGTTATCGGCGAAGAGGACTGGATAGGCAATGAAATACAGGACGCACAATTGCTCGATTTCCCAGCAGAGACGTTACCTGTCACGGTCACAAAGAAAACGTTCGCCGGAAAGACAGTGGCAAATATCCGCCGGCACAAATTCATGCATGGCGTCAGCATCCGCAGCATCAAGCGTGCGGGAATTGAAATACCCGTATTGGCACAGACAAAATTGGATGCCGGCGACGTCATCGAAGTAGTAGGCACCAAGCAAGAAGTGGAAAGTGCCGCTGTACAAATAGGATATGTGGATCGGCCTACCCACCAAACGGATATGATATTCGTTGGATTAGGAATTCTGATAGGTGGTTTGTTCGGTGCATTATCCATCCACATCGGTGGTGTCCCCATCAGTCTGAGTACGAGTGGTGGCGCATTGATAGCCGGATTATTCTTCGGTTGGCTGCGCAGCAAGCATCCTACGTTCGGACGTATCCCCGAAGCTTCCCTGTGGGTACTGAATAATGTAGGGCTGAATATGTTCATTGCTGTAGTGGGAATAGCTGCCGGACCGAGTTTCGTACAGGGTTTCCGGGATGTCGGGCTCAGTTTATTCATTGTAGGTGCCATAGCCACTACCCTGCCGTTAATCATCGGTTTACTACTGGGTAAGTACGTCTTCAAGTTCCACCCTGCAATAACACTGGGATGCTGTGCCGGAGCACGTACAACGACAGCCGCACTGGGAGCAATACAAGATGCAGTGGAAAGCGAAACGCCTGCGCTGGGCTATACGGTAACGTATGCTGTGGGCAACACCTTATTAATAATATGGGGTGTCGTCATCGTACTGCTGATTTAACCCGGCGGATATAGTATATGATATACCGTATGCAAGAAACTAATCGCCGCGATGCGAAGAATTAATCTTCAGAATGCATATTATTATTCTTACAACAGCTATTGTAAGAAAGAAATATATCTATCGTAAGAAAGTAACACATCTGTTGTAAGATACAAAAACAATTATAGTATGAATAATTTTATGCATTTCCGAAAATAGATTCTTGCATCCCGAGAGTTAGTTTATCACACTCTCAGGATTAGTTTATTGAACCAAAAGATTATATGATAACAATTAAAACTTAACGATATGGATACCAAAAATTTAGAAAAGAAAATGGAAACGATCAGCCCATTCGAGCTGAAAAACCAATTGATCGATATGGCCGATGAAAGCCTGAAGAAAACTGCCCGCACGATGCTGAATGCCGGACGCGGTAACCCTAACT
>OODG01002674.1_pt1 | contig 10489 bp, 5 predicted proteins | sample 1671621 | NCBI WGS metagenome assembly OODG01 (sample SAMN06348175, study PRJEB24527) | human gut metagenome | biome: human gut; feature: ankylosing spondylitis patient; material: feces | host: Homo sapiens | place: China | collected 2015-10 | reverse complement strand
TCCGAGCGGAACTGGCAGGCGGCATACTCGGTCACGGCCACCGTGTCGCCCCCCACGAGGAGCAGCGGCGCGCCGGCCGACGAATAGATGCGGAAAGCCTGGCGGGGTACATCGCGCAGGCGGCGGTGCTTGTCCACGATGTGGAGCGTCGGACTCCGGCGGTTCCACATGGCCCGGTAGAGGTAGTAGGCATCCTTGCAGTCGCGGCGGTCGAAGGTTACCAGCCCGGCGCCGTTCACCCCGTAGGGCCGGCGGTAGGAACCGTAGTCGAACATATTGTCGATCCACATGCCCCAGAAGAGCGAATCGCTCTGCAGGTTACGGGCATACTCCTCGTGGAAGCGCGTCTGTCGGTCCTCGGGCATCCAGTTCGCCCGCGGCTCGGACTGCGCCGTATAGCTCTTGTGGCCGATGAATCCGCTGCCTCCGTAGCTGACGCCCGAGCGCAGGTGGGACCAGCTGCGGCGCAGCTGGTCGCGCCACACGGCCACATCGTCCGTCGTACCCCGGTTCCACCCGACCGTCTGCTTCCAGACAATCAGATCCGTCACGAAATTGATCTCGCCGTCCTGATCACTCAACGCCACCGTAGGCCGCGAGGGATCCATCGCGTGGGCCGTATCGTTCAGCCTCCGGATATAGGGAGCCATGTCGTCGCCGCGGGGACGCAGGCGCGAGAAGAGTCCCCACATGAGCACCGAGGGATGGTTGATGTTCTGCGCCACGATCTCGCGCAACTGCTCGATGCCGTTTTCCTCGAAGAGCGGCGTGGCGAAATAGGCCACATCGCCCAGGAACGAGGCGCTGTGGAACGGGATGTCGATCCAGACCAGCATGCCCTGCTCGTCGCAACGGTCGTAGAGGTACTGCGCGTGGGGCATGACAGCCGACCGCAGGGCATTGGCCCCCACATCGCGGATCCGCGCCAGATCGGCATCGTAGTCCTCGGCCGTGAGGCGGCCGCCGACAATGGCGTTGTCGTGGTGGAACGCCACACCCCGGATCGGGGTCAATACCCCGTTCAGCCACAGCCCGCCGCTGGGAGCGGGCGCCACCGAACGGAAACCGGTGCGGACGACCACCCGGTCGGTGATGCTGTCCTCGCCGATCGAGGCAGTCACGGTATAGAGCGACGGCGAATCGGGGCTCCACAGCGCCGGATTCTCGACCGAGAAGGGCACGATAACCGGTTTGCCGTCGAGGCGGGCGCGCTGGTGACGCGAAAAGACCGGACGTCCCTCGGGATCGGTGATATCCAGACGCACGGTGCAGGAGTTCTCGCCCTTGGAGGTGAGGTGGATCTCGGCCTCACCCTCGGCAGCCGCGGCATCGACCCGATGCGGGTGGAGCAGCACGCCGTCCGACCCGAGATAGAGCGGAGAGATGGCCGTGCGGTCGGTCACGATGAGCTCGGCCTCGCGATAGATGCCGCCATAGAGGTTCATGTCGGTCGAGGTCGGCAACACATCGTTGCGCTGGCTGTTGGACACCACGACCAGCAGCGAGTTGTCGGTCCCGAAGCGGACATAATCGGTGATTTCGAATGCGAAGGCCGTCGCTCCGCCGCGGTGCGTACCGGCATGGCGGCCGTTCACGAAGAGGTCGGCCACGGACTGCACGCCGTAGAACTTCACGAAGAGCCGCTTGTCAGCCCAGCCCTGGGGCAGGTACATGTCGTTCTGGTAGTTTCCGGTCGTCTCGAGCCAGAGGCCCTCGGCCTCGGCGTCGGTATTCCAGCTGTGGGGCAGCGTGACGTGCCGGGCATTGTCGCTCGTATTCTCCGACTTGAAGAAGAAGCGCCACCCCTCGTTGAGCGGGAAAACCTCGCGGGCCTGGGCCGCGAAGGAGGAGATTGCCAGGAGCAGCGTTGCTATGTATCGTTTCATGGCATACGGTTTTTGGGGATCGTTCAGGGCAAAGATAATAAAAATACGGGAGATCGTCACCCCGAAACCCGATCCGATCTGCTCTTTGCGGCCCGCTGACACATGCCGGGAATCCGTGCCCGGACAGTCTGCCGCAGGCCGGTCAGGGCGAATTGCCGCACGATTTGACCGAATGAACCGAAAACTTCGTATATTTGCCTTGTGGACTACCTCGACAGCGATATCAAGTATGTGAGCGGCGTCGGCGAGGTGCGGGCCAAACTGCTCGAACGGGAACTGGGCATCCGGACCCTGGGCGACATGCTCCGCCACTTCCCGTTCCGCTACATTGACCGCACGCGCATCTACCGCATCGCCGAAATCACCGACGGCGCAGGCCTCGCCTACGTCCAGTTCCGGGCCCGCGTGACAGGCGTAGGCTATGCCGGCGAGGGACGCCGACGCCGCTTCACGGCCTACGTGCAGGACCCGAGCGGCTCGGCCGAACTGGTCTGGTTCCAGGGGATCAAGTGGATCGAGAAGCGCGTGGAGGTGGGCCGCGAATACCTGGTCTTCGGGCGTCCGTCGTTCTACCGCGGAACGCTCTCGATGGCCCACCCCGAACTGGAAACGATGGAACAGGCCCTTTCACGCAAGGCCGAGAGCGGCATGCAGGGCATCTACCCCTCGACCGAGAAACTCTCGAACCAGCTCGGCACGAAGGGCATGTACCAGATCGTCTGCAACCTCTGGCGGCTGGTCCGCGACCGCATCAGCGACCCGCTTCCCGAGTCGCTGCGCACGCAATACGGGCTGATTCCCCTGCGCGAGGCCTTCTACAACATCCATTTCCCGCAATCGCAGGAACTGCTCCGGCAGGCCCAGTACCGGCTCAAGTTCGACGAGCTGCTGGGGGTACAGCTCAACGTGCAGTCGCGCCGCACGGCCCGTCTGGCAAAGAGCGACGGATTCCTCTTCCCGAAGGTCGGCGAAGTATTCAACACCTTCTACAACAGCAAGCTCCCCTTCCCGCTGACGGGCGCCCAGAAGCGCGTCGTCCGTGAGATCCGGCAGGACACCGTGACGGGTTTCCAGATGAACCGCCTGCTGCAGGGCGACGTGGGCAGCGGCAAGACGCTCGTCGCATTGATGAGCATGCTGCTGGCTTGCGACAACGGCTTTCAGGCCTGCCTGATGGCTCCGACGGAGATTCTCGCGTCGCAGCATTATGCGTCGATCGTGCGGATGACCGAGGGGATCGGCCTGCGCGTCGGCTTGCTGACCGGCTCGACGAAGAAGAAGGAGCGCGCGGAACTCTCCGAAGGCCTGCTCTCGGGCGAGATCGACATACTGATCGGAACGCATGCGCTGATCGAGAACGGAGTCCGTTTCCGTAATCTCGGCTTCGTCGTGATCGACGAGCAACACCGTTTCGGCGTCGAGCAGCGGGCACGGCTGTGGAGCAAGAATCCGCAGGCGGCTCCCCATGTGCTCGTGATGACCGCCACGCCGATTCCGCGAACGCTGGCGATGACGCTCTACGGCGATCTGGACGTGTCGGTGATCGACGAGCTGCCGCCGGGCCGCAAGCCGGTGAAAACCGTTCATTACCGCGATTCGCACCGGCTCCGGGTATTCGGATTCATCCGCGACGAGATCAAGCGGGGACGGCAGGTCTACGTCGTCTACCCGCTGATCAAGGAGTCCGAAAAAATGGACTATAAGGACCTGGAGGACGGCTATGCCGGCATCGTACAAGCATTTCCGCCGCCGGAGTACGTGACCGTCGTCGTGCATGGCAAGATGAAGGCCGCCGACAAGGAGTACGGCATGGACCTGTTCAAACGCGGCGTCGCGCACATCATGGTCGCCACGTCCGTGATCGAGGTCGGCGTCGACGTGCCGAACGCGTCGATCATCGTGATCGAGAGCGCCGAGCGCTTCGGACTCTCGCAACTTCACCAGCTTCGGGGCCGCGTGGGGCGCGGGGCCGAGCAGTCGTACTGCATCCTGATGAGCGGCGACAAGCTCTCGGCCGAGTCTCGCAAGCGTTTGGGTGCGATGGTGCAGACGACCGACGGTTTCCGGCTTGCCGAGATGGACCTTCAGCTTCGCGGTCCGGGCGACCTGAGCGGAACGCTTCAAAGCGGTTTGGCCTTTGATTTGAAGATAGCCAGTCTCGGCCGCGACGGACAGATTCTCTCGCTCGCCCGGAGCGCGGCCGAGCGGATTCTGGAGCAGGACCCGCACCTGGAACGGAATACCATGCTGAAGGAGTTGTCCGATAAATATAATTCGGCTGAAAACGCTGATTTCAGCATGATTTCATAACTTTACGCCGTTTCCCCCGTTATATTGACGAGGGAGGATGCGGCTTCCCGCCGCAAGGGGCGGGTGTCGCATAAAAAAGCTTTCTATGACACGATCGATTCTTACGGTGCTATCGGCGATGGCGGTTTGTTCCTCGGCGGCACAGATTGGCGGTACGGTTCCCGTGGAACACGCTTTCGCGCATGGCGAGGAGCTCGAGTATGCCGTAAGCTACAAAGTGAGCTTCGTCAATACCGACGTGGCCGGCGTGACGTTCCGAACGACGCTGGGCGACTACGGCGGCCGCCGGGCCTATACGGTCGATGCGCACGGCGTGGTGTATCCGTTCTACAGGTGGTTCTTCGATCTGAACGACCAGTATGTCAGTACGCTCGATTCCGCCACGCTGCGGCCGCTGGAGTTGCGCAGCGAAATCCGCGAAGGCAAGTACCGCTATTCGACGCGCTTCGTCTACGACTGGGACAGCCGCGTGGTCAATAACACGTTCCGCAACCACAAGAATCCGGACAGCAATCACAAGAGGCTCGATCTGTCGGACGGCAGCTACGACGCGCTGGCCTCGTTTTTCAATCTGCGTTGCGCCGACCTGACCGGTATCGAGCGCTCCGGATCGTCGCTGATGAATCTGGTGCTGGAGGACACGATCCGCCCGATCCGCTACCGCTTTCTCGGCCGGGAGGTCAAGAACATACGCGGAACGGGCAAGTTCCGCACGCTGAAGTTCCGTTGCGAACTGGCTACCTCTACCGGCGAATCGTTCGAGGATGGTAGCGAGTTCACGATATGGATATCGGACGACCGGAACCGGATTCCGCTCTACGTCGAGTCGCCGATCCGCGTCGGGTCGATCCGCGCGCGACTGATAAGCTGGAAAAACCTGAAGTATCCGCTGGATAGCAAAATCAAATAAAATTTCTATATTTGTCCTGTGTAACCTTACGGCTTATGGAAGACTACAGCAATCAGAACGGCCATTCCGGCTACGACCCGAAGTACAATCCCCAAAGCTACGGTCCGAACTACGACTATGGTTCCTACGGCAACGATCCGTACGGCGAGGGAGGTCCCAACAAGTCGGTGAAGGGTCTGAAGATCATGATCGTCATCATGGCGCTGATTCTGGCGGCCTTGTCGGCGATCTACTTCCTGCAAGTCAAGCAGATGAAGGACGATTTCGCGATCGAGCGCGATACGCTGACCCGCCAGCTTACTTCGCTGATGAACGACTACGATACGCTCAAGACGATGAACGATACGCTGGCCGTCCACTACGAGGGCGTCAAGCATCAGGCCGACTCGCTGCTCGACAAGCTGCAGAAGGAGCGGCGGCTGAGCTATTCCAAGATTCGCAACTACGAGAAACAGATGAGCTACATGCGTACCGTGATGGAAGGATACATCCGTCAGATCGACTCGCTCGACCGGATCAACAAGAAGCTCGTCAACGAAAATACGACGATCCGCAAAATGATCACCACCTACAAGCTGCGGGCCGAGACGGCCGAGGAAAAGTCGCAGGAACTCTCGACGAAGGTGCGTCAGGGCGCCGTGATACGGGCGCGCGATATCCGTCTGCTGGCGCTGAGCAAGTCCGACCGCGAAGTGTCGCGCGCGAGCCGCGCGGAACGCCTGAGAGTCGATCTGGTGCTGGTCGGCAACGAACTGGCCGAGCCCGGCGAGCGGACGGTGTACGTGCAGATCATCGGTCCGGACGGCTATGTGCTGGCCAACGCGAGCAACGCGCTGTTCGATTTCGAGGGCGATAAGATCACCTTCTCGGCCGCCCGTCAGGTCGACTATCAGAACAACGATTTGAGCGTGAGTCTGTTTTATAACGGATCGGGCATTACCAGCGGAAAGTACCGCGTCAAAATCTATACGGACGGAAACCTGATCGGGTCCAACGAGATCATTCTCCGCTGATCGGAGTTCCGAATATACCGGCGAAGGGCCGCTTCCGGCAACGGGAGCGGCCCTGCCGTTTCATTCTCCGGCGTATCCTCGTCCGGTGCCGGCTAACGGCGTGGCGGCAGGCCGTACCGGGCCGGTCCTTTCCCTTTCGGGTAGGTTCTTGAGAAGCGGCCGGAGCCGGTTCCGCAGGCGGTAATCGATCCCGGAATGCCCGGGCGCGGCCGGCCGGTTCGGAGACCGGGACCGGACGGGATACGGTTCGCTTTTCTTTCCGGGGCGACCGGCGTCCCCGAGTTCGGCCTGACCGCTTCCGGAACCGTGCGGCGTAGTTTCCGCCCTTTGGTCAGCTCCCATATGAAATAGGTGACGGGACCGAACAGGGGCATACAATAGATGACGACGACCCAGAGGACCCGGTCGGACCCGCTGATTCCGACATGGCGGGCCATGCGCAGAATCGCCAGCATGGGAAAAATCACCAGCAGGAAGAAAACGAACAGGAAGCCGATCGTTTGTCCGATCAGAAAGGCGGTCGAGTCGGTGGCAGGCAGCATGGAATCGTTGTGGGTTTAGGCGTCGGAACCGCTCCTCCGGCTGGGAAAGGGGAGGGGGATTCGACATGGCTAAGTTAGTAATAAATGCGGAAAATCCGGTGACGTCTTGCGACTGTTGAGAGAGATTGCCGGGACGGGAAGCGGGCGGAACGGTGTCGGGAACGCGTTTCTCTTTTTCATAAGGAACTTTCGTGTGCAAGGCATTCGGAAGGGGACGGCGGGGTGCGGCGCGTCGGTCGGAAATGGAGTTTCGATGCTCCGAGAAGACCGGGCTCTCAATGGTTCGCACGGTCCGGATTCTGCTGCTACCGGTCGGAAAGCGGCGGGAATCGTGTCTGTGTGCGGTCTGACGAATAACGAGTCGGGCGCTCCCGCCCCTGTGTTTTCCGGCGGGTCGTTCAGCTTCGTAACGGCGTTGCTGTCTGTACGCCGATATTCAGAACCGGCGACGAACGGCGAGATAAGCCTCGCCTTCGGCCGGTAAAAACGGATTCCCCGAGCCGCAACGGCTCGGGGAATCGCGGTTTTGTTCGTTATGCGGAAGTCTTATCGCCCGAGCGTTGCGATACGCTCTTTCAGCGCTTTGATCTTGGCCTCAGCGTCGTTCTGTTTGGCTCGCTCGTTCTCTACCACTTGTGCCGGGGCGTTCTGCACGAAGCGCTCGTTGCCGAGCTTTTTCCGTACGGAAGCCAGAAAACCTTCGTAGTAGGCGAGGTCGTGCTGCAGCTTTTTGAGCTCTTCCTCGACATCGATCTTTCCGTCCAGCGGTACGAAATATTGCGTCGTCTTGACGATGAACGAGGCGGCGTCGGCCGGCTTTTCCGCGACGGTCTCGACGTCCGTCAGGTTTGCCGTCTTGCGTAGCAGCGCGCCGAGTTCCGGATGATAGTTCTCGTCGGCAATCACTCGGAGCTCCAGCGGCTCCTTGGCGGGCAGGTTGCGCTGCTTGCGAACGTTGCGCACGGCCGTGACGGTCTCCTTGAGCAGTTCGACCTGTTCGAGCAGCGTTTCGTCGCAGGGGGCGGGTTCGGGCATCGGTGCGAGCGAGACGCTCTCGCCGTCGCGCCGCGGCGCGATGTCCTGCCAGATTTCCTCCGTGATGAAAGGCATGAACGGATGCAGCATCCGCATCAGTTTGTCGAAAAATCCGATCGTGGCGTCGAGCGTCGGCCGGTCGATAGGCTGTCCGTAGGCCGGCTTGACCATCTCGAGATACCAGCCCGAAAATTCGTCCCAGAACAGCTTGTATATCAGCATCAGCGCTTCGGAAATGCGGTATTCGGCGAAATGCTCCTCGACCTGACGCAGCGTCTTCTCGAGCATCGAGTCGAACCAGCGGACTGCCGCGGCGTTGCATTCGCTCTGCGCGAGGCTTTCGTTGACCGGCCAGCCGCTTACCAGACGGTAAGCGTTCCATATTTTGTTGCCGAAGTTGCGGCCCTGCTCGCAGAGCGAATCGTCGAACAGCAGGTCGTTGCCTGCGGCCGAGCACAGCAACATGGCCATGCGTACGCCGTCGGCCCCGTATTGTGCGATCAGGTCGAGCGGGTCGGGCGAGTTGCCGAGCGATTTGCTCATCTTGCGGCGCAGCTTGTCGCGGACGATTCCCGTCAGGTAGACGTTGCGGAACGGGCGCTCGCCCCGGTACTCGTACCCGGCGATGATCATCCGCGCCACCCAGAAGAACAGGATGTCGGGAGCCGTGACCAGGTCGTTGGTCGGATAGTAGTACCTGATTTCCTCGTTATCGGGGCGGTTGATGCCGTCGAATACCGAGATCGGCCACAGCCACGACGAGAACCACGTGTCGAGTACGTCCGGGTCCTGCCGCAGCTCGTGCAGGCTCAGGTCCGGATTGCCGCTTTTCGCACGGGCCAGCTCCAGTGCCTGCTCGGGCGTTTCGGCCACGACGTAGCCTCCCGTCGGGAGATAGTAGGCCGGAATCTGCTGACCCCACCACAGCTGGCGCGAGATGCACCAGTCGCGCACGTTCTCCATCCAGTGCCGGTAGACGTTCTTGAACTTCGAGGGAACCAGACGCACCGTGTCGTCCATAACGGCCTGCAATGCGGGTTTGGACAGCTCGTCCATCTTCAGAAACCACTGCATCGACAGCTTCGGCTCGATGGCGACGCTGGTCCGCTCGGAGTAGCCCACGTTGTTCGTATAGGCTTCGACCTTCTCGAGCAGGCCGGCCGAAGCCAGATCGCGCTCGATCTGCTCGCGCACGGCGAAACGGTCCATGCCCGCGTAGCGGCCGCCGTGCTCGTTCAGCGTGCCGTCGTCGTTGAAGATGTCGATCGTCTCGAGGCCGTATTTCTCGCCGAGCATGTAGTCGTTCACGTCGTGCGCCGGGGTCACCTTCAGGGCGCCCGTTCCGAACTCGATGTCGACGTATTCGTCGCGGATCACGGGGATCGACCGTCCCACCAGCGGCACGACGACGCGGGCGTCGGCGGGCAGGGACTTGTAACGCTCGTCATTGGGGTTGACGCACAGCGCCGTATCGCCCAGAATGGTCTCGGGGCGCGTCGTGGCGACGATGATCGCCCGGTCGGTTCCCTCGACCTTGTAGCGCAGGTAGTAGAGCTTGCCGTGCGACTCCTTGAAGACCACCTCCTCGTCCGAGAGGGCCGTCTGCGCCGCGGGGTCCCAGTTGACCATCCTTACGCCGCGGTAGATCTTGCCTTTCTCGTAGAGGTCGCAGAAGACGCGCAGAACGCTCTCCGTGCGGGCTTCGTCCATCGTGAAGCAGGTGCGGTCCCAGTCGCACGAGGCGCCCAGTTTGCGCAGCTGTTTGAGAATCACGCCGCCGTATTTCTCCTTCCATTCCCAGGCGTGGCGGAGGAACTCCTCGCGCGTGAGCGACGACTTTTCGATGCCCTTTTCGCGCAGCATCGCCACCACCTTGGCTTCGGTGGCGATCGACGCGTGGTCCATGCCCGGCACCCAGCAGGCGTTCTTTCCCGACATGCGGGCGCGGCGCACCAGCACGTCCTGCAACGTGTTGTTGAGCATGTGCCCCATGTGGAGCATGCCCGTCACGTTGGGGGGAGGGATGACGATCGTGTAGGGTTCCCGCTGGTCGGGTTCCGAGTGGAAAATATGCTGTTCGATCCAGTAGTCGTACCATTTGGATTCGATCTGCTGCGGTGCGTATTTGTCTGCGATTTGCATGGCGCGTTGAATTTTACTTTGTTTTCAGGGATGCAAAGTTATTAACATTCTGTCAAAGATAAAATAAAATTTCTAAAAAATCGTTATATTTGCACCATTATATATCTGTATATCCTATGAGCAAAAAAGATAAGATCAAAACCATCGAAGTAGACGACGTGAATCTCGTCCCCGAGCTGCTCGACGGCAATCACCGCGTGATCCCCATCGTGACCGGCGGCGACGAGCCTGTGGAGGAGGTCGAAGTGCCCGAAATCATACCCATTCTCACGCTGCGTTCGTCGGTGCTTTTCCCCGGCGCCATCACGCCCATCACGGTGGGCCGCGACAAGAGCATCAACCTCGTGCGCGCCGTGAATGCCGAAGGCGGTATTCTGGGCGCCGTGTTGCAGCGCGAAAGCGACGTCGAGGACCCCGCGCCGGACGACATGTACAAGGTCGGCACGGCCGCGCGGATCATCAAGATCCTCGAAATGCCCAACGGCAACCTCACGGTGATCCTGAACGGTCTGGAGAAGGTCGAGATCACGGAGTACATCACCACCGAGCCTTATTTCAAGGCCCGGGTGACGGCCCTGCGCGATTCGACTCCCGATGTGAAGAGCATCGAGTTCGAGGCCCTCGTGGACTCGATCCGCGACGTGGCGCTCA
>OODG01002668.1_pt1 | contig 10497 bp, 12 predicted proteins | sample 1671621 | NCBI WGS metagenome assembly OODG01 (sample SAMN06348175, study PRJEB24527) | human gut metagenome | biome: human gut; feature: ankylosing spondylitis patient; material: feces | host: Homo sapiens | place: China | collected 2015-10 | reverse complement strand
TGCCTGTGTCCATCACGCCCGCCTGTATTCCCTCCGCATAGCCCTGTATCGCCATCAGCGGCGTTTTCAGCTCATGGGAGGCATTCTGGAAGAAGGTCTGCTGCCGCTCCGCTTCCTTTTCAATATCACGGCCGAAGCGGAAGCCCAGCAGGCACATGACGGAGGAAATTGCCAGCAGCACCCCAAAGAACGCCCAGTTCAGCGTCACGATATAGCGGGTGATGGGCCCGATATCTATGTACATGATATAGGAATACGGTTTTTCCGTATTGCCGTAGTCCTCCTGTACGGGCATAAAGATCAGGTGGTGCTTGTCTGCCTTGAAGTCGTGGCATCGGTTGGGCGCAACAGATCGTTCACTGCAATACGCCAGCAGCTTTTTCTCCAGCCGATAGGTGTCCTGGCTCCATGTGTTGGGCTGGTAGCCGTTCTCCAGCTCAAGAAACACAATGCTGGGCGTGAAGAAATGCTCCTCCGCCCCGTCGTCCCAATCGTCATCATACGCCTCGCCCTCATAGGTATAAGGAATGGTGCGATTCTCATACTGTGCCTCGTTGCGCAGCGCCTTTTCCGCCTCGCTTACAAAGTGGGCGGGGATCACTACGTTCACCGCCAGCATGAAAAGGGCAAAGAGCAGCAGTGCCGCACCGAGGATCAGATACACGATCCGCAGCTTGATGTTCTTCATGTGCGCTCCGCCTCCTTCAGCTTATACCCAAAGCCCCATATGGTGCTTACGCTGACAGTGCTACCTGCTTGCAGCAGCTTTTTTCGGATACGGCGCAGTGTTTCATCGGTCACGCGGGTCTCCACCTCCGAGTCGAAGCCCCATACTGCGTTAAGCAGCTCCTCACGGGAATAGGCTTTCTCCGGCTGCTTCAGCATATAGCTGAGCAGCCGCAGCTCAGTTTGGGTCAGTGCAACAGGTGTATTCCCGCAAAGGACGGCATTTTCCGTAGCGGAATAGCGGAGATCCCCATAGCGCAATTCATCTACTGCCGCCGCTGTTTTCCCCCTGTCCATCTCCACCCGGCGCAGCAGGGCTCTCACCTTCATGAGCAGTATGGTGGGGCGAAAGGGCTTGGTGAGGTAATCGTCACTGCCCTGGCTGATGCCCATAACATAGTCCAGCTCGCTGTCCTTGGCCGTAAGCAGGATAATGGGAATATCGGAAACAGAGCGAAGCTCCCGGCACACGGTAAGGCCGTCCGTGCCGGGCATCATAATGTCCAGTATGACCAGTTCCGCAGGCTTCTGACGGAATGTCTCCAGCAGCGCGTCACCGCTTTCAAAGGAGTGCACGGTATATCCGTCGCTTGCGAGGAAGCTATGGAGCAGTTCCCGGATGCTCTTTTCATCGTCCGCCAAATAGATGGAATGTCCCATGGTGACCTCCTTGAAAGCAGCGCCAAATGCTGCGCACAGGCGCAGCATCGGCGTCGTATTTAGTTAATCATATCAGAAAAACTCTTTGCCGTCAAAAGGGGCAGATGCCGCTTTCGCAGCCGGTATCGCCCCAAATGGTGTCGTACAGCTTGCACAGCTGGTTATCAAGCTCTACCAGACGGTTGTAGTCGGCGATCAGCGCGTCCTTTTCCGCGTCGGTCAGGAAGCTCAGGCTGCGGATGAAGGCGGCCTCATCGTAGTTGTCGAAGTCGTAGTCGTCCGGCAGGTTGAAGTAAGCCTCGTCCACCTTGTCCCACAGGTCGGCGTTCTTCTCGCAGAGGCGGTCATACTCCTGCTCCAGCGTGTCGATCTCGTCCAGCACCTTGGGATCGGCCTTTTCCAGTGCCTTCTCGTAAAGCGGCATATTGTCGCAGGCGGGCAACTGCCCATACAGCTTCTCCATCTGGGCATCCAGCTCGTTCAGCTCCTTGATGTCATTCAGAAGGGTTTCCTTCTCCGCCTCCGTCAGCGCAGTCATGTTGCGGATGAACGCTGCCTCGTCAAAGTTCTCGAAATCGTAGTCATCAGGCAGGGCATTGCAGGCCTCGTCTACCTTGTCCCACAGTGCTTCATTTCTCTGGAATACAGCATCGCTTTTTTCCTCCAGTGCCTCGATCTGATCCCAGATGGCATCCTCGTTTTCGGTAGCGATGAGGGTCTGCGGCTCTGCCTGATTGGGCGCAGCGGCAAATGCCGCAGTCGATGCTCCGATGGCCGTTACCGTCATTGCCAGTGCCAGTAAAAGACTCCAAACTGTTTTCTTTTTCATGGTTTGTTACGCTCCTTCTTTGAAGTATTCAGGTCGTGTATCAACCTTGTCCGTATCATATCAGAGGAAGCCTATAACTTCCCCCGCAAAAGTGCGGGGAAAGTGTCACAAAACTGCCACAAAGTCGGTAGGTCGGCACTTTTCAAGGTAGCCTTGACATAGAACCGCCTTGACATCCATAGCTGTGATTGATAAGATAGACGCACCTTTCTGACGGGAGAGCCGTCGGAAAGAGCCGCAAATGACCCACACATCGCGGCGGCGCACAGGCCGTCCAACATGCGAAGGAGCCTTATGAACGGAACGCACAAACAGATTTTTATCGTCATCACACAAACGGGTACGATGCTGTCCCGTATTCTGAAGCGGATCACCGGCGCGGAGTACAACCACGCCTCCCTCAGCCTGTCCCAGGATCTGACGAGGATGTATTCCTTCGGGCGCAGGCACCCCTATAACCCCTTTTGGGGCGGCTTCGTCATCGAATCCCCCCACGCGGGGACGTTCCGCCGCTTCTCCGACACCACCGCCATCATCCTTGCGGTGGAGATCACCGAGGAGCGGTACGCGGCGCTGGAGGCGACGCTGGAGGCCATGTGGGCGCGGCGGGAGCAGTTTTCCTATAATTTGGGCGGTCTGCTCCTGGCGTATTTCCGCATCCTCTGGAAGCGGTCGAACCGCTACTACTGCTCGGAATTTGTGGAGGCTATGCTGCTGCACGCAGAGGTGCGCGGCGCGGGTGAGCTGCGCGCCCGTGTTGTCCAGCCCATCCACTTCCTGAAGCTGCCCCACACCCGGCTGTACGCCGGACGGCTGCGGGACTATCCGCATTGCACGGCGTCAAGGTAAGAGGGCTTTCGCCGTGTCTGATGCGATCTGCAAATAGAAAAGACCTTCGCTGCGAGTGGACATTTCAGCGCACACACCGGTTGCGGAAACGAAAAAGTGCCAACGCCCTTTGCGCTGTGAACACTGTTTGCAGGCAAGAAGTGTCTGTCTTATCATTTGCCTGAGACAACGCTCGCATATATTCAACATGGACTATACCGGAGCCAGACCATGAAACAAAAGACGCAGGGACGAGAGCTATCAGCACTCGTCCCTGCATCTTTTTTCTTTAGTGACTATGATGAATATGCGGTCGTTTCCTATAGTTTTGCCTTGCGCTTCTTGGTGCAATACATACCTAGCACAATGAATTCGCGGCCGCATCCGTTTTAATGCCGGTTTGAGGGCATTGCGCTCATGCCGTGTTGTCAGTTATTTGCTGTTGGCAGCGATACATATACCTCATACGGGTACTGTGAAACCGTAACGCCCGACAGCGGCTATCAGATGGCAGAGGGCTCTCTGACCTACTCGCTGGCTGTGGCAGGAGGTGAAACGGTGAAGATCACCGGTAACCGCTTTACTATGCCTGCAGGCAATGTGACCATCACCTGCAAGTGGGAGACGGCCACCACGACTGTCAAGGGCATCACCAGCTTCTCCATCAATGGCGTAGCCGGTGCGGTGAACAACAGCACCAATACCATTACCATCACCATGCCTCGCGGCACAGATGTGACGAAGCTGACCCCGGTTATCGCCACAAACGGTGTCAAGTCCCTAACGCCCGGTAACGGCGAGACGGTGAACTTCACCAATGCCGTGACCTACACCGCCGCCATGGAGGATGGCAGCAGCAAGACCTATACTGTCACGGTCTACGTGGACAAGGGGACGCTGGCCGATCAGTTCTGGGATAAGCTGACGGATTTCGCCACCCAAGTTCCCTGGTGGCAGTATGCCGAAAAACAGCAGAGCACCAGCAAGTATCCAAAGTATTGGTAAGTAGTTTTCTCTACGCAAGGGAGGCTGCCGGCGTTGCCGGCAGCCTCCTTCTTATTTTCCATCCTTCGCTGCTACGAACCAGCGGCCTTTTTCAAACCAGAGATAACTCTCCCTGCCCCGTATGCGGCAGGTATATCTCTCCCACGCCGCCTACACTTTGGCAGGCTGCGCGGCGCACGTCCAGTATCTTGTCGATATGATATCTGCGCATTTCGTCAAACTCGATCTCGATAGGACGCATCTTCCCGTTGGCGTCAAAATGCACCGTCACCGGCACATACTTCTTTTCAAGTTCCATGGATATTCCCCCTATCGTTGCCATGCTTGTGCTGATCCTCGCCACTTGGACCACCAATACCGGCAACGCCTATATGTCCGGTCTGGCCGCCTGTAAGATGTTCTCCATTAAAGACAGCAAGCGTCCTCTGGTCACCATGATCTGTGGTATGCTGGGCGTCCTCATGGCCATTGCAGGTCTGGCGGATTTTCTGAACACCTATATCAGCATTCTGGGTGCGGTGGTGCCTCCCATCATGGGCGTTGTTATCTGCGACTACTGGGTCATCTGCAAGGCCAAGAAGGAGAACTGGTCTCCTGTGCGCGGCATCAACTGGATCGGCATCATCGCGTGGGTCATCGGCGGCGGCTTCGCACTGCTGGAGACGCTGGGCGTGGTGACGGTGTTCTCCTCCGCACTGGACGGCGTGATCATCGCCTTTGTGGCCTACTGGATCCTCTATTCCCTGCTGAAGAATACCAAGTTGGCCGGCTCCAGCGATATGACTATCGAAGAAGCCTGCTCTGTCGCACAGTAAGGAGTGTTTGCTATGAGTAAAGACAAAGCGTTAGATATTGTATTGTCCGAATTTCTGGAGCTGGCAAAGGTGCCCCGCCCCTCCCATCACGAGGAGCGCGTCAGCGAGTACCTGTTCCAGTGGGCCAAGCGCCATGGTCTGGCCGTGGAAAAGGACAACATGAATGAGATCATCATTGACAAGCCCGCCTCCCCCGGCTGCGAGAATGTACCCCGTGTGATCTTTCAGGCACACATGGATATGGTCTGCGTATGCGAAGAGGGCGTCACCTACGATCCTATGAACGATCCCATCAAGGTCATCAACGATGGTGTGACCCTGACTGCAGACGGCACCAGCCTGGGTGCCGATGACGGTATCGGCGTGGCGATGTGCCTGTATCTGCTGCAGGACGACACCCTGCGTCACGGTCCCATCCGCGCCATCTTCACCACCAACGAGGAAGACGGCATGGACTCCATCGCCATTGACCCCAAGTATCTTGACGGCGGCTATCTGGTCAATTTGGATTGGGAAACGCTGGGCTCACTGTGCAATTCCTGTGCCGGCGGCGACTTCTTTAACTACAGCCACAAGGCCGAGTGGGAAAAGCCTATTGTGGGCTGCAAGACACTGACTATTTCCCTCAGTGGTCTGCTGGGCGGTCACTCCGGCGTGGGGATCAACAAGGGTCACGCCAACGCGCTGGTCAGCATCGCTACATTGCTGGCTATGCTGCGACAGGGCGGCGTCAGCTACCGCGTGGTCTCCTTCAGCGGCGGTCAGGCGAAGAACGCCATCCCCGCATTTGGCACCGCCACCATTGTTCTGTCTGCCACCGAGGAGGACAGGGCCAAGGCTATCATTGAAACCTTCCGCGCAGAGTTCGCAGAGGCTTTCGGCAACATCGAATCGGATATGGTGTTCACCACCACCTTCGGTGATACCGCGCCTGACCGCGTACTGACAGGGGAGGTTGGTTATGGTATGGTGGGTCTGATGACCACGGTTCCCAATAACGTACATACCATGAGTCCGTTCATTGACGGGCTGGTGGAGAGCTCCGCCAACTTGGGTGTGGTGTCCGTGGACGAGGATATGGTGCGCTTCACAGTGTTTGCCCGCAGCAGTGTTGCCTATCAGGCCACTCAGATCGGTGTGATCTGCAGCGCACTGGCCAATAGCTTCGGTTTTACCTTCGACAGCGAGGGTCATGTTCCCGGCTGGGCGGTCAATCCCATCAGCAAGCTGACCCATATCGCTTGCGAGGCCTACAAGCATCTAACCGGCACGGATATGATCGTGGAGCCGGTACACGCCGGCGTGGAGTGCGGCGCCTTTGCGGAGAAGAATCCCCACCTGGACATGATCTCCGTTGGTCCGACGCTTCTTGACGTACATACGCCCAATGAAACCTGCAAGATCGAGGATGTCAAGATCACTACCGAGCTGCTGATTGAAATCCTGGAGCGTATCGCCAAGTAAAAAGACTTCATCTTACTTCCAATTTAGGCTACTTTCGACCATTGTCTCCTTACAGGTCAGGAACCGGGCTGCGTGATACGCGCAGTCCGGCTCCTGGCAATTTATGTATGCCGAAGTATGCTCTATATGACCACCTGTTGATTTCACGGCTTCTGTATCGCGGCCAATGAGTCCATGAGCGAATGGAAGCCATCTTCTCCCAGCATGGCCACAGCATCGAACGGGATGCCTTCAGAGGTCATAATAGCCGGATCGCCGCCGGGCATATCCTCGCCCACTGCGGGTACGCACTTTCTCAAAAGGCCCTTATCGTGGGTTAACCTATTCTGCGCTGATTGGAATCGGAGCTTTGAACGGTTTCCGAAACAGGCTCGCTCTCCTGACGGGAACGCCACTCGATGTTCTTTTCGAGGATGTCCCCGGATACTGCATCGACCTTGTAGGAATACGCACACTTGTCCGTGTAGAACTCCAGAATATAGCAAGGCTTGCCCTGATTGCGGCTCAGCTCCTCTCGGGTGAACACGATCTTCTGCGCTGCCTCATCCAGCCCTGCGCCCCTCAGGGCGATCTGCTTTGCCTTGTCAAGAGCCAAGAAAAACACCCGGAATGCCCCTATTGCGTAACAGGGGCGCAGAAAGGAGAGTTTATGAGAACAGGGCTTACGAAGCAGGAAAAGACCACCGATATTTGGTTTGACGAGAAAGACCCCCTTATCCATATCCGCACCCACAACACCGACTTAAAGAAGCGGCTTGCCGCCTACGCCGGACAGCACCCCGACCAGTGCCGCCAGCCCGACGCAGACCCCGAAACGGGCTGCATGGAGTTTGAAATCCGCAAGGGGCGGTTCTCTTTCCGTCTGACCTCCCCATACAGCGAGGAGCGCCGGAGAGCCACCAGCGAAGCGGCAAAAAAGTGCGGCGTTCATAGAAAGATTACACATTTGTATGGAGACAGTAATTGAAAAGTTCGTGCTTTGCATGGTATAACTATATTGGATAAGTTTATCCACACAAAGTGAAAGATGATGATATGCCCGAAAGGAGGAAACAGCATGACAACTCTGATACAGTATTTACAAAGAGTGCTTATAGTAGCTATTCCAGCGATTCTCGTTTTTTTGTGTTTTACCCCGTACCGAATGAAAGCACTGTCTGCGATGAATTTGCGTACTTCACACAGACATGAAGCGGGACTTATTTTGTTTGTCACTTCGATATTCGGTATTCTTGCTCTGACATTGTGGCCAACATATATCTGGATGGATTCTCCTGGTGTTTGGGGAGATATTCGTATTTTAATTGATCGTCCTTCATGGAAATCTAATTTAAGTTTAATTCCCTTTACGGTGTTCAAAGATTATATCGAGGATTTGTTTAAAACTCCTGTCTTTTTCTTTGCAACCCTAATTAACTTTTTTGGGAATTTGGCGATATTTGTTCCTATTGGCTTTTTCCCTGCGTTGTTGTTCCGCGATGCTAATTGGAAAAGATCTGCCATTATTGGATTTGGTATGTCTGCATTGATTGAGCTTGCACAGTATTTTATTATGAGAAATGTCGCTGTTGATGACATCATTCTGAATACTGCCGGTGCAATATGTGGTTACCTACTTTATCTGTTCATTCGTAAACATTGGACTAATTTTACTGACGGCTTTTTGTGTAGAGAAGTGTCAAAGGGTTGAGGTAGCATATTAGAAAAATTCCTGTTATCATCAGTTGGTAACAATTTGGATAGGAGCAGCTATTTTCGTACAGAAAACGGCTGCTTTTTTCCTTTACACAAAATCAAAAAGGAGGGCTACTATGCCAAAGAAAAACCATCGACCACCATCGAGGAAATAAAAACACAACAAAGAAAGGAACGTTAGCTTGTGGACTTGCCGTCTGAAAACAGCATTTTATGCTGTTTTCAGACAGAAAGTTTGAAAGCGAATAATTGAACTTTATGGAACAAACGGAATTTTGCCATTGTGCTGACCTCCTTTTTTGATTTTGGGGATAAAAAAAGACCGTCAACTTTTCGCATAGTGCGACCAGTCAACGGTCAGTTTTCGGTATTAAATTGTATCATTTATGATGGAAAGTTAGTGAATACCTGTTTGTTTTTTACTCATATAATGCTGGCAATTCATCTTCCGATGCAGTTATTACTTCATAGTCGTAACTTCCCCAGAATGCTCCTATATCGGCAGAAGTGAAGAAATCTTGTTCCATACCTGTTGTGATGACTCTTCCAGCTTTTACAGCAACCGCCGAATAGATAACCTCATAAGATGTACCATCAGAAAGATTAAATCGGAAACTGGTCACCGAACCACCAGCCGTAGGTTCAGTGGTTTTATCTTTCAGAGAAATACTTTCAAAAGTCTGATAAATACTTTCAATATCTTCTGATTCGGTAATCACTGTTTTCTCCGCATCCGCAGGATTAGTGAAGCGGAACATTTCCACATTTTCGATACTGGACAATTCAAAAGGAAAGTCGATACTTCCTTCTTCATTGCAAGCAGTTAATGTGAAACAGAGCATAACTGCCATAACCAGAATAAACATTTTTTTCATGTAAATCACCCTTTCTTGTTCACCATTTGACTGATAAATATTGATGCAATTTATAAAACTTGCTGGCGGCGAACAGCTTTTCATGCTGTCTGCGGACGGCAAGTCCACAAGGGATAGCCGCTTTAGCGGTGCAAAGGGGTGTAGCCACCTTGACGGAACGAAGTGACGAATTATTCTCTGTCATGCAGCCTTCTTCTGATGACAGAGAATGATGCGACCCAGAAAGCACGATACTCCAGATAGGAGAGTATAGAAGTGCGCCCTTTAGTTCCTAAAGGGATTTTATCAGTTCGACAAATGGGGAATTTGGTCAAGCTTTTGACTCAGAGCATTTCCAAGATACAAATGCAAGAATACCGCAGATTACAGCAACCCCGATGCATACGGCCCTCGCAATATTGCTCAAATCCAAGAAGCCACTTCCTGTACCTGTAATAGCACAGGCGATTGCTAAAATAGTTATGAGAGCAAAAACACTGCTAATAACTTTCAGAATGACACCTTTTTTCATGCAATCACGCTCTTTTATCAAATTCCGGTTTGTTGCTCAAATTTTGCATTCAAATTATACCATAAAACTTGTGAACAGTTCTACCGCAACTTTGGAATATATGAGAAAAGTCCGAACAGTTTTCTGCCCGGACTTCCTCACTCAATCATAAATCAATTCTGCTTTCACAACTTCCTCTGCCTGTGCCTTGCAAGCGTTCATCTGCCGCACCCATTCCATTTGGTTTTCAGCTTTCAATTGTTCGGTCACGCCGTTGCGCTTCGCCAGCTCTGGCACGATCAGCTCCATACGGTTTCGTGCCGCTTCGTCAATCTCGGCGCAATGCTCAAAGAGGCTATCGGATAGCACCAGCTCATTGAACAGCATCGGGCGGTGCATTTCCAGATACGCCTTGCGGAGTCTGCCGTAGTGTCCGAGGGCCTTTGTCTTGCGGATAATGATGTTCGGGATGCCCTTGCTCAAAAGCACCTTGTCGTGGTTAACCTATTCTGCGCTGATTGGAATCGAAACTCTGAACCGTTTCCGAAACAGGCTCGCTCTCTTGACGGGAAAGCCATTTGGTATTCTTTTCGAGGATGTCTCCGGATACCGCATCCACCTTGTAGGAATACTGCTTCTCTGCGGTGTAGAACTCAAGGATATAGCAGGGCTTGCCAGAATTGCGGCTCAGCTCCTCTCTGGTGAACACGATCTTCTGCGCCAGCTCATCAAGCTTCGCGTCCTTCAGTGCAATCTTCTTTGCTTCCTCCAAGGAGATGAACTTCGATACACTGACAGGAGCAATGCCGGAGGCCTCTTGGAATTTAAGAAGCTCGTCCAACGACATGCGGGCAACCTCGTCCGTGGGCAGATCGGTTTTGTTTGCTGCGGTAAGGATCCAGTCGGCGCGGCCAAGGGAGACATGGAATTCCTCGGCGATCTTTGCTGCTTCGGCGTTTTCCGTCAGTTCGGAGTGGAAAACCAGCGTGCCGACGGCATCGGTCTGCTCCAAGGCCTTCCGGATCTCCGCAGAGAGAGAGGCTTTTAGTTCGGCATTCGCATCAAGACGGGAATCAAAAGAGATCAGAACAGTCGCTTCGCCATTTTCCA
>OODG01002666.1_pt1 | contig 10505 bp, 7 predicted proteins | sample 1671621 | NCBI WGS metagenome assembly OODG01 (sample SAMN06348175, study PRJEB24527) | human gut metagenome | biome: human gut; feature: ankylosing spondylitis patient; material: feces | host: Homo sapiens | place: China | collected 2015-10 | reverse complement strand
TCTGAACGCCAAGGAGAAAGTCCGCGTGCTGCTCGCCCAAGCCCTTTTCGGCAAGCCCGACAATCTGCTGCTCGACGAGCCGACGAACGACCTGGACGTGAATACGATCATGTGGCTCGAGAACTATCTGTCGAACTACGAGAATACCGTGCTGGTCGTTTCGCACGACCGTCACTTTCTGGACTCGGTCAGCACGCACATCATCGACATCGACTACAGCGACATCAACCTGTTCTCGGGCAACTATAGCTTCTGGTACGAGTCGAGCCAGCTGGCGGCGCGCCAGTTGGCGAACCAGAACAAGAAAGCAGAGGAGAAGAAGAAAGAACTGCTCGAGTTCATCCAGCGTTTCAGCGCGAACGTGGCCAAGTCGAAGCAGACGACCAGCCGCAAGAAGATGCTCGAAAAGCTCAATATCGAGGAGATCAAACCCTCGATGCGCAAGTACCCGGGCATCATTTTCCAGCCCTCTCGCGAGGCGGGAACGAAAATACTGGCCGTCGACTCGCTGAGCAAGACGGTGAACGGAGAGACGCTGTTCAGCAATATTTCCTTCGCCGTCGAGAAAGGCGACAAGGTGGCTTTCCTGTCCCGCGAGCCGCGGGCCGTCACGGCGCTCATGGAAATCATCGCGGGGAACGACAAGCCCGACACGGGCATGGTGGAGTGGGGCGTCACGATCACGCCCGCCTATCTGCCGCTGAACAATGCGTCGTTTTTCAACAACCAGCTCAGTATCCTCGACTGGATAGCCCAGTTCTCGGACGACACGAGCGAACTCTATCTGCGCGGCTATCTGGGCAAGATGCTTTTCAGCGGCGACGAGATCCACAAGCGGGTGAACGTGCTTTCCGGAGGCGAGAAGATGCGCTGCATGATCGCGCGCATGATGATCCAGCAAGCCAACACGCTGATACTGGACTCGCCGACGAACCACCTCGATTTGGAATCGATCCAGGCATTCAACAATGCGCTCGTCTCGTTCAAGGGAATCGTTCTGATGACCTCGCACGACCACGAGTTCATCAACACGGTGGCCAACCGCATCATCGAAATCACGCCTAACGGAATGATCGACAAATACATGGAGTACGACGACTATCTGTTCGACGAGCGGGTTCAGGAAAACCTGAGCAAACTATACTCAAAATAAATCATAACTCTCTAATCAAATTATCTATTATGAAATTATTCAAGGCGCTTCTTATTTTCTGGCTGTCCGCAACGGCTGCGGCAGCCTCGGCCCAAAGAGCCGAAGACTCTCTGGCCATCACGGACGGCCCATGGAAGGTGCTGATCGACGAAGAGGGCATCCTGTGCAAAAAGCTTCAGACGCGCGTTTTCGACACGCTGCAGCGGATTTCCGTCGTGGAAGTCGATCCGAGTCTTTATTATCCGCTTCTGGTACAGGATACCCTGATCGAAAAAACCTCTCAGATGGGCGTCAAGAACAACGGGGTCGCCGCGATCAACGGCGGATATTTCAAAACGAAAACTACCCGGGCCGAAGCCGCAGACCTGATCAAGATCAACGGGAAATATCCCCGCCAGAGCCATACGGCCGGCAGCACGGGCGCCTTGGGCATCGACTCGCTGGGCCTGCTTCATTTCGCTTACGTACCGTCGACCGACCCGGAATGGTTCGACCGCTTTCCCAGCGTTCTGGTCGCCGGCCCCATGCTGATCGAGAACGGACGAACGATCGTCGGAAACTCGTCCCGCGACAGGCATCCCCGCTCCTGCATCGGCGTTAAGAAAGACGGCACGGTCGTTTTAATGACCGTGGACGGACGCAAGGAGAAAGCCGCCGGCATGAGCTTCCAAGAACTGGCGTACGTCGCACATCTGCTCGGCCTCGAACAAGCCGTCAATCTGGACGGAGGCGGATCGTCGACGCTATGGACTAAGTCGAGGAACCTCGTCAACGTACCGTCGGACAAAGTGCTCATATTCCGTAGCGAACGGCCTGTCGCCAACGGAATCGTCATGCGGCGCAGATAGTTGGCAAGCGACCGCTATTTTCGGATCACTCAAGCAATAAGAAACCGGGGCATACGCCCCGGTTTCTTATTGCGATTTCCGTACCCCGGGCTACCCGGCCAGCCAGCCGAAAAGCAACAGAGCCATGACAAGCGTCACGACGATATTGAAGCTCTGGGCTATCAGGAAAGTCGAAACGCTCCGACGGTTCTCGCGGCCCAGCAGAATCTTGAAATCGGTCTCCAGCCCGATGCAGACGAAAGCGACGGAGAACAGCGCCTCGCGCACGCCCTTGGCCAAAGCGCCCAGCTCTTTGGCGCGCGCCGGCTCCAGACAGAAACTGAACAGAAGCGAGGTCAGCACGAATCCGATCACGAACTTCGGGAAACGGTCCCACAGCACGCGCGCGGTAGGCCGCTCGGCCTGATTGGTCCCCCTGAGCGACCAGTAGATCGATATGGCGAAAGCCGCCACGCCGAGCAGTACGTTCTGCGAGGACTTGACGATCACGCTGTACGTTTCGGCCACATCGCCCAAGAACTTGCCCGAGGCGACGACGGCGCCGGTCGTATCGATCGTACCGCCCATCCATGCTCCGGCCACCTCCTGCGACAGGCCGAGCGAACGCGCCAGCCAGGGCATCAGGTACATCATCGGCACGGCCACGACCAGCACGAGCGAAACGACGAACGACAGTTTCCGCGAGTCGCCCTTGATCGCCCCGCAGGTGGCGATGGCGGCCGAAACGCCGCAGATCGACACCGCGCTGGCCAGCATGACGCCCATCTCCTTGTCCAGCTTCATTCTGGAAGCCAGCCAGAACGTGAAGTACCAAACCGAGAAAACCACTACGACGCTTTGGGCGATCCCGAAAAAGCCGGCTTTCATGATCTCGCCGAACAGCACGGAAGTGCCGAGCAGTACCAGTCCGATCTTGATGTAATATTCGCTGCGCACGGCCGGTTCGAGCCAGCGGGGCAGACCGACCGTATTGCGGATCAGCAGACCGAACAGGACGGAAAAGAAAACCGACTCGAGCCCCAATGTCTTGACGGGGTTCCAAGCCGAAACCGTCTGGGCCAAGGCAGCCAGAGCGAATACAGCCACGAAAGCAACGACGAATCGCCTGACGGCTATGCCCAAGGGAATCAGACCGAGCATCGAACCTGCCAGCGTCAGCAGAAACATGCCGCCCAAGGCAACCCATGCGCCGGGCGTAGCCAAAGAGGCGGGGAAACGGGGAACGAAAGACGGCAGCGCGAGGATCAGAACGGTCAGAGCCAAACCGATCAGCGTGGCCATCCAGTCCTCGTTGCGAAATCGGGAGAAAAAACGTGTCATGCGCAATATTTTAATGAACCTTTACGACGCGCGAAAATAGCAAAACGGGACGAAACGGAAACCGCGCGAAGAAAGAATCCGCGAAAATTACGACTTAACGCTTAGCGCTCCTGCGCAATATACTGATCGAAAAACCGTATATTTGCCGAGGCGTAGAACCGAAATTCACCTTCGCATGCTCACGTATTTCATCCTTGCGCTGGCCGTCCTATCCGTCTCGCTCGACTGGCTGCTGTTCCGTCGGCTGGCCCGAAAGTACCCTGCCCGCCGAGCGCTCCGGCGAACGTATCTCACCGCATCGATCGCGATCGATGCGGCGATCGTCGTCGCATTGGCGCTCTACCGCCGCACCTCGGAGGCCGAGTCGGAACAGTTCATGCGGCTGATCATGTGGGTCATCTGGCTCTTCTTCGCGAGCATCGTTCCCAAGATCGTCTACTCCGCCCTGGCATGGATCGACTATCCGGTTTCCCGGCTGCGCAAGCGTCCCTCACGTATCTTTTCACGCATCGGACTGGCTGCCGCAGCCCTGACGCTGCTCGTTCTGATCTGGGGCGCTACTTTCGGCCGCACGCACATAGACGTCCACCGGATCGCATTGCGCTCGGACAAGCTCCCCGCCGCTTTCGACGGCTACCGCATCGCCCTGTTCACCGACCTGCACACCGGAACGCAACCCCGGAACCGCCGCCTGATCCGGCGGATGGTCGCCCTGATCAACCGCGAACATCCCGATATGGTCGTCAACGCGGGCGATCTGGTCAACATCGATTCGCACGAGCTGGACGACCGGGTGATGAGCATACTCTCGACCTTGTACGGCAGGGACGGAGTCTATTCGGTTCTCGGCAACCACGACCTGGGTTTCTACATGCGGCCGAAAGAAAATTTCACACCCCGCCAAAGCGTAGAAGAACTGCTCGCCAAGCAGCGGGCGATGGGATGGAAACCTTTGGTCAACGAATCGGCTCCGATCCGCCGGGGAGCGGATAGCATTCTGGTAACGGGCGTCAACTTTCCTGAAACCGGAACCAATCACGGACGCGACACGGGCATGGCCGGATGCGACATGCAGGAAGTATTCCGGAACGTTCCCCCCGACACATACAACCTGTTGCTCGCCCACACGCCCGAGCAATGGGACGAAGCGCGCTCGGCCGGAGACCCCGATCTGACCCTCTCGGGCCATGTGCACGCCATGCAGTTCAAGCTGACGCTCGGCCCGTGGAGCTGGTCGCCCGCCAAATTCCTCTACGAACGCTGGAGCGGACTGTACTCGGAAAACGGCAAATACCTGTACATTAACGACGGAATGGGATACGTGATGTACCCGATGCGCATCGGGACGAACCCTTCGATCACGGTCATCACGCTGGAATCGGAGAAAAGACGGTAAACTCCCTCAGGCCGTCAACTTCAGCCCGACTACGCCGCCGATAATCAACGCGGCCGAGAAAAGACGCCACAGACCGGCCGAGTCCCCGAAAAAAAGAATGCCTATAAGCAGCGTCGAAACGGCGCCGATCCCGGTCCAGACCACATAGGAAGTACCTATGGCGATCGTTCGCTGGGCCAGATAGAGCAGAAACAGACTCAGGCTCATCGACAGCACAGCCATCGCGATATAAAGCCACCGAGGCTGCATGGACTGGGAAAGTTTCAGTCCCACCGTCCAGCCCATTTCGAAAAAGCCGCCTAAAATCAGATAAAACCACGCCATATACGTTTTCGGATGAATGCAACGTTTCAACATTGGCAAAAGTAGCGAATTTTCCGATTTCGGAGAAATTTGCTACTTTTGCGAAAACGCGTTATCCACAGGCGTACCATGAGGGGGAAAGCGGCAAAAGCCATACTGATCGCGACCGGCATGCTGATGCTGGCCTTGCTGGCTGTTCCCCATCACCACCACCATCACGGATACAGCATCTGCTTCGCGACGTCGCAGGCATGCGACCGATGCGCCGATCCGACGCACGCACGCAGTCAGGACGTCGACAACTGCCATCAGATTTTCGTCATGTCGGGCCGGGACGATCAATCGCATATCGAACCGATTCCGCCTATCGCTCCCAACACTTTCGCGATTGCCTTCTTCCGTACATTCGCCGGTCCGGAAGATTCGGGCCTGCGACTTTCTTATCCGCCTTTCACGGAGCCCTTCGTCTCGCATGGCAACGGGCATTCGCTCTCGTTACGGGCTCCTCCCGTTTTCCCGGCCTAACCCGACTGTTTCTTTTTCAGGAAAACGGACTTTTCATCCGCCGATGAAAAGTCGTACTACATCCGTATATTATATCCAATTTTCAAACAATGAACAGATTACTGATAATCAACATACTATCCGCAGCACTCATGACGAGTTGCGGACACTCCGGCCCGGACGGGCAGGGGAGCTCCCGCGAGGCCGAAGCGCGCGACCACGGAGCCGAGCTCCACGATCACGAATCGGAAGGGCACGATCATGTCAGCGAGAATCACACGGGCCACGACCACGAGGAAAAGGAGCACGATCATGCCGGCGAAATCGCGTTTACGCAAGAACAGGCAGCGCGTACCGATTTCGAGCTGCTGACCGTCGAGCCCGCCCCGTTCCGCGACGTGATCGAGACAAGCGGCCGGATTCTGGCAGCGCAAGGCGACGAGGCCGCCGTAGCGGCGCCCGTCAGCGGCATCGTCTCGTTCGCGGACAAGAAACTCTCGGACGGAGCGGCCGTATCCCGGGGCGAGACCCTTTTCACCATCTCGTCGAAGGAAATCGCCGAAGGCGATTACGAGCAACGCATCCGCTCGGCATACACGCAGGCGGAAACCGCTTTCCGGCGAGCCGAAAAGCTGATCGGCGACCGAATCATCACGCAGACCGAATACGAGCAAGCCCGGCTGGCATACGAAAACGCCAAGACGGCTTACGATGCGCTCGCAAGCAAATCGTCGGCCAAGGGAACCCGCGCCACGGCCCCCATCGGCGGCTTCATCAAGAGCCTGTCGGTCGGCGAAGGAGACTACGTCACGGTAGGCCAATCGCTTGCAACCGTTTCGCAAAACCGCAAGCTCGTACTGAGAGTGGAAGTGTCGCAGAAATACGCGGGCAGACTGCGCGCCGTGACGAGCGCCAATTTCGAAACGCCTTACGACGGCCGCGTCTATTCGCTCGCCGAGATGGGCGGACGGCTGCTGTCGGTCGGCAAGGGCTCGGACGGGATGTCGGCCTACATTCCCGTCACGTTCGAGTTCAACAACGGCGGGGAGGTGATCCCCGGCTCTTTCGTCGAGGTCTTTCTGCTCTCGGCGCCCCGGCCCGAAACGCTGGCCGTTCCGCTCAGCGCCGTAACGGAGGACCAGGGCGTCTATTCGGTTTTCGTGCAGCTCGATCCGGAAACATACGTCAAAAGGGAAGTCAAGCTGGGCGCGTCCGACGGCACCCGGGTGCAAATCCTCGAAGGCCTCTCGCCCGGCGAGACGATCGTCAGCCGGGGAGTCGCCCAAGTCAAGATGGCCTCGTTCTCGGGCGCCATACCCGGCCACACCCATTCCCATTAGAACCGTCCGGACATGCTGAACCGAATCATCGAATTCTCATTACGCAACCGGATGTTGGTAATGATCGCGGGCGTCGTGCTGCTCGTCGCAGGCACGTACACGGCCCGCAAAATGGAAGTGGACGTTTTCCCGGACCTGAACGCGCCGACGGTCGTCGTGATGACCGAGGCGAGCGGCATGGCGGCCGAAGAAGTCGAGCGGACCGTGACCTTCCCGATCGAAACGGCCGTGAACGGAGCGACCGACGTGCGTCGCGTCCGTTCGAGCTCGACCTCCGGCTTCTCGGTCGTATGGGTCGAGTTCGACTGGGGAACCGACATCTACCTGGCCCGCCAGATCGTATCCGAAAAGCTGGCTGCGCTGAACGAGACGCTTCCGAACAACGTCGGGACGCCGACACTCGGGCCGCAGTCGTCCATCCTGGGCGAGCTGATGATTATCGGCCTGACCTCGGACAGCACTTCGCTCGAAGAACTGCGGACACTGGCCGACTGGACGATCCGCCCCCGACTGCTCTCGACCGGAGGTGTAGCCCAGGTGACCGTCATCGGCGGCGATATCAAGGAGTACCAAATCCTGCTGGACCCTGCCCGGATGAAACATTTCGGCGTCACGACGGGCGAAGTGCTCGGCGTGGTCGAGAACCTGACCCGTAACTCGAGCGGAGGAATTCTGAACCAGCACGGCAACGAATACATCATCCGGGGCATGCTCTCGACGGCCGACGAGGACGAAATGGGACGAGCCGTGATCCGCATCGAGAACGGCCTCCCCATTACGCTCGAACAGGTGGCCGACGTGCGGATCGGAGCCAAGACGCCCCGGCTGGGCACGGCATCCGAACGCGGTAAGCCGGCCGTGCTGATGACCGTCACGAAGCAGCCTAACACGAACTCGCTCGAACTGACCGAAAAACTCGACCGAGCCGTCGCCGAACTGAGCGAGACGCTGCCTGCGGACGTGCACGTATCGACCGACTCGTTCCGTCAGGCCCGCTTCATCGAAGGCTCGATCGACAACATTCAGAAATCGCTGTTCGAAGGAGCGGTCTTCGTCGTGATCGTCCTGCTGGTCTTTCTGATGAACTTCCGCACGACGGTCATCTCGCTGGTCGCGCTGCCGCTCTCGCTGCTCGTGTCGATTCTGGCGTTGAAATGGATGGGGCTCACGATCAACACGATGAGCCTCGGAGGCATGGCCATCGCGATCGGATCGCTCGTCGACGACGCGATCATCGACGTCGAGAACGTATTCAAAAGGCTGCGCGAGAATTTCGCGCGCCCCAAGGACCAGCGGCTGCCGACGCTGAGCATCGTTTTCGAGGCGTCGAAAGAGATCCGTACGTCGGTCGTCCACGCGACGATCATCACGATCGTGGCCTTCGTCCCGCTTTTCTTCCTCGACGGCATGGAAGGGCGCATGCTGCGCCCGTTGGGCATCTCGTTCATCGTAGCGCTGTTCGCATCGATGATCGTGGCGGTCACGCTGACGCCCGTGCTGTGCAGCTACTTGCTGACCGGCGACCGGGTACTCCGCCGCAACGAAAAGGAACCCGTCGTCTCGCGCTTTCTGAAGCGCGTCTACCGCCGCGCGCTCGAATGGGTGCTCGCCCATAAGAAAGCCGTACTCGGCTCGACCGTCGTCCTGTTCGCCGGGGCGCTCGCCGTTTTCCTCTCGCTGGGCCGTAGCTTCCTGCCCCCATTCAACGAAGGCTCGCTGACGATCAACGCCTCGACGATGCCGGGCATCTCGCTCGAAGAGTCCGACAAGATCGGCAGCCAAGTGGAAAGCATTCTGCTCGAAATACCCGAAATCCGGACGGTCGTCCGCAAAACGGGCCGCGCCGAGCTGGACGAGCATGCGCTGGGCGTCGGCGTATCGGAAATCGAAGCGCCGTACGAACTCGCGGACCGATCGCGCAGCGAATTCATGGCCGACGTGCGCAGCCGGCTGGGCGTGCTTCACGGCGTCAACATCGAAATCGGACAGCCCATTTCGCACCGGATCGACGCGATGCTGTCGGGCACCAAGGCCAATATCGCGATCAAGCTGTTCGGCCCGGACCTGAACCGCCTGTTCGCGCTCGGCAACCGGATCAAAAGCTCTATCGCGGACATCGACGGCATAGCCGACCTGAACGTCGAGCAGCAAATCGAGCGGCCTCAGCTGCAAATCCGGCCCAAACGCGAAATGCTGGCCCGCTACGGTATCACGCTGCCCGCTTTCGCCGAATTCGTCGAGGTGGCGCTCGGCGGACGGGTCGTCTCGCAGGTATACGACGAAGGACGCTCGTTCGACGTGACGGTCAAGGCATCGGATGCCAGCCGGAACGACATGGAGCGCATCGGCGAGCTGATGCTCGACGGAACCGACGGGAAAGTCCCCCTGAGCTACGTGGCCGACATCGTGTCGACATCGGGTCCCAACGCGATCGGTCGCGAGAACGCCCAGCGCCTGATCGTCGTATCGGCCAACGTGGCCGACCGCGACCTGCGCAGCGTCGTCAACGAAATCGGCGAAACGATCCGGACGCAAGTGCCCATGCCGGAAGGATATCATGTGGAATACGGCGGACAGTTCGAGAGCGAACAGGCGGCCTCACGCACGCTGACGCTGACGTCGCTCGTCGCGCTGCTCGTCATTTTCCTGCTGCTGTATCAGGAATTCCGCAGCCTGAAGATCGCCGGCGTCATCCTGCTATGTGACCGCAATATGTCCTTGAACGCTTTTGCCGCTGGCCCTGATCGGCGGCGTTGCGAGCCTGTGGCTCACTTCGGGCGAAGTGAGCATTCCGGCCATCATCGGGTTCATCTCGCTGCTGGGCATCGCCACGCGCAACGGCATTCTGCTCGTTTCGCACTACAACCACCTGCGCGGCGAGGGCATGCCGCTGCACGAAAGCGTCGTGCAGGGCTCGCTGGACCGGCTGAATCCGATTCTGATGACCGCGCTGTCGTCGGCTCTGGCGCTGATTCCGCTCGCACTGGGAGGCAACCTGCCCGGCAACGAAATACAGAGCCCGATGGCCAAAGTCATACTCGGCGGACTGCTCAGCTCGACACTGCTCAACGGATTCATCATTCCGTCGGTCTACCTGATTGTCAACCGTAAAAAACCGAAAGCATGAAACGCATACCGATCATACTGTTCTTCCTCGTACTGGCTCCGGCGGCCTCGGCCCAGCGAAGCATCGACGAGGTGCTCCGTCAGGTCGAAAACGCGAGCCGCGAGCTGGAAGCGCAACGGCAACTGACCGCGGCGCAGAAGCAAGACGCCGCCACGGGCAAATACATGGCCAACCCGACGGTCGAAATGGAAAAGATGTGGGGAGCGGCCGGAGGAGGGCAGAACACCGAGCTGGCCGTCGTCCAGACGATCGATTTCCCGACCGTCTACGGGTCCCGCAACCGGATCGCCAAGCTCAAAGGCTCCCTGTACGAAAAGCAATGGGAATCCCAGAGGCAACAGCTGCTGCTGCAGGCCAAGCAGCTCTGTATCGAAATCGTCTACCTCTACCGTCAGCGGGACCTGCTCGACGAACGGTTATCGAACGCCGAGCGACTGAGCGAAGCGTACAGACGAAAAATGGAGACGGGCGACGCGACCTCCCTCGAAGCGAACAAGATCGCCGTCGAGTCGAT
>OODG01002656.1_pt1 | contig 10528 bp, 12 predicted proteins | sample 1671621 | NCBI WGS metagenome assembly OODG01 (sample SAMN06348175, study PRJEB24527) | human gut metagenome | biome: human gut; feature: ankylosing spondylitis patient; material: feces | host: Homo sapiens | place: China | collected 2015-10 | reverse complement strand
CGCTGGATGTTATGGCCCGGCTGGAGCAGGTCGCCGGCGCGCATCAGCCCGACGATGAGCAGGCTCCCGAGCTCACCGGCGCGGGCGGGCAGCTGGCGGCCTTCTGGCCCTTCGTGCCGGAGGGAAACTCCACCAGGTCCTATCAGCCGCCCTTTGAACTGGCGCTCCCGCTGGAAAGCTTTTATATCACCTCGGACTATGGCTGGCGCAAGCACCCGGTCACCGGCAAAAGCGACTTTCACACCGGCGTGGACCTGGCCGCCGCCGAGGGCACGCCCATCCGGCCCGCGGCCGGCGGTGTGGTGCAGAAAAGCGAATACAGCGATTCCTACGGCAACAATGTGGTCATTCTTCACAGCGACGGGGTCACCACCCGCTACTGCCACATGCAGTATGTGTTCGTGCGCCAGGGGGAGACGGTGGATGAGAGCACCGTCCTCGGCACGGTGGGGCAGACCGGCATGGTCACCGGGCCCCACCTGCATTTCGAGCTGCTTTGCGATGGAGTGCGCTACGACCCGGACAAGGCGCTGGGGCTGGCATGAGGCATCTGCGCTTGCGCCAGCCGGTGCTGCTGCTGGCGGCCATCGTGAACCCGGTTCCGCCGTCTTAGGCGACGGAACAATAAAGATCCAGTCTATGACTACCACGCCGACGTGCGACGCGGAAAAGACCGCCGCGCAGATCGGAAGGGCATCGGGCTGGACGCCTCTGCGGCGCGTCTTTCCCGCCGCCAGACCTTTTTGCTGGCGCTGGCCGGGCCGCTGACCAATCTGCTGCTGTGCGGCGCAGCCCTTGGCAGGATGCGGCTGGCCGCAAGCTACTGGGGCTACTTTTTCGCGGCGGCAAATCTTGCCACCGGGCTGTTCAATCTGCTGCCATTGGGCGACCTGGACGGGCGAAGGATGCTGCAAAGTGTCCTGCCGTGATTGCATTTGCGGGTCGAATCGGGTACAATAAACAGGAATCAAACCTGTGCGCCGCCTTTTTTGCGTCGCATGTGATGGAGGAACCGCTTTGTTTGACCCGAAATTGAAAGAGGCACTGGCCCATGTGCAAAAGCCGGGCCGCTATACCGGCGGCGAGCCGGGCTGCATCATCAAGGACAAGGCACAGGTGGACCTGCGTTTTGCCTTCTGCTTCCCCGACACCTACGAGGTGGGCATGTCCTTTTTGGGCATGAAAATTCTCTATGAGCTCTTGAACCAGCAGCCCAACTGGTGGTGCGAGCGCGCCTTCATGCCCTGGGTGGACATGAAAGCGGAGATGGAGCGGGTGGGCCTGCCCCTTTATGCACTGGAGAGCAAGGACCCTCTCACCGACTTCGACATCGTGGGCTTCACCCTGCAGTATGAGCTGTCTTACAGCAACATCCTCGCCATGCTGGACATGGCGGGCATCCCCCTGCGGGCAGAGGACCGGGGCGAGGAGTGGCCGCTCATCGTGGCGGGCGGGCCCTGCGTCTGCAACGGCGAGCCCCTGGCGGACTTCATCGACATGATGATGCTGGGCGAAGGGGAGGAGCAGCTGCCCCACGTCTGCCGCATCGTGGAGGAGGCCAAGCGGGAAGGCCTGCCCAAGAAAGAGGTGCTGCGCCGCATCGCCGCCGTGCCCGGCTGCTACGTGCCTTCTTTCTATGATGTGACCTATCACGAGGACGGCCGGGTGAAAGCCATCACCCCCAACGACCCCGCGGCCCCCGCAGTCATCACCAAGGCGGTCATCCGGGATATGGACAGTCAGACCCCGCCCACCCACTTCGTGGTGCCCATGGTGGGCGCGGTGCATGACCGCGCCCAGATCGAGGTGCTGCGCGGCTGCGTGCGCGGCTGCCGGTTCTGTCAGGCGGGCTTTTTGTACCGGCCCATGCGCCAGCGCAGCGCGGACAAGCTGAACGAGGCCGCCCGTCAGCTGTGCGACAACACCGGCTACGAGGAGATTAGCCTCACCAGCCTGTCCACCTCCGACCACAGCCAGCTGGAGCCGCTTCTGGACGACCTGCTCACCTGGACCAAGGACGAGCATGTGAGCCTTTCGCTGCCCTCGCTGCGCATCGACAACTTCAGCGAGAGTCTGGTGGAAAAGACCAACCGGGTACGCAAGACCGGCCTGACCTTCGCGCCGGAGGCCGGCACCCAGCGCCTGCGGGACGTCATCAACAAGAATGTCACGCTGGAGGACCTGCTGCAAAGCTGCCGCACGGCCTTTGCCGGCGGCTACAGCGCCGTGAAGCTCTACTTCATGCTGGGCCTGCCCACCGAGACGGATGAGGACGTCCTGGGCATCGCCGACGTGGCCGCCCGTGTCATGCACGCGTGGCGCGAGAGCGCCCAGAACAAGCAGCGGGGCGTCCGCATCACCGTCTCCACCAGCTGGTTCGTGCCCAAGCCCCATACCGCCTTCCAGTGGGAACCCCAGATCTCCAAAGATGAGTACGAGCGCCGTGTGACCCTGCTCCGTGACGCCATCAAGACCAAGACCGTCACCTACAACTGGCACGACTCCGACACCAGCTTCCTGGAGGCCGTCCTGGCCCGGGGCGACCGCCGCCTGGGAAAGGTGTTGGAAACAGCGTGGCGTAAAGGCGCTCACCTTGACGCATGGGAGGAGTATTTCTCCCTGGATCGCTGGCTGGAGGCCTTCGACGAATGCGGCCTGGACCCCCATTTCTACGCCAACCGCACCCGGTCCGAGGACGAGCTGCTCCCCTGGAGCATGATCTCCTCCGGCGTGACGCAGGACTATCTGAAGCGTGAGCGCCATCAGGCCTATGCGTCCCTGACCACCCCCGACTGCCGCACCCGCTGCAACGGCTGCGGTGCCAACAAATTAGTAGGAGGGAAGTGCGATGTCTAAGCTCCGTCTCCTGTTCATCAAAGAGGCCCAGGCCTCCTATATCTCCCACCTGGACCTGCTCCGCACCTTCCAGCGCGCCTTTCCCCGCACCGAGCTGGATATCAAGCACTCCCAGGGCTACCACCCCCATCCCATCATCTCCATCGTCCTGCCCCTGCCCGTGGGCCAGTCCAGCGACTGTGAGCTCCTGGACTTCGAGGTCACCCAGGACACCGACGGCCGCGGCATCGCCGAAAAGCTCAACACCGGTATGCCCTCCGGCCTTCGCGTGCTGGACTGCTATCCGGCGTCCCGCCCCGTCCGCGACCTGGCGTACCTCCGGGCGGACGTCACCTTCGAGTACGACGCCGGCGTCCCCGCCGGCGCTGCCGAGGCCCTGACGGCCCTGTTTACCCGCCCGGCGCTGGTCATCCAGAAGCGCACCAAGCGCAAGGACCTGGCCGACGTCGATATCGCTCCCATGATACGGGAAGTACACTTCCTGTCCGGCGCTCATGCCGTTACCGGCACCGTGGTGGTCCAGGCCCAGAACCCCGGCCTGAACCCCCAGCTGCTGGAGAAGGCCATCGCGGCCCACCTGCCGGCGCTGACTCCGGACTTCACTCGCATCCGCCGCCGCGAGCTGCTGGACGCCTCCGGCAACATTTTTCGTTGATATAGTAAAAAACCCTTGCATTTCTCTGCCATCTATGCTATTCTATCATGGCGTGAAAAGGGCGGTCCTCTGTCGCCGATATCCCGAATGTGCGCGGATATCGTCAAATGGCGGCATGAACACCTATAATTTAGGAGGAAATATCCATGGATCTCATCAAAGCACTGAACGAGAAGCAGCTGAAGGAAGTCCCCCAGATCCTGGTGGGCGACACCGTTCGCGTCCACGTGAAGGTCAAGGAAGGCGCCCGTGAGCGCGTCCAGGTCTTCGAGGGCACCGTCATCGCCAAGAAGCACGGCGGCATCGAAGAGACCATCACCGTCCGCCGCCTGTCCTACGGCGTCGGCGTGGAAAAGGTCTTCCCCGTCCACTCTCCCTCTATCGAGAAGATCGAGACCGTGCGCCACGGCTATGTCCGCCGCGCCAAGCTGTACTACCTGCGCGACCGCGTCGGCAAGGCAGCCAAGGTCCGCGAGAAGCTGTAAGCATCGATCCAAAAGAGAGCATCCACCAAAAGTGGGTGCTTTTCTTTTTCTCCTGCGTATGCTATACTACCCTCGAGAAGAGAGGTGTCTCTATGCAAATCGACAATCTGAGCTGGTTCCCCGGTCACATGACTAAGACCAAGCGCATGATCTCCGCCGAGATCAAAAATATGGACGCCGTCTGCGAGATCGTGGACGCCCGCATCCCGATGTCCTCCCGCAACCCGGACGTGGACGAGCTGACCGCCGGCAAGCCCCGGCTCATCGTCCTCAACCGTGCCGACCAGGCCGACCCGGCCGAGACCCGCCGCTGGACCCAGTATTTCCGCGCCCAGGGCTGCGCCGTGCTGGAGGCAAACGCCAAAAACGGCGTGGGTACCGAGAAATTTTCCGCCGCCGTCCGCGAGCTGCTGCGGGATAAGCTGGCCGCCGCCGCGGCCAGGGGCCAGGTAGGCAAGGTGGTCCGTGTCATGGTCCTGGGTGTCCCCAATGTGGGCAAGTCCACCTTTATCAATAAGGTGGCCCACCGCAAGACCGCCCGGGCCGAGGACCGTCCCGGCGTCACCCGTTCCAAGCAGTGGGTCCCCGTGGACCCCACGCTGGAGCTGCTGGACACCCCCGGCATCCTCTGGCCGAAGTTCGACGACCCGGAGGTTGGCAAGCGTTTAGCCTTTACAGGAGCGGTGAAGGACGATGTGCTGGATATCGAGGAGCTGGCCTGCTATCTCATGGACTATTTGGCCGCCCACTACGCCGATACCCTCACCGAACGCTATAAAATAGAGGTGGAGCCCAGCGACACCGGCTACGAGCTGCTGGAGAAGGCCGGGCGTAAGCGCGGGTTTCTCATGCGCGGCGCCCAGGTGGACACCGAGCGCATGGCCCGCATCCTGCTGGACGAGTTCCGCGCCGGCAAGCTGGGTCGCTTCACGTTGGAGACTGCACCCACGGAGGAGGTAACGCCATGAATTGTCCCGTTTGCGGAAAAGAGATGGAGCAGGGTAAGCTCCTGGCCTGCGGCAGCCGCGGTCTGTACTTTCTGCCGCCGGACGGCGATGCCGATGCCCTGATCCTGACGAAGAAATACATCACCGGTCAGAACGGCATCGTGCTGGACGGCTGGCACTATTCGACGGGGTTTGCCTTCAGCGAAACGGAGCTCCCCGCCTCCGTCTGCCGCGCGTGCAGGAAGATATTAGTGGAGTATTGCTGATATGGAAGATCTGAGCTACGAACAGCAGGCCCATGACGCTGGCTATGCCCTTGTCTGCGGGGTGGATGAGGCCGGTGCCGGTCCGCTGATGGGACCTGTTTACGCCGCCGCCGTTATTCTCCCGGAGAAGTTCGAGCTTCCCGGCCTGAATGACTCCAAAAAGCTGACGGAAAAGAAGCGGGAGGCCCTGTTCCTGCGGATACAGCAGCAGGCCCTGACCTGGTCCGTGGCCTCCGTCTCCGCTGGGGAGATCGACGAGACGGATATCCTCTCCGCCCGCATGAAGGCCATGCAGCTGGCCATCGATGGTCTGGCACCACGGCCGGACTTCGCCCTCATTGACGGCAACCGTGACCACGGTAAGTTCGCTGCCGTCACCACGCCCCACCGCTGTATCGTGGGCGGTGACGCGCACGCCGCCTCCATCGCCGCCGCCTCCATCCTGGCCAAGGTCAGCCGTGACCACTATGTCATCGACGTGCTGGATAAGCAGTACCCGGAGTATCAGTTTGCCAGGCACAAGGGCTACGGTACAAAGCTGCATTACGAAATGCTGGATAAGTTCGGCCCATGCGCGGAACATCGTATGTCCTTCCTGAAAAAATGGTCCGCCGGTGGGCGGACATAAAGCGTTTTTCACGGCATGGCACAGAGCATCTACAGAATATTCACATAAGGTACAGCCCGGATACCGAGCAGATACAGATCCGGTATAAAAAAAGTAGAGACAAGGTATCAGAAACGTTTAAACAAAATACAGGTATCTGCACAGAAAATAGCGGGATTTTTTCCTGTGCAGACCGCGTCGAAAAGGGGAGGTTAACGATGAGCCGTTCAGAAGGTGTTTGGGGCGAGGCTCTGGTGGCCGACTATCTCCGGGAAAAAGGGTATAAGCTGGCGGCACACAGCTACCGCTGCCGCTTCGGCGAGATCGACCTGATCGCCTGGGATAAGAGCGTCCTCTGCTTCGTGGAGGTCAAGACCCGCACCAATACGCAGATGGGCCTGCCCCGGGAATACGTCACCGCCGGCAAACAGGCCCGTATCCGAAAAACCGCGCTCTTTTACCTCTGCGACAATGGCCTTGACTGCCCCGCCCGCTTTGATGTGGCCGAGGTCTACGCCGCCGCGCCCGGGGATGAAAAAAGCGTCCGTATCGTGTACTTGGAGGACGCCTTTCAGTGACAGAAATTGGAAAGAAAACCGAAAAAAACAGGGGGTACAGCCTGCCTGCGCTGCTGTAAGAAAGGAATATTTTTGTGACGGAAATACAGAATATACCGTATTTTGACGGACATTGTGATACGATATGGCGCTGCATGAAAAGAGAGGCGGTGCCGGACTACGGCGCTACGGAGGACGAGTGCCGCGCCTACTTTTCCGCCTGCGCCGCCCTGCGGGAAAACAGGGGCCACGTGGACCTGCTCCGTGGTCAACACTACCGGAAACGCGCTCAGTTTTTTGCCCTGTACGACGATGTACGTGCGCTGCCCCCAAATACCGCATGGACGAAACTCCGTGAAATGCACGATTGGTTCCTTTTCCAAATACAGGAAAATTCCGACCTGGTCTCACTCTGCAAAACCGGTGCGGAGGTGGACGCTGTAGCTGCCCAACACCGGACCGCCGCGCTCTTGAGCGTCGAGGGGGCCGACCTGCTGGACTGTGCCCTGGATCACCTGGAAACCGTGGCCTCCTGGGGAGTCCGACTGATCAATCCGGTCTGGAACAACGCCAATGTCCTCTCAGGCTCCTGCGCCGATGAGCCTGACCGCGGATTGTCTGTTTATGGCCGTGAATTCGTTGCAAAAATGTATGAATACGGAATATTTGCAGATGTTTCTCACATATCTGATGCCGGTTTCTGGGACGTGATACAGGCAGCGAAAGGCCCCGTCGTGGCCTCTCATTCCAACGCCCGCACCCCCGGCCTGTGCCCGCACAGACGAAATCTTACCGATGATATGTTCCGCGCCGTCCGCGATACCGGCGGCGTGGTCGGCATCAATCTCTACCTCGATTTCGTAGGCGGCGGCCACATGGACGATCTCATTGCCCACATCGAGCATTTTCTCTCACTTAGCGGCGAGTCGACAGTTGCCATCGGCGGCGACCTGGATGGCTGCGAGGCCCTGGCTGCCGGTATGACCGGCGTGCAGGACGTGGCTAAGCTCTATCAGGCGTTGGAGGAGAGGGGGTATCCCCAGTCGCTGCTGGAGGATATTTTCTGGAACAACTGGCGAAGGATATTGTGAAGTGATGTCGCATTACATATACTGAAAATAAAGAGAGGAGGGGACCTGTGGCACTCTATACCATCGGCGATCTACACCTGTCCCTGGGCAGCGACAAGCCTATGGATATCTTCGGCGACCGCTGGCAGAATTATGTGGAGAAGATACAACGAGGTTTCTCGGCGGTGACGGAAAATGACACCACCGTGCTCTGCGGCGATCTCAGTTGGGGTATGAGCCTGGAGGAGTCACTGAACGATTTAACGTTTATTCACAACCTCCCGGGCCGGAAGATTTTAATGAAGGGCAACCACGATTACTGGTGGAACACCGCCGCCAAAATGCAGCGCTTTTTTGACGAGTACGGCCTGTATTCCCTGGAGATACTGCACAACAATTGTCTCTATTATAACGATATATCGTTATGCGGCACCCGCGGCTGGTTTTACGAGCTGGACAACCAGGGCACACACAACGAAAAAATGTTAGCGCGAGAGGTAGGAAGACTGGAAATATCATTGAAAATGGCGGGTGAAAGTTGTGAAAAGATATGTTTTCTGCATTACCCGCCTTTGTATCAGGGCTATGAATGTCCGGAGATACTGCGCCTGCTGCAGCGCTACGGCGTTAAGGAGTGCTATTTCGGCCACCTCCACGGCGCCGCCCAGAAGCGTGCGCTGGAGGGCCGCCATTACAACACGGAATTCCATCTGGTGGCCGCTGACTACCTGGATTTTACCCCTGTCAAGATTTGCGATTGATCACTAATTGCTGCGGCATACAGAAATCTGAAAAAACAGGGAAAAAACTAAAAAAAATAGTGGAAATTTTCGTAGCTTTCTGCTATGATACTATATTGTATGGACATCGGCACGACAACCTGTCCATGCGGAACGGAGGAAATAACAAATGACTGTGAAAAGCTGCGAGAAACTGGAAAAGAGCAGGGTCGCACTGACCATCGAGACGAGCGCCGAGGAATTCGAGGCCGCCGTCAACAAAGCGTATCTGAAGATGCGCGGTAAGATTAACGTACCCGGCTTCCGCGTGGGTAAGGCCCCCCGTAAGATCATCGAGAAGATGTACGGCGCCGAGGTCTTTTATGAGGAAGCCGTGAATATCATTCTCCCCGACGCCTATGAGGCCGCCGTGAAGGAGCAGGAACTGAACGTCGTCGGCTATCCCGAGGTGGAGCTGGAGAGTTGTACCAAGGACGGTGTGGTGTTCAAGTGCACCGTGGCCGTGTATCCCGAGGTGAAGCTGGGCCAGTACAAGGGCCTGGAGGCGCCTAAGGCGGAGGTCAAGGTGGCTGCTGCCGATGTGAACGCTCGGCTGAAAGAGATGGCGGACCGCAACAGCCGTCTGGTTTCCGTGGACCGCGCCGTGAAGAAGGGCGACACCGCGGATATCGATTTTGAGGGCTTTGACAACGGCAAGGCATTCGATGGCGGCAAGGGTGAGAACTTTGATCTGGAGATCGGCTCCGGCAGCTTTGTCCCCGGTTTCGAGGACCAGCTGATCGGCATGAAGGCCGGCGAGGAGAAGGATATCGACATTACCTTCCCCGAGAACTACACCCCTGAGCTGGCTGGCAAGCCCGTGGTCTTTCATGTGAAGATCAACGAGGTCAAGGTCAAGGAGGTCCCCGCCATTGACGACGAGTTTGCCAAAGATGTGTCCGAGTTTGACACGCTGAAGGACCTGAAGGCCGATATTAAAAAGAAGATGACCGTCGAGCGCACCGAGGCTGCCCAGCACGCCTTTGAGGACGTGCTGATGGCCAAGGTGGCCGAGAGCGTCGAGGCCGAGATCCCCACCGAGATGGTGGAGCTGCAGGCCGCCCAGATGACCGAGGGCTTCAAGCAGCAGCTGGCCTCTCAGGGCATCCCCTTCGACCAGTATCTGAAGATGACCAATACCACCGAGGCCGACTTTATCAAGCAGGCCTACGGCCCTGCCGAGCAGCAGGTGAAGATGGATCTGGCCGTCAAGGCGATCATCGATGCCGAGAAGTTGGATGCCACCGACGACGAGGTGGAGGCTGAGATGAAGAACGTGGCCGACAAATACGGTATGGATCTGGATACCGTGAAGAAGTATCTGCGCCCCGAGGAAGTGAAGGAGCAGGTCATCCGTGAGAAGGTCATCAAGGTCGTGGCGGACAGCGCCAAGGCTGTGGCCCCCGCTGAGGAGAAGGCCGAACTGGAGGCCGAGGGCGAGATCGTGGAGAAGCCCGCCAAGAAGCCTGCCGCCAAGAAGACGACGAAGAAGGCCGAGGGTGAGGAGAAGGCCGAGAAGGCCCCCGCCAAGAAGCCTGCGGCTAAGAAGACCGCCAAGAAGGACGCGGAGTAATTCGCTGTATACAAGAGAGAAAAGCCGGCGCGGCGGGGTGAAAACATTTCCCCCGCCGCCGCGGGCTCTTATGAAAAACACAGTCGGGTGGGTATAATCAGGCATCTATCATACAGGAGGTATTTTTTATGAGCTTAGTCCCTTACGTTGTGGAGCAGACCAACCGCGGTGAGCGTTCCTATGACATTTTCTCCCGCTTGCTCAACGACCGTATCGTATTCCTGGGCGAAGAGGTGAATGATACCACAGCCAGCCTCGTCGTGGCACAGCTTCTCTATCTCGAGGCGCAGGACCCCGACAAGGATATTCAGATGTATATCAACAGCCCCGGCGGCAGCGTGACCGCCGGTATGGCCATTTATGACACCATGCAGTACATTAAGTGCGACGTGTCCACCATCTGCATCGGCATGGCCGCCAGCATGGGTGCGTTCCTGCTGTCCAGCGGTGCCAAGGGAAAGCGCATCGCGCTGCCCAACGCGGAGATCATGATCCACCAGCCCTCCGCCGGTACCCAGGGCAAGGTCACGGATATGGAGATCGATGTGGAGCATTTCCTGAAGATCAAGCAGCGCCTGAACAAGATCATGGCGGAGAATACCGGCAAGACGCCGGAGCAGATCAAGACGGATTCCGAGCGCGACAACTGGATGATCGCGGAGGAGGCCCGGGAATACGGTCTGGTGGATAAGGTCATATATAAGAGGTAAAAACGAATGGAAAAAGATAAGAA
>OODG01002655.1_pt1 | contig 10533 bp, 7 predicted proteins | sample 1671621 | NCBI WGS metagenome assembly OODG01 (sample SAMN06348175, study PRJEB24527) | human gut metagenome | biome: human gut; feature: ankylosing spondylitis patient; material: feces | host: Homo sapiens | place: China | collected 2015-10 | reverse complement strand
TGTAACACGTCTCCAGCCGGAGCGTGTAGCTACCGTCCGCAAGATTGGCCGGCGTGGTGAACATCAGGCGACTCGGGTCGTTGATACCCAGGACAGTGATGGTGACGGCGGTGGCGTCATCTGCGTCCATGTCTTTTTCATGGGTGTCACACGTATCGCTTCGCGAATGAGGCTTAAATGTATGAATATTAATTTGAATTCCAAAGACTTTCGGAAGAATTGTCGCACCATAAGGAAATCAGATAACCACCCTAGAAAAATCGGACAGAACTCCTTATCCATATACTTATAATATCCCGTGATAGCTACCATAGCGGCGTTATCCGTGGTGAACGAGAACTTCGGGATATGCACTTTCCAGCCATAACGTTTGGCGTGATCCAAGAATGCCTCACGCAAACCGGAATTGGCCGATACACCTCCGGCGACGGCTACTTCCTTTATATGCAAATCCTTCGCCGCCTTACGCAATTTACTCATCAAGATATCGATTACCGTAGCTTGCAAGGAAGCGCATAGGTCTCGCTTGTTCTTCTCGATAAAATCCGGATCATCTTTCAAATGATCACGCAAGGTATATAAGAAGGAAGTCTTCAGGCCACTGAAGCTATAGTCATATCCGGGGATATGCGGCTTGCTGAACGTAAAGGCATTCGGATTGCCCTCGTTCGCCAAACGATTCACGACTGGGCCACCGGGATAACCCAGTCCCATCACCTTGGCGCATTTGTCGAAAGCCTCTCCCGCTGCGTCGTCGATCGTCTGGCCGATCACCTCCATATCATTATAAGCGTTCACCTTTATGATTTGCGAGTTACCGCCCGAAACCAACAAGCAAAGGAAAGGAAACGAGGGAGCATGGTCATCGTCCGGAGTCTCCTTGATAAAATGAGCCAACACGTGAGCCTGTAAATGATTGACCTCGATCATCGGGATATCCAAGGAAGCGGCCAACCCCTTGGCGAACGAGGTCCCGACCAATAAAGAACCCATCAAACCCGGCCCACGAGTAAACGCCACGGCACTCAACTCGGACTTATCGATGCCGGCACGCTTGATGGCCTCGGCCACTACCGGAATGATATTCTGCTGGTGCGCGCGCGAGGCCAGCTCGGGGATTACGCCTCCGTACTGCCGGTGAACTTCCTGACTGGCAATGACGTTCGACAGCAGCCGTCTGCCCCGGATCACGGCGGCCGACGTATCGTCGCAGGAGGATTCGATTCCCAAGATCGTTATGTCCATTTCGGCTTTATTATTTGTCCGATTTTTACTAAACTTGTACCTTCGCGGCGGCACGGCCGTTCCCGGAACTCCGTCCCGGAAGCGTTGCGGGTCTTATGCCTCGGAAGGTGCGATCGATGGGCAAAGTTATAAAAATAATACGATCTTTCATCTCGGCGGCGATTCTTGCGCTGATCGTTCTGCCTGTGGCGTTGTCGCTGCTGCTCTATTTGCCTTGGATACAGGATTTCGCGCGCCGCGCTGCCGCCGGTTTTCTGAGCGACAAGTTGCAGACGGTCGTCTCGGTCGACAAGCTGCATCTGAAGCTGTTCAGCCGGGTGACGCTCGACGGCTTCTATGTGCAGGATTACCATGGCGACACGCTGTTGTACGCGGGGCGGATCGTTGTGCCCCTGCAAAGCCTGAATGTCTTTACCGGGGCCGTGACGCTCGGCCATGTGGGCCTCGAGGACGTCCGTTTCGATCTGATGCAGGACAGCACCCGGACGAGCAATCTGAGACAGATATTGCAAAGAATCAAGCGCAAGGAGAAACGGGAAAAGAAAAGAAAATTCCGGCTTCATGCCGCCGGCGTAACGATCCGGGACATGGATTTCCGGCATCGCAAGTTCGATGTGAAGCCTCGCGAGTACGGCGTCAATTTCACGGATCTGGACGTGCGCCGCTTCAGTCTGAAGGTCCGCGACGTTTCGGTCGAGGGAGACAGCGTTGCTTTGGCGATCGACTCGCTGACGCTGCGCGAACGCTGCGGTCTGCATATCCGCAACCTTTCGACGCCGGCGTTCGGCATTTCGGGAACGGGCATGCGCTTCGACGATCTGCGGCTGACCACCGACGAGTCGGACGTGCGGATGGCCTATCTCTATTTCGACTACGACACGTGGAAAGGGTATAAGGATTTCCTGAACGACGTCCGCATACGCTCCGAATTCAGCCGCTCGACGGTCAGTTTCCGTACCATCGCCTATTTCGCTCAGGGACTGCGGCGCTGGCAGACGGTGCTGCGCGATGCCTCGGGCTCCGTCGACGGGCCGGTATCCGCAATGAAAGGCCGTATCGGCCGAGCGACCGCACGCAGCACGACGCTGAGCCTTCGTTTCGGAATCGACGGATTGCCCGAGGTGGCCGAGACGCGCTTTTCGTTCGACGTTTCGTCGCTACATACCGATGCGGCCGATATCGAGTACTTCGTGCAGGACATAGCGGGACGCTCGCTGGGGAAAAGCCTGCCGCTCGTCGAGCGGATGGGGCGGATCGCCTTTTCGGGCCATTTCGACGGGCTGTTCAGCGATTTCCGAGCCGACGGCCGCTTGCAGACCGATGCGGGCGAGGCTTCGGTCGATTTCGATATCCGCCCGGTCGAGGGCGGCGCGACCGGTTTCCAAGGTCGGCTGAGTACCGCCGATTTCGGCGTCGGGCGACTGCTCGAGGCTTCCAAGCTGGGCCGGGTGTCGCTCTCGGCCGACGTGAGCGGACAATTCGGACAGAGTTTCCGGATGAATGCCCGCGCCCGGGTTCCGAAACTCGAGTTCAACGATTACGCCTATCGGGACATTGCGCTGGACGGCCGTTTCGAAAACCGGCGGTTTACCGGGAAAATCGCGTCGGACGATCCGAACATGACGTTCGATTTCGACGGCGATCTCGATTTCAACGGCGAGCAGCCCGTCTATCATTTCGACCTGAATCTGGTCAACGCCGATCTGCACGAGCTGCATTTCAACCGGCGCGACACGGTGTCGCGGGTGCGCTGCGGACTGCATGCGCAGGCATCGGGCACTTCGCTCGACAACATCAACGGGGAAGCCGAGATTTTCGACATGACCTACGTCAACCAGCTCGATACGGTCCGGACGGGTCGTATCCGTTTGCTTGCCGAGAACGGAAGCGACCGCAAGCTGATCGGGCTGTACTCGCCTTTCGCCGACGCCGAGCTGCGGGGCAAGCTCAGCTACGAGAACATGTTCTCGTATTTCAGCAACACGCTGCGTTCCTATTTGCCTTCGCTCTCGGAGCGGCCCCGGACGGCCGAGGATTCGGTTCCTTCCGTAGCCGGGGCCTCGCGTATCGACAGTTACTACCTGCTCGACGTGAACGTGAAGCGCGCGAACAACGTGGCGGGCATTTTCTCTCCGGGGCTCAGGCTCGCTCAGGGAACCAAGCTGGTCTTCCTGTTCAATCCCGAGAGCGATGTCTTCTCGCTGACGCTCGACTCGGAGCTGATCGAGAACGAGCGGTTTTTCGTATCCGACCTCAAGGCCTCCTGCCGCAATCAGGGCGATTCGATTTCGCTTTTCGTGACGGCCGCCGACCTGTTCGCCAAGGGAATGTACATGCCCGATTTTTCGGTGATCGGCGGAGCTAAGGAGAACCGGATCAACCTGGCCGCGCGGTTCAACAACTCCGACAACGGGACCTATGCCCTGCTCGGTACGACCTCCACGCTCGGCCGGGACCCGCAAAGCGGCGTTCCTCAGGTGCGCGTCCGTTTCAATCCCTCGTCTTTCACGACCAACGGGCGGACCTGGAGAATCTGGGCCCGGCAGATCGTTTTCGACTCCACGCGGACAGCAGCGGCTGTCCGTCGACGGCGTGGCCTCGCGTAGCGATCGGGATACGCTGCGCTTGCAGTTGCACCGGTTCGACCTGAAACCGTTCTCCCGCTTCGCCGAGCGTCAGGGCTACGCTTTCGAGGGCGTGACCAACGGCTCGGCCGAGCTGATATCGGCCTATGGAGGCGGAGTGCTCCGCGCCGGCATCGATTTCGACAGCGTGCGCGTCAACGGAGTTCCGTTAGTCGACAGCCGCTTCGAGAGCCGGTGGGACCTGCAGTCTCGCCGGGCGCTTTTCAGGCTGATCGACCGTGCGGCCGACAGCTCGATCGTCGAAGGATTCTATGCGCCCGCCGACAAGCGTCTGGAGGCCGACGTGCATCTGCGTAGGATCGATCTTTCGCTGCTCGATCCGGTGCTCAAAGGCGTATTGCGCGAAACGCAGGGCATGGCCGATGCTTCGCTGCGGCTTACCAATCCCGGCGGGAAGCTGACCCTCGACGGGACGATCGGCGTCGGGACGTTCCGCTCGACGGTCGATTACACGAACGTTCCCTATACGATGTCGGACGCCGTGATCGATGTCCGCCGGAACACGATGACGCTGCGACCTACCGAGTTGTACGGGCCGTCGGGCGGTCGGGCCGGATTCGACATGAGCTTCAGCTTCGCCAATCCGCGCAATCTGAGCTACGAGGTGCATGTGCGGCCCGACCGCACGCTCGTACTGAACACGACCCCTCGGCAGAACGAGTTGTTTTACGGGAGCGTCTACGCTACCGGTAGCGCGACGATCCGCGGGAACAAGAACGGTGTGAGCATGGACATCGTTGCGGCCTCGGCCGAGAATACCCGCTTTTTCCTGCCGCTGGGCAACGGCGGGTCCGATATCTCGGCAGCCGACTTCATCGTTTTCGAGGATCCGGCCAAGCGGGCTGCCGACGACAGCCTTCGGAGCGTTTCGCGCCGGAGACAGTTCCTTTCGCGCCGGATGGGCCGCGAGAGTTTCCGGTCGGATATGGACATCAAGATGGCGCTCGACATCCGGCCGAACGCCGAGATGCAGCTGACGCTCGATCAGGCCGGCGACAACGTGCTGCGCGGGCGCGGCAACGGAACGCTGAACCTGCATGTCAATCCGGTGGACAAGGAGTTTACGATCTATGGCGACTACGATATTACGGAGGGAAGCTATCGTTTCTCGCTTCAGAATTTCGCCACGCGCAACTTTCTGATTCAGGAAGGAAGCAACATTCAGTGGACGGGCGATCCGGCCGACGCGTTGGTGAACATCACCGCCGTGTACAAACTGAAGGCATCGCTGGCTCCGCTGCTCAGCGGGAGCGGAGGAGGGCAGAACCTGCGGCGCAACGTGCCCGTAGAGTGTATTATCCGGCTGTCGGACCGGCTCACGCAGCCTACGCTGACGTTCGACGTCAGCGTGCCGAACACCGATCCCGAAACCCAGTCGCTCGTGCGGAACGCGATGAACACGCAGGAGATGATGTCGACCCAGTTTCTTTGGCTGCTCGCCACGCAGAGCTTCTATGCCGACAATTCGGGTACGAGCCAGAACCTCAATATCGGCGCGATGGGCGCGACCGTGACGGGCATCGAGTTCCTGTCGACCCAACTGAGCAATCTGCTCTCGACGGATCGTTTCCGGCTGGCGCCGAAGTTCCGGCCCAAGAGCGAGGAGACGTCCGACGAGTTCGGCACGGAGTTCTACGGCGAGCTGATCAAGGACCGGCTGATCGTCGAGGGCGACGTCAGTTACGATACGGGCAACGGCATGCCGATGAACAACCGGACGGCCAACAGCCTGACCGGCGACGTGACGCTCAGTCTGTTGCTCGACGAAGCCGGCAATCTGAAAGTCAAGGCTTTCACGAGGACGATCGACCGGTTCGACGAAAATCAGGGCCTGCAGGAGAGCGGTTTGGGAATTTCTTACCGGCAAAGCTTCGACAACTTCGGCGATCTGATCCGGAACATCAAGGACCGCCGGCAGCGCCGGCGTCTGTCGCGCGAGCTGCGGCAGGCCGAGCGTAAGGCTGCGGCCGATAGTCTGAAGGTAGCGGCGGACGGGAAATAAAAATGTCCACAAATCGCCGGTCCGCGATGCGATTTCGATGAAAAAGCGTATTTTTGTGATTCGGCAGCGGCGGTATGTGTATGTGGGCGTTGCCGGGCCCGCGAAGGGAATGACCGGAAAACTAAAAAACTCTTTATTGAAGATATGATGATCCTGTTGCAAGCAACCGAAGCGGTGGCGGTGGCCGCCGAGCAGGCTCCGAAGACGATGGGGCTGGGCGAACTCTTTCTGGCCGGCGGATTTCTGATGTGGCCTCTGCTGATTCTGGGCGGCGTGGCCGTTTTCATCTTTTTCGAGCGCTTCTGGGCGATCCGCAAGGCTTCGGCCGTCGATATGAACTTCATGAACCGGATTCGGGAGCATATCTGCGAGGGACGGATCGGAGCCGCCGTACAGCTCTGCCGCCAGACCAATACGCCGATCGCTCACATGATCGAGAAGGGAATCGGCCGCATCGGTCGCCCGCTCAGCGACGTGCAGAGCTCGATCGAAAACGTCGCCAACCTCGAGGTGTCGAAGCTCGAGACGGGACTTCCGATTTTGGCGACGATCGCCGGCGGCGCGCCGATGATCGGTTTTCTGGGTACGGTGCTCGGTATGGTGCAGACCTTCATGGACATGTCGGCGGCGGGCGGTACGGTCGACATGTCGCTGCTGGCGGGCGGTATGTACGTGGCGATGGTGACGACGGTCGCCGGTCTGATCGTCGGCATTCCCGCCTATTTCGGCTACAACTACCTCGTGGCACGGATCGAGAAACTGGTCTTCCAGATGGAGGCCAACTCGATCGCTTTCATGGATATTCTGAACCAGCCCATCGAGCAGTAGTCGCCTGATTGATAACGGATAAAAACGCAAGACTATGGCTATCAAAAGGGGGTCGAAAGTAGAGGTCGGATTCAGCGCCTCGTCGATGACGGACCTGATCTTCCTGCTGCTGCTCTTCATGATGCTCTCGACCACGCTGATCAACCCCAATGCGGTGAAGCTGACCTTGCCCAAGAGCTCGAACCAGATCAAGGACAAGGCTGCGACCTCCGTCTCCATTACGGCCGATCTGACCTATTATCTGGAGACCGAGCCGATCGCTTTCGACAAGCTGGAGGCGGCTCTGCAGGCGCGTCTGCAAGGGCAGGAAGACCCGGTCATCTCGCTGCATACCGACGAGACGGTCCCGTTCGGAGAGGTCATCAAGGTGATGAACATCGCCATGCGGAACAAGTACAAGATATTTGCGGCTACGAGGCCCGAATAGAAGGCATATGATCGACTTTCAGCAAGAGGACCGCACGCAGCAGCGTGTCATCGGCGCGGCGGCGACGTTCGCCTACGCGGCGCTGGTGCTGCTCCTGCTGTTGCTCGTTCGCTTCACGCTGGCCGAGCCGCCCGATACGGGCGAGGGGCTGATGATCAATTTCGGCAACGTGACCGAGGCCGCGCCCGGCGAGGATCTGGCGATGAACGACGAGGCGGCCGACGCTCCGCAGCAGACGCAGGCACCTTCGGAGGCTCAGCCCGACGAGCAGGAGCAGATGACGCAGCAGACCGACGAGGACGTGCCCGTGGTGAAAGAGGAAAAGAAGCCGGAGAAGAAACCGAAAAAGGAACAGGTGCAGGCCAAGCCCCAGCCGAAGCCTCAGCAGCCGGCCGAGAAGCCGCGCGAGGTGAATCGCAAGGCGCTTTTCCCCGGTCGGACCGAGGGCAGCTCTTCGCGCAGCGAAGGCACCGGAACCGGGACAGGCAATCAGGGCGATTTGGCCGGAACGCCGGAAGGCAGTCACGAGGGGACCGGAACGGGAACGGACGGCAATTCGGCCAGTCTTTCGGGCCGTTCGCTGGTCGGCGGTCTGCCGAGTCCCGACTACCGTGCGAAGGATCAGGGACGCGTCGTGATCGAGATCGTCGTCGATCAGCAGGGACGGGTTACCTCGGCCGCCTACCGGGCCAAGGGATCCACGACGCAAAACAGCGTGCTCGTCAACGCGGCGCTGAAAGCCGCGAGGGGCGCGCGGTTCAATGTGGACGAAAGCGCGCCGTTGTCGCAGACCGGTACGATCACCTATAATTTTCGGATGCAATAAATCCTTGCCGGCGTAAGGGCCCCGATTGCGAAGGGACCGTTTTTGCGGAATCCGCCCGGAGAGCGGCAGGGGGGGACGTCCGGTTCTATCGTCTGTCGGTTCGTTCGCCGAATTTTCGATACCAATTTCTATGAGACGTTTTCTGCTTCTTATTTCGCTCGCGCTCGCTGCCGGAACGCTCGGCGGACAGCCGTCCCTGAAGTTTTTGAAAAAATCGGTCGATTTGGGACCGGCCGATCCGAAAGGTGCGCCGGTCGCAGAGTCGGTCGCTTTCGTCAATGCGGGCGACGAGCCGTTGGTCGTGTTGAAAGTGGCCAAGTCTTGCGAATGCGTGCAGGCGAAATTCTCCAAGAGGCCCGTCATGCCCGGCGACACGGCCGTGCTGATCGTTACGTTCAATCCGCGCGGACAGCAATCGGGCGACTACCTGAGAGCCTTGAAGGTATACGCCAATACGCCGGAAAAAATGCACATTTTGACGGTGCAAGGCTCGGTCGGGACGAAGTAGCGCGGAGCGGGTTTTGCTCGTGCGCATGGCCGGTTCTTCTCCCCTCGTGTCGGCGGGAGGGAGGCCTCTATCTTATACGGGAAAGATATGGACATACTGATAAGGAATGCGTTGATTCTGCCTATGACGGCTTCGGCAAACGATCCCCGGAAATTTTTCAGGGGATCGGTCGCCATTTCCGGAGGCCGCATATCGTCGGTTCTTCCGGCGACTCCGGACAACGGGTCCGATGATCGGGGAACGGAGTCGGAGAACCGCTCGCGGCGCGTGATCGATGCCGGAGGGAAGTTGCTGATGCCGGGCCTGATCAATTTGCACAACCATGTGGCGATGTCGCTGATGCGGAACTATGCCGACGACCTGCCGCTGATGGAGTGGCTCGCCGACAGGGTCTGGCCGTTCGAGGCGAAGCTGACGGGCGACGACGTCTACCTGGGAGCCCGCCTCGGGATCGCCGAGATGCTGTTGGGCGGGACGACGACTTTCGTCGATATGTACTGGCATGCCGACCGCGTGGCCGAGGCCGTGCTCGAGAGCGGTATGCGGGCTGTCGTGTGCCCGGCCTTTATCGATACGAACTACGAAGCGTTCGAGCGGGAGACCGTCCGTCTGGTCGAACGCTATGCCGGGGCGGACGGGGGGCGCCTCGGCGTGCGCATCGCGCCGCACGCTCCCTATACGTGCTCGCCGGAATCCGTTCGCAAGGCTTTGTCCTTATGTGAAAGATACGGCTTGGGCATTCATGTCCATCTGAGCGAGACGCGTTCCGAAACCGAGACGATCCGGCAGCGTTACGACAAGACCTCGGCCGAGTATTTGCGCGATCTGGGCGTTTTCGACTGTCCGACGCTGGCCGTGCACTGCGTGCACCTGACCGAGGAGGATATGGACATCCTGCTTCGCTACGGGGTGTCGGTCGCATATAATCCGCAGAGCAACATGAAGCTTGCCAGCGGGATCGCTCCGGTCGCGCGGATGATCGGGCGCGGCCTGACGGTCGGCATCGGAACCGACGGCCCCTGCTCGAACAACGACCTCGATATGTGGGACGAGATGCGCACGGCCTCGCTGTTGCAGAAAGTCGCTACCGGCGATGCGAGCGTGTTGCCGGCATACGAGACGCTGCGCATGGCGACCGTCGGCGGAGCGTGCGCGGTCGGCATGGAGGGCGAGTTGGGCGTTGTCGCGCCTGGAGCCCGGGCCGACCTGATTCTGGTCGATATGGGCGGGACGCATTGGGCGCCGGGTAACGATCCGATAGCCGGTCTGGTGTACAACGCCAAATCGACCGATGTCGATACCGTGCTTGTCGACGGGAGGATTCTGGTCGAGCGCGGAGAGCTGATCGGGACCGATACGACCGCGCTGGCGCGGGAGGCGGGGCGCCGCGTCGAGCAGATCGAGAGGCGGTAAAAGCTGTCGAAAAGGCGTGTTGTCGTCGGCGCTTCCGATTCATGTATTTTGCCCCGATCGTATGTTTTATCGTACCGGTTTTCGAGTTTCCGGTTTCTCCGTATGAAATCGCTTCCGTCGGAAGAAACTTCGCGGTAGAGACTGGATCGGATACGCAACCTGTGACCGCAAGCCGCGACTGGCGGAATATAGAAACTCCGGGTGCGGCACCTTGATACATCGAAGCAATCATTGTCTGCTTTGCTGTACCGACCGTCGAATTTTCAGCGCTTTCGGTTTCATGGCGTGAAATTCTTTTCGCCGGAAAGGCGACTCGGTGTCGGGTGTGCGGCCGCGGGCCGCAGGTAAATTCCGGACGCGAACGCCGATGAGCGGCTATCTCGTATCAGGACGGCACGGCTCGGAGGCAGAGAGGTCGGACGGTTCCGGAAAATGGTCGGAAGCGGTCTGTATGGTTCGTATGGGATTGTTCGCGCGGGCGTGTCCGAAAAGACGGTCGTACGGATGCGCGATCGGACTCGGATCGCTCTTGCGGATCGCGGGATGTCTGTCGTTTCGCATCCGGAGCGCATACCGTTGCGGCGCTTTCTGTCCGTGCGATGGAACTCGGGAGGAAGCCCGGCTATCGGTCGGCCATGT
>OODG01002638.1_pt1 | contig 10566 bp, 8 predicted proteins | sample 1671621 | NCBI WGS metagenome assembly OODG01 (sample SAMN06348175, study PRJEB24527) | human gut metagenome | biome: human gut; feature: ankylosing spondylitis patient; material: feces | host: Homo sapiens | place: China | collected 2015-10 | reverse complement strand
CGCTGCTGGCCCGCTTCGAACAGTGCGGCATCGTCCCGCGCGACGAGATGCAGCGCATCGGCGGCGTGGGTCAGGCGGCCCGCGCGAGCGGTCTGGCCCGCGACATCCGCACGTCGCACCCCTGGGGCGTCTTCGCCGGGGCGTTGCGCCACGAAAGCATCGTCAAAACGCATGGCGACGTGATGGCCCGGCTGATGGTGCGCTGCCGCGAGGTGCTGCAATCGGCCGAATACATCGACCGCCTGCTCGACCTTCACGGACAGGAATGCGGGAACGCCGGACACCCGCGCCCGGACTATGCGGCGCCGCTGGCCCCCTCGTCGCTCGCGTTCGGACTGGTTGAGGGATGGCGCGGCGAGACCTGCCACGTTCTCCTGACCGACGCCGAGGGCCGCATCGCCGCCGCCCGCATCAAGGACCCGAGCCTCCACAACTGGCTGGCGCTGGCGCTCGCCGTGCGCGGCGAAGGGATCTCCGACTTCCCGATCTGCAACAAGAGTTTCAACCTCTCGTACTGCGGCCATGATCTGTAATCGCACCGTTTGGCAACCCTCATACACTCCGTTCGCTGCGTACCGCCGCGTTTACAAACCGGACCCAACTCCACCCCGCCCCGGCGGGGACTTAATGCCCGGAAAAGAATTGGCCGTCACGAGGCTTTTCGTTAATTTTGTTCAATTATTTATTCAAAAATGATCCTCCCAAAAATACGCGTACTGCACAGCCACGGACGGCAGGCGATCCCCGACCTCGACGCCGTGGAGCTGACCCCCGAATTCCGGGGCCGTCCCTGCCTGACCGAGACCCGGGACGCCGACGACGCCGAGCACGCCGCGGCCGTCTGCCCCACGGGAGCCTTCACGGCCGCGCCCCTTGCGCTCGACCTGGGCCGCTGCCTCTTCTGCGGCGAATGCGCGCGCATCGCGCCCCGCAACGTCCGTTTCACCAACGACTACCGCATCGGCACGCGCGAAGGACTTGTCGTCCGTCCGGGCGACCCCCGCATAGCGTTCGACGCCGGAAAGGTGCGTCCCGAAATCCGCCGCTGCTTCTCCCGCGCATTGCAGCTGCGCGAAGTCTCGGCCGGGGGCGACGCGTCGGTCGAAATGGAGCTGGGGGCCACGGGCAACGTCAATTTCGACCTCGGCCGCTTCGGCATCGGCTTCACGGCCTCGCCGCGCCATGCCGACGGCGTGGTGGTCTCCGGCCCCGTCACGGCCAACATGGCCGAGGCGCTGGAAATCTGCTACGACGCCGTCGCGGAACCCAAAATCCTCGTCGCCTGCGGTTCGGAGGCCTGCTCGGGCGGACTTTTCGCCGACAGCCGCGCCGTCGACCGCACGTTCTTCGACACCCACACCCCGGACCTCTGGCTGCCCGGCGCACCGACCCACCCGATGACCTACATCGACGGGATGATGAACCTGCTGGGCCGCAAAACCCGCCAATGACGATGCAACGGCTGACAACCATATTCGTCTCGTTCCTGAAAATCGGGATGTTCACCTTCGGAGGCGGCTACGCCATGCTGCCTCTGATCGAACGCGAGCTGATCACCAAACGCAAGTGGATCGAGCAGAAGGAGTTTTTGGACCTGCTGACCCTCGCGCAGTCGGTCCCCGGCCCGATCGCCGTCAACACCGCGGTATTCGTAGGCTACAAGGTCCGCGGACTGCGCGGCGCGGCGGCGGCCCTGCTGGGCACGGTGACGCCGTCGTTCGTCATCATCCTCGTGATCGCCATCTTCTTCGCCGGCATCCGCCAGAACCCCGTCGTCGACGCGGCCTTCAAGGGCATGCGCCCGGCGGTCGTGGCGCTGATCATCGGCCCGGTGCTCACGCTCTCCCGCGGCATGCACTGGACGATGCTGGTCGTCATCGCCGCCTCGGCCGCTCAGCCGGTCAATCAGCCCGAGCAAAAACGCCGCATTGCCGGCATAAGGCACGATGCCGTACACCGGATTTTCCGGATCACGGGAAGCGACCCACAGCTCATCCGCGGCAAAATCGCTGTCGGCAACGACCGCCACCGCGGCGTCACGAACGGCAAACGGCAGATAGGGCTGGGCAGATTTCGCCTTGTCGAGAATGCCGCCGCGGTAATGGGAACGGAACTTTCCCTCCGCCAACAGCGCCAGCACCCGTTTTTTATTGTCCTGATTATAGTCGAGAATGACCTGCGTTTTCGACGCGTAGCGGATTTTTTCCGCCGCAATGTCACCGCTCTGGCCGCCGGTTGCCGCCAATTCGGAAAAATGCAGATCGGCAAAGTTCTCTGCGGCCAAAAGGCTGCCCGGCGTATGAAAACGAAGCGGCCGCCCGTCTTCTCCTTTAGCCCAGAACCACAGCGGATACACCCGGTAACGGCCGTCGCCGCCTTTCACCCGTTCCCCGCGCAGAACGTCGCCGGCCACCCGCTCCGCATGATAATCAATTCCCCAGGTTTTCAGATATTCGCCCATTTCGGCGTCGGGCCGGGGCGGATACCCCTGCAGCGAATGTCGGACTTCCGAATAGGGATCGACCAGAAAAACGACTTTGCCGCCGCGCATGACATACTGGTCGAGCGCGTAGGCAAACACCGGCGGCAGACGGCCGGGATCAAGCGCCAGCACAACGCTTATGTCCTGAGGGACAAGCGAGCTGCCGGCGGGAATTTCGAACACTTCGTAATATTCTTGCAAAAGCGCCGCCAGAGAAGCGAAGGCGCTGCCTTTTCCGTCCGGCGAAAACGGCAGCCGCGGCGAAAAAACGCCGATTTTGACTTTCCGTTCTTCGTTCAGCCCGTGTAAAATCCGGTTCAGGTCACTTTCCAGCAATGCGCGGCGCTCGGGTTTAAGGGCGGGAATCAGAGCGCTGCGGCCGTCCGCGGCAATAACCTTCAAACCGAAATACAGCTCTTCCTCGTTTTCCGGAAAAGGCAGCATGCCCTCGCTCACCGCTTGTTTTTCCATATCGGAAAAAGGTTTTATCCGCCTGATTTCCAACCGTATCTTGTCCGGCGCGGCCAAAACGCAGCGGGCAAGAAAGGCAGTCGTCTGAGCCGCATGGGCGCCGAGTTCGTCCCAGGCGGACTGCAGTTTTTCGGAAACATAAAGCCGTATCGTGACCGGCTGCCGCAAAGCGGCAACCGTTTTCAGGCTTTCTTCCGTCAACGTGTAACGCCCTGACGCCGTTGCATCCAGCTGGCGGCCGCCGACCAGCCGGCTGACGAGCAGATTGGCGATGACAAAAAGCAAAGCCAGCAGCGCGCCGGCCAAAAGTATCGCGCTCCGGCGTTTCATCTTCCCCTCCTTGCCGCATAAACGGCCACCCAGTTGAAAGCCAGCAGCGCCGCGGTCAGAGAAACGAAATAAAAAACGCCGTCCAGCCCGAAATATCCGTCCGTAAAACTCTGATAGCGGGAAGAAAAGTCAAGCGCGGACGGCAGATAAAAGGGCATTTCCGGCCACACACCGGCAAGCGGAGAAAAAAGCGGCGCCGGATTGAAGAAAATCAGCAGCCAGCCGAAAAACACGCTGACCAGATAAGCCGCCGCCGGCAGAGGAATCAGGCAGGAAACGGCGCAGCCGAGTGCGGAAAGCGCCGACGCGGCCAGCAAAGCGCCGAAATAGGCGGAAGCCAGATTAAGCGGGTCAACGGCAACGGTGCCGGCCGTCAGCAAGGCGAGCGGCACGGAAGTAAGGATCATCAGCGCCCCCATTGTCCAGGCCGCGGCAAATTTGCCGAAGACCAGCGTCAGATCGTCCGCCGGCAGGGTCAAAAGCGCTTCCAGCGTGCCGGTTTTGGCTTCTTCCGACCACAGCCGGCCGGTCACCGCCGGCAGCGTTACGGACAGCACCAACGGCTGAAAAGCGAAATATGAACGCATCGCCGGATTGTCGACGACAAAATACATGCCGACAAAAACCGCAAAAACAAGCGAAAAAACCATATATACGGCAAAAATAAAATAAGCCGAATAATTGAAGAAAAAGCTTCCCAGTTCCCGTTTGTAAAGCGCCGTCAGCATATTTTCCCCTCCCTTTCGTCCGCGGCATTTTCTTCCGCACCGGCCGTCAGGCGGGCAAAAGCGTCGGCAAGCGTACCGTCGGCGGAACAACTGCGCAGACTTTCGACCGGTGCGTCCAGACGGATTTTGCCCTCAGAGAGCAGCAACACGCGGGATTTGAGCGCTTCCGCCTCTTCCAGCAAATGGGTCGAGATCAGCACCAGGTTGTCTTTGGCATAATCTTTTAAAAAACGGCGGACGACGATTTTCTGGTTGGGATCAAGCCCTTCCGTCGGTTCGTCCAAAACCGCCAGCCGCGGCCGGTGCAGCAGCGCCGAAACGATCCCCGCCCGCCGCCGGTAGCCTTTGGAGAGGTTTTTTATCTTCTCTCCCAAAACCGGCTCAATTCCCAGCCCGACCGCCGTTTCTTTGACCCCGGCGGCAAAATCCCTTTCCGTCATTTTGAAAACCCCGGCCACAAAACGCAGATATTCGAACACCGTCATTTCCTGATAAAGCGGCGTGTTTTCGGGCATGTAGCCGAGCTGGCGCAAAATGCCGGCCCGGTCGTTTTCATACGACAGGCCGCAGATCCGCACGCTGCCCGCATCCGGCGCCAGATAGCCGCAGATAACCCGCATCAGGGTGGTTTTGCCGGCGCCGTTCGGCCCGAGCAGCGTTATCGGTTCTCCCGCGCCGGCCGAAAAGCCGATCCCTTTCAGCACCTCGCGCCGGCCGAATTTTTTCATCAGCCCCCGAATTTCGATCATATTGTTCGTTTTCCCGTTTGACATGAGGTTATAATAAACCGCTTTCTTTTAAATTTCATGCTTATTTGATTATTATCCTCATCATTTCCACAAACCGGCCCGTTTTTTTGAAAATCTTTGATGACAAAACGGCAAAATTGGATTACCCTGATCAGCATCAGAAAAAGAACGGAGCAAAATAAAAGTGAGCAACGAATATTCCCGCGAAGAACAAAACGCGCTGAAAACCGGCCTGTACGTAACGCTGGCGCTCATTGCCCTGTCGCTGTTCTACGTTTCCGGCCGCAAAGCGGTCGAACACCAGGAAAGCGGCAGCTACTACCCGGTATACGCGCGTTTCGGCAGAACCGACGGCTTGCAGGTGGGCGACGTCGTTCGGCTGGCCGGCATGCCGGTGGGCAAGGTGACGGCGGCCAAACTCGACGACAAGTTCAACGCCATTTTGACGCTTGAGCTGAAAGACGGGCTGAAAGTTCCCGACGACAGCAGCGCGTCGATCGTCAGCGACGGCATTCTCGGATCAAAATACATCGAAATCGAACCGGGAGGGTCGGAAGACTACATTCCGGAAGGCGGGGAATTCAGCTACACTCAGGACGCCATGGTGCTTGAGGAACTGGTGGAAAGAATTATCGGCATGGGCAAAGCCAAACAACAATCTGCAGGCAAAGGAGAAGCAAAATGAAAAAACGTCCGGTTGAAACAATTATGGGAATCGTCGTCCTTCTGGTCGCGGCGTTTTTCCTGTTTTTCGCCTATCGGGTGTCCGACCTGCAGGTTGTCAGGGGCTATGAGCTGAACGCCAGGTTTTTGAAAGTGGGCGGCCTGACCACCGGCGCCGACGTCATGATCAACGGCATCAAGGTCGGCACCGTCATCGGTCAGAAGCTTGACAACGAAAACTACGATGCGGAAGTAAAACTCAGCATCGCGCCGAACGTCAAGCTGCCCAAAGACAGCGCCGCGGTGATCGCCAGCAACGGCCTGATGGGCAACAAATTCATCAAAATCGAACCGGGCAAGTCGGAAGAACTGCTGCAAAACGGCGACGAAATTACCAACACGAAAGACTTTAAGACTTTGGAAGACCTGGTCGGAGAAGTCATTTTTATGGTGACGGGCAATGACAAACAGAACTAAACTTCTACTGCCGGCCCTTTTTGCCGCCGGCATCGGCATTGAGGCGCAGGCCGCCGAAATTCCCACCAACACGGCGCAGATGCAGGCGATGGACAAGATCACCGGCCGCGTCAGCGTCATCAACGTGCCGGTCAACGCCGAAGTAAAGTTCGGCAGCTTTTCCGTTCTGGTACGCGACTGCCGTACCCGTTCGCCGGAGGAAACGCCTGAAAACTTTGCTTTCGTCGACGTGGCGGACACCGTCAACGGCAATGAGCAGGTCAACATTTTCAAAGGCTGGATGCTGTCTTCCTCACCGGCGTTAAACGCGATCGAACATCCCGTTTATGACGTCTGGCTGCTGAAATGCATCGACACCGATGTAAGCGGCGTACAAACGCTGACCCCGGACGAGCTGGCGGCCCGCGACCAACTGCCGATGCAGCGGACGGTTGAAACAACGCCTCAAAAAGCGAATGTTCGCGAAGACGGCTTTGAAGAAATCAATTTGAGCGGAGAACCGATAGATCTGCTGCCCGCCGCCGTCCGCGAAGAAGGCGAGGAAAGCGCTGCCCAGGCGGAAATCATCCCCTTTAAACCTGAGGGAACCGAAACTGATGCCGATGATGCGGAAACGGCGGAATTTCCGGCCGACGAAAACGCGCCGCACTCATTGCTCAATTTTCCGCGACCGGACAACGAAAAGCGCCCGGACGAAATTACAACCAACATAGAAATCCGCGAAAACGCGACTGACGAAGCGGAAACAGTCATTAACAGCGACACCCGCATTCTCAGCCTGCCGGAAAACGGCTCAAATAACGGTTCGGAACCAAAAGCGGCGGAAACGACTGCTCCGGCAGAAGGAAACAAGGCCAAAACCGGCGAAAATGCGGAAGTGACGCCGGAAACCGACGGCGCGGCAGCCGTTTCTCCCGTTGAGCCGGCAGACGAAGCGGCTGTCACGGAGATGACGGCAGCAGCGGAAGAAGAAAACAAAGCCGAAACGGGTGAAAACCCGGAAACAACGCCGGAAAATGCCGCGGCGCCGAAAGTCAGCGAAGACACTCTGCGCGAACTGGAAGAAGAACTCAGCCGCAAACTTGCGGACGATTAAACGGCCACGATACAAAAACGGAGAAAACGGATGGCGGAAGAAATCGATGTCAGTTTTGTAATGACGGTTTACAACAAGGAATTTTATCTGCCGTCGGTCATAACGGCTTTGCTCGGACAAACGGGGCTTAAAAACCCGGAATTCATTTTCGTCGACGACGTTTCAAGCGACAATTCAGTCGAAATTATCCGGCGGATGACCGAAGGCGTCAAAAACGTCACCATCGTCACCAACCCTTACAACCGGGGAATCAGCGCCAGGATCAATCAGGGTATAGCTCTGGCCAAAGGCAAGTGGACGCGGATGCTTGATTCCGACGACATTTTTCCCTTGGACTCCACGGCGAAAATGCTGGCGGTGGCCGGGGAAACCGGCGCCGAGATGATTTACGGCTGTTTTACCAAAACCGGCAAAGATCCGAAGGAACTGGAAAACTGCCGGCTGGAAGAGTTTGACTATCAATACGTGCCCGACGCGATGAGCGGGGTTTTGAACGGACGTTTCACCCGCATGGGACAGTTGATAAAAACCGACGTATTGCAAAAGGCCGGCGGCGCCGACGAACGGGCGTTTATTCAGGACGAATCGATTCCGCTCCGGGCGGCGCTTTATGCCAAAGGCATCGTCAAAATGACGGCAAACGTCGTATTGGTGCCGAAAGAAATCGGCAACTTTTCCGGCAACAAAATACAACTCGACCACGATCGTTTCATGGCCTATTACTGGATGCTGAAAGACCATCCGGAACTGCCGGACGAAGCCCGGCGACGGATGTATTTGCGCGCGGTTTCCGCCTTTTGGAAATTTACCAAGAAAAGCAGGCAGTTTCCGTTTTTCACCTCCGCTTTTGCCCGTTACCTCGGATGCAAGCTTCTGGCTTCAAAACCGGACATGAAATATCTCGACCGGATGTATCAAAAGTTTGCCGCCCTGACCGACGTGCGGCGGATAAAACCCTAAAAACCGAAAAGCGGTATATTTACATCACCCCGGAACGTAAAGTTTCGGGGTTTTTTTTAAGGTTGTTTTCATAAGGTTTCAGTTTTTTTATAGTTGTTTTCATTTTGCCGGTTAAAAACAAAAGAACTCCGCAAACCCGGCTGGTAGTTTTCCCGATACAAAAAATCCTCTTTGAATTTTTTTCAAAGGGGATTTTCTTTTTCCCTCCGCTTTCCGGGGTACTGACCATTTACGGGGAGGGTTTGCAGTTGACTGGTTTGCCGCTTAAAAAAACTCCCGGAGTTATCCGGGAGTTTTTTCTCGGGAGATTGCGCTTTCACGTTTTCCGAAAAGCGCAGTTCAAACCGGCGGCAAACGTCTGCGGTCAGAACGCATAGTTTAAGCCGATGCCGACGGCGGCGGCACCGTAGCTTGAACCGAACGTATAGTTTGCCCAACCGTAACCGGAAAGACTTTCCGTGACACCGAAGCGCGCGCCGAGTTCAATCCGCCCCAAAAGCTGGTCGTGGTAAGCTTCCGTCTTGCCCAATCCGCTGATCAGCACTTCGTCTCCGTCCGTGATCGTCTGGATCAGTCCCGGCTTGATATAAACGACCGACGTCAGATCGTTCTGGCACAGACGGTATTCCAGTTTAACCGCCGTTTCGATTTCAAGCTGTTTCAGGCTGTCAAACGACGCCGTCTTGCCCGCACTGTCGCGAATATCGTCAAACTCCGACTGCGTGTAAAAGACCCCGAAACTCGGTTCCAGCGTCAGCGCTTCGCTCAGACCGTACTTTCGCCCGCCTTCCGCGCCGATGCTCCACAACGTCCCGTCGCTGTCGGTGTTGACGATACCGTCGTCGGTTTTGAGGTCCGCTTTCTGGAGACCGCCGTAAACCGTCGCGAACGCGTACCAGTCGTTTTGCTCAAAGCGATAGTATAAACCGCCGAGCCAGCTGTCGATGTCAAGTTCCGAACCGACGGTCGAACGATATTTGCTTCCCTTGCCGCTGACGTCATAGTCGCCCTGACGATAAGCCGCAAACACGCCCAGACGGTTGTTAGCGTCATATTGCAGATCGCCGCCGGCGGTGACGCCCCAGATGTCGGCGTCAAATTCGGCCGGTTTGTCAACCGTCGAGCTCAGGTAACCGCTGTCAACCCACAGCTGACGGTCGGCTTTTGCGTCGCGGGCGCAGGCGCCTTCTTTACAGAAAGCCGTCTTTTGTTCCAGCGTGTCGCGCAGGCCGCGAACCTGTTCCAGACCGGCCGAAGGCAGACTGATATAGGCCGTCACTTCCGGCGCAACTTCGGGGTCGGTTTTGCCGAACTCGGGGTTAAGGGTATCGGTCAGCGACAGGTACCAGACGTTGCCGCTTTCCGGCGTTCCGGCGACGTTCTTGCCGGCATGCCACATGTAGGGGCTGCCGATCACGCGGGAAACATTGAAGACGGCGGAAGTTTCCTCATTGTCGTTGGGGGCAAAAAGGAAAGGCACGACGGCGTCTTTTTTGTTGTCGAGCACGTCGGGGTTCAAAGCGTTGACCAGTACGTTGGTTTCTCCGGCAACGTCTCCGTTCACATGGATGGCGCCGCTGTGAACGGTGTTGTTTTCCCGGTCGACCATCACGTCAACGGTCAACAGGGGCTTTTGCGCGCCGGTACGCGCATAGGCGGAAGAGGAGCCGCTGACGAAGTCCTGCGCGTAAATGCGTCCGTTTAAGCCGAGATGAACGACGGCGCCGCCGTTCATGGCAAAGCGGTTGACGTTCTCAACCGCATTGTTGAATTTGACATAACCGGTGCCGTCACCAAAAACGTCAATGTTATAGTTCTCGCCGTCAATGCCGTCGTCAAAGACAATCCGGCCGCGGTTGACCGATTCCAACGTTAACTGACCGTCAGGAGCATTAGCAGGAATGACGATTCCTTCAAAAATCGTGTTGCCGTCAAATTCATCATAATATTGATCCAAAATGATGTTGTTCAGCCCCGCGACATAAACGGCGTTAGACTTGCCGCCGGCGGTGTTGCCGGAAAAACGGCTTTCGCCGTTATCGGCAACAATCCTGACGTCGCTGCCATAGATGGCGCCGCCTTTGCCCGAAGCTTTGTTGTTGATAAAGCTGGAGTTGACGACTTTTAAGGACGGAGCCAGCATATGCTCGATGTCGGCCTGATATAAGGCGTCTTTATATTGTTCAAAATCGCTGATCCCATAACCTGGTTGGATCTCTCCCTGATAATAATCCAGCGCATCCTGATAGGTTTTGGCGTCGACGGCAGTTGCGACTATGTTATGTACGTAAAATTTGCCGCCTTCCCTGACATATTGGTCAAACTCGGCCGCCGTCATGTTGTATATATTGTAGCGCTCTTCCTGGTTATTTTTCAGATAGAAAAATGTTTTTTCCTGATCGCCGTATTTTATCGTCACTTTGTTGACTTCCGGCATATTCCAAACGGCATCTTCCACGTTCCGTCGATCGTTTTCGGACATGCCGGACATCATATAGATTGCACCGCCGTCTTTGGCACTGTTGTTGATAAAGGTACTGCCTTTAACATTAATACCGTAAGTCTGGTTGGTATACTCGTTAACCATGCCGGCAATCGCGCCGCCGAAGC
>OODG01002633.1_pt1 | contig 10574 bp, 5 predicted proteins | sample 1671621 | NCBI WGS metagenome assembly OODG01 (sample SAMN06348175, study PRJEB24527) | human gut metagenome | biome: human gut; feature: ankylosing spondylitis patient; material: feces | host: Homo sapiens | place: China | collected 2015-10 | reverse complement strand
ACTTTTGGATAACCTCCACTACTGGCACCATTTCTGACACACCGAAAGTATTGCTTATCCCAATCCCAAATAGAATTAGTTGTAGTTCTACCACTTGAGAAGTCCATTGTAAAACGCGTATTTGAATCAATAGGATCGACCGATGAAGACCAATTCCGATCCGCATACCATCCAAATATATTTTGTCCTGCATAACCACTACCTTGGGTTGCATCTCCCCCTAAAGCATCACGATAAACATACGACAATATCAATTCATTAGCATTGGGAAGTCGCCATCCATCACCTATAGCCTTACATATTTTATCAGCCTCAGTAATATCTTTCTTAAGTCCCTCGTTTGCTCTATTCTCATCATAGTATAATCGTTTGTCGAACCGAAGCGGGTAAAGATAGAAAAGAGGTTCTCCACTATCTGTATAGGATGTTTTCTCCGATACCATTTTTAAATCAATCGTAGTGTAGAACGGATAATCCGTATAGGACGTTTGGTTTCCTGCACGCATCACATTTTTAAATGTAATTCTTATCGTTCCACTTTTACCTTCTTTCCACTTACCGGGATGGAGTTTCAACCTGAAATTGTAACCTCGATTAATTACACTATATCCCATCTTATCATCATCCGAATCCACAACAGATTGGTCCCACATAATATTATCCGCATTACTTCTGCCTGCGACTATATCATTATCCGTATCAGAAGTTATTAATAATCCGGTTCCATCATCACCACTAACTTCCAATTGTTCTACTTTTGTAATCTCCCAGTTATTATTTGTAAGGAGTTGCAGATATTGCTCTGCTCCCAGATGCACTTCGTAGGAACGAGGAATTACACTTTCATAATACTGAAATGAGAAATCCAACAATGCTTGGATAATGCTAAATTCCCTCTGTGCACCTAACAGAATTCCTTCTTTATTGTGCAGAGTGAATAACAGTTTGTCCACACGCCAATATTCACTTTTCCCATCGCCATCCACTTTAACTTTCGGCTCTACGCTAAAGGCCTGTACACTGCCGTAAAACGGCGCAGTTGTGACTCTATCCGGATTCAGAGCCGGAATTAAACCTCCCCAATCCGGGTACGCTATTAAGCCCGCAAAATCCCTGTCCGGCTCAAGCCGCGCATCAAGTCTATCCGTAGAAAACATCACATACACAGATTGCGGCTCAATGGTATTAGTGGAAACATTAGTTGCTCTGAGACGAAAGAAAAGATTCTCTATTTCATTTCCGTATGCATCCACAAACTTGATTACCCCCGGCTCTATCATCTTCTGCGTCACTGTAATCTCCTGGGAAAGCCTCGCCGTTTTCAGCAGAACAGTCCCCGTACGAGTGTCACCGATTCCTAACGCATTATCAAAATACCCCATACTCAGCTTAAACTGTGTATCACTATTTGATGCACCAGACATTGTAGCACTCCCACCGGAAGTACCATCATTAATTCTGAGCCAACTCTCCCCATTTGTAACGGTAGCTGTCCAGCCGCCAGGGACATCAGTAAATACATCTACAGCGTATTCACTAATCTGAAATTGAGATATCTGCACATCTGTTACGCTCACACCAAGCATATACTGCCCATTGTAGACTACATCCTTTATTTTATTACGGTTATAGCTAATCACACGCGTTTTCATGTTAGACATTACTGTATAGGAAGCCAAGGCGTCAACTTTATCAGTAAACCCCGGACCTGAAACCTCATTAATGTCAACAACATATTTGTAATTTCGCATCAAAGGCATATACTCTACCTCCGTTCCTTCCTCTATCGTGACCTTTTGGGTAAAATCTACCCGATAATAGTAAGAGTCTCCAACTGCAACTCCATTTTCAATCATCTTCCCCATTACAATCAGACATGTCGCATTCTTGCGACTTGCATTACCGTCCTCACCCACTCCACCGGCATCTATTGCCGCAGAAGCTTCAAGAGCATAGATTTCTCCAATATAAGAGGCAGCGCCATTCACCTGATACCTAATAGCATTCTCTGCACCCAAAGTCTTACCCGGGTCGGATGGCATATTGGGGGCAGTTGGTGTCAGGTTTATCTTCCCATTACTATCCCATTCAGGAGACACATATCCATTTGTATTGAAATTGGCCAGATACACATCTTCTATCTTGAAATTAGAAGTTGAATTTTGTATATCAATACGCGCCAACATTCGCTTCATCTCAATGTTGGCTATACTCACCGAAGGTTCTATCTTCGCCACCTCTATCTCTCCGTACATAGGAATTGTGGTGTAATTATCAGCATCAGCAAGCCACTTTCCGCTATTTTGAAAAATCAGACTGTTCAATACATCATTTTTGGGAGTTCCTTTCGTTAAACCGGAAAGTGAGCAATTTGCCACTACCGCTATGCACACTTTCTTGGAAGAGAGAGTAAGCGGAGCTGAAAAATCTACCTTTGAGCTACCTCCAGCTAAATTCTGCTCAATATTCTGGCTTTCCACTTCCACCCATTCCAAAAGAACAGCAGGTTCTACTGAAGCATCAAACACCAGAATATCTACACTTTGTACCTCATCTTCTTTATTAGCCTCTCCCACTCCTACCATTGAGCGTGAAGCTACTGACGGCATTTTCACATCAAAAACAGACAGACTAAATTCCACGCTGTTTTCAGTTTTCTTTGGAAGAGTCGCAAACTCCTCTTGTACACACCCACTGAGGCATACCACTGTCATCAGAGTATATATCAACAAATGCTTTTTGAATATTGAAACAGTATATCTCATTATAATTTTCTCTTAAAAAGGTTCATATATCTATGCTGTAGCAGACGCATCGTCCGGTACAGTTAATTCTATCTCCACATCCGGATTGTCACCATTCGTATTGTGTAATACCAGCGTGGCTTTAGAGCCCTCTGTGGCATTGGCCTTGTAATAGAAGTAAAGCCACCCACCACCTGTGCCATTTGCCCAAAGCATCGTTTCAGCATTCAGCAGAATATTATCAGGATCTCTTATTTCGCTTATTTCCCAATTCCATTTCCAACTGTCTGTAGAGTTAGTTAAGGCAGTCGTGTTAAAGACTATTTTACGCCGTCTTTTGATTCCTTCTGTGGTGGGATCATTATCGGCAAATACGATATCCGGGGTTATCCAGTTGCCAGCTCCACCCCACTGTTGTATAGGTACACCAAGATTCATGTTACCGGCAGTAATATAAAATCTCATATCACGAAAGTCGGCAACAGTACCGACATAGTCACTTATCACGGCACGAATAGTATAAGTATATACACCATTAGCTTCGGACGAATTAAGCAGGCTAACTTCAGACCAAGCTGTATTGGTTACTGTTAATTGCGCTCCTGCCGGATAGCCTGTGTATGGTATCGCATTATAGTTCGTTTTTACTACTATATCCACAGTATTACCTTTCCCTTCCAGCCTCACATTAGCTTGTGACAATTTAAGATAATACTGTCCGTCAAAAATCACATCTATTACCGGATTTTTATCCCACGGAAGCGGAGTAGCCGATATCTGATAGATTGTATTCGAGATTGTAATGTTATAGTTGATGTATTCACCCGATTCCCATGAATGAGGTTTGGTAGCAACAATATCCTTGAACATAAACTCCCGCTCACCTAAATTAGTGGTAACAACAATCTTCGCCTCATCGGAGAATTGATCGGTAGGCAACATCAAAAATGTGTCACCAAGCAAGACCTTATCATCTGTTACCGTATTATTACTGCTGAGAGTAGAAACGATATTTCCTGTAGTGACGTCATTCCACACAAAGCCAGGCTTTCCATTCGCTGTTGTCTTGGCAGGTATAGTGCCCACAGTAAGTTTACCAACATTCGGCACACCCTGAAATTCAATCTTCTGAATAGTTACCACATCAGGTACCGGATCCTTCTTTTGAAACGTAAAAGTAACTTTGGTCAGAGTATGATAAAAATGTATACCCACGCCTTCATTCCAGCCGGGTGTAGATACGGCAGCCATCACATCCACATGATTGGCAGCATCAGCATCGGCCGTATAATTCAGCAACATTTGTGCAGGGTTAGCGAAAGTTGCGGCAGGCGCATACGTACCCTCATATGGATACCATGAAAAGAACTTCATGCTGGCTCCCAGCAGCGCCACGGAGTTGCGCAGCGGCTCGCCGGCCAGTATTGTTCCGGCAATATAGTACCCGTTATGCCTCCTGCATTCACCCGGGCTTTTTCGTTGAAGTACATTTGTGTAGCAGACGCAGCAGGTGTCAGGGAAGCTGAAAAGCCGAATAATTGATTCTCCAGATCGGATACGGAAGAGACAGCCGTACCACGGGTAACGGCACCTCCATCTTCTCCAATACGTTGCACAACAATCTGATTTCCGCACGTCATTTCTTCTCTGATACACGAAGAGAATATGACCGGAAGAATAACTGCCGTTACAATCGTCCTGATACTATTATTAAACTTTATCATCCTATTCCTTTCCCAATTAAAAAACATTCGCCCGAAAGCATCACAGATACATATCCAGATCAATATCCTGAACCTTACCCCATCCTTCCACACTTATCGTTATTATCTGAATACCGATTTTGCCAACCCGAGCTTTAATTTGATACACATTATTCCTCCGGATCTCCGTAAAAGGTTGCGCTGTCGGAGTACCTGAATTATCGACTTTTGTTATTGTTTTTATCACCTTCTCTGCTATTCCTGTAACACTTGGAGGTCCTTTCAGAACATTTACCATGCTAATAGCCAATTGGTCGGAAGAATCTGACCTGAAAATACGCTCGGCAACATAAAATGAGCAGAGTATTTTTCTATTTTCGGCTCCAGCTACAGATGAATACGCCCAGGTTTCAGTTGTTGCAGCTGTCCAAGTCTGCGTCAGCAAATCACCATCTACTGCATTTGTCATCACTTTCCCGTAATTCTTCGAGGGGTTAGCGTTGTCACGCGTATAGTTGGCCTCATTTCCCATCACAAAATAACTGTTATGGGTGAAGTTGTGTAAAGTGACACTGGTGACATCCTTTGTGTATCCTGTCACAGCTCCACCGTCTGTAGCTTCAAGGAAGATATCAACACGAGCCACAGCACGCTCGATAACCATCTTTACCGCCTTGACTTCATCAGACGCCACGGATATATCCCTGATTACCCCAGTCATTGGCATACCGGTGGTCGAGACAATCTCTCCGTCACTGTCCAATATGTTGGCTATATCATAGTCCACGCTCTGCAATAGCCATGGACTGGTGACAGTATTGAGCTTACTCGTAAGACTTTGTGGCTCATTCGCGATGACAATAACCATAATATCGTTGTTAGGAATCACTTCGAGGTTTTTCGCAGTTATATCGGTGGCTGTGGCCGGAGTATCCAACGTAACAAGTTTATTCACATTCAGCTTCACGTCGCCCGACGCGTTGCTGAACACAATAAACCGGATGGATTTTATTTCCTCCTGCCGCTCCACTTCCGATTTGTCCTCAAGTCCGATGCTAAGCTGCGCCCGGGTAACAGGGAGCAGTTCATCATCCATCGCATCCTTGCTGCATGAGAACAAAAGGGCTGTGAAGGCCATACAAACGATATATAGTATTTTTTCCCTCATTCTTATATTTCGATATCATGAAGCCAATAAACCCAGGGTCCTACAAGAAGACCGATTTGAAGGAATCCTCCTCCCGGCTTTTCTACTACGGAGAACATCAGGCTCCATTCGCTCTGCCTGTCAAGATACTCCTGAAAAGGAAGCACCGTACCGTCATGACGGTACTCCGGCCGAGCAATACTCAACAGTTTCATCAAATCATAGCTCCACACTTCTGTTCCTGTATCCGCATTTCTTATAATAAAACGGTAATCCCATCCCGTCCGGTTAAACAGACGCATAGTATTCATACGCGCTGACATTAGCACTTCAGAGGTGTCACCCGGTCCTGAATAATGAGACGCATATGTAATCGGTCCCTGACCTGTAGGCTCGTTTTCCCAGGAATAGATGGCATTTTCAGGCGACTGGATTTCAAAAGAGTACTGATTCTCAGTTTCTTCTCGACCTTCATAATCCATCAATGCAATATTAAACCGGTTGGTGTTACGTACCATGTTTACCTGATAAACATTGTGACTGGTATTGGATGGCAAATGATTCACTTCCACAATTGCTCCGAAATAGAGGTGCGGAAACTCAAAATCCACGATATCCGATTCACGGTTCAGAGCTAAAGTGACTTGCTGATAAGTGGTCGACCGCAAAGCCATCCCGCTACCTCCATTTCCTAAAGCGCTAAATTTGTCGGACAGTCCGCCTACAGTCAGCACTTTATAGTTGCCAAAGTCCAGTTCGTCAGTCAACGGCATTCGGTTTCCACCAATCAGTTCAGTAGATTCCGCTCTTTTAGAGAAAACCAGTTTGTCATCACTATCAAAAACAAATACATCTACCGACTTAACCTGCGGATTGAACGCATCCGCATATTCCATATTGTAGTCGAATGTGAATTCCAGCCAAAGTTCGCACCGAGGCAAATCCTCACGTATACTATCGCACGAAGCGATGAACAACAGCGAGGTGACAATAAAGAATAGCGATTTGGTTTTTCCGAACATATCTTTTTTCTTTTATGAGGCAGTGCTTTGAGGACTGCCGTTTATATTGTCAGAGATCCTGCTTAATGATCTCCGGTTATTTCCATTTTAGGGGGCGCGCGGTTTGCACTCCATGCATTTCTGATGCGCCAAGATGTTTCCGTGCTGTTTTTAGAAAGCCTGTCACCGGCTTATTTTACTTTTCCCTACGGTTCATTTCCGTATGGAATATCATTAAGAAAATACAGGGCAGGCAGTTTTGCACTGCCCTGCGCTTTTTCATAGAGAGTATATTAAATCTCAAAACCAGTTTGCCAGTATACCCACGGAGCTATTTCAATATCGAAAGCAAGGAATCCGGGCTTTTCATCAATTGGTTTTTCCGGATCCGGATCTTCTGGTCCATCACCAGGATACCATGGAGTACCAGAACCATTCACCTTATTCAGAGTAAGGTTATACCAGTTATTACGTACTACACCATATTTACCAAAGTACATATATTCATCATCAGTATTATCATGGCGAATCTCATAATAGTAATAGTTAAGACTCTTCTGATACCACTTAATACACTTGGCAATTTTCACAATCTCACCACCATCTGTGATATTATCAAGATGCGTATCTTGATCAAGATCTGCAAAAGCGGCAATTGAGGCACTTAATGCTGTATTTACCGCACCTAAGAAGTTATCGCAAACTTCCATAAGCAATGTTTCTACAGGATAGAAGAGCTTTGCATTCGCCAGTGCATCGACTGGATCCTCCCCTGCCAATTCCAATTCATCAGCCTTAGCCTTAATCGTAGTACCAGCTGTAGAATACGCAAGCTGAAGATTTGCAAGAGTCGGATAGTTTATGCCACCGAAAGAGAACCAGTCATTTCCGAGTGTAAAATCTTTTGGAGCGTATTTCCCTTTTATTACTACACGGGTAGCTGCACCAAACTTCTGGTCGGCATCAGCCATTGTATTCTCAATACAATATTCAAAAACCGGAGTTAGAGTTTCACTTTTAGCTTTCCAGGTTACAAGGGGCGCACGATCCTTGACTTCGTTTAGAACAATCCCGGTTCTGTGACCTGGATCCGTAAAGTTCGGATCCGTAGTATAGAAACTATTCTCATAGAAAGCTGCAGTATGGGTCGCTTTGGTTTTAGATTTCTCTGCAAATGGATAGAAAGTGCTATTGTAATAATCGAGTGTCCAACCACCGAATTCGAATGTTGCTCCTTCAGGCAATACAGTCAGACCAGGTGATTTAACAGCTACTTCCACTTTTGCAGCAAGACGTTCAATTTTCAGCGTCGCTCTGTTCCCAACTTTTTCCGCTTCCTCTTTGGCTGCGGCTTCATCTTTAATGGTAGTACCATCAACAGAAATCACATTAGTTTCTACGTCAAGCAGACAACCTTGGTTCCACTTGTCACCACTAACATCGTAGGAACCGGCATTGATCATCGTAAAACCCTTACCACTATCCGCAGGATCCGCAATCTCACCTACAAGTGTCTCAGGTTTGCTGCCAGCTGTTAGGCTTTTAACGATAGCCATGTTGATATCATTGTATAAAGCACCGGCAGTCAAAGCCCTTAATCTCGTCTCCAACAATGTACCCGGATTAACGACAACGAGCAAATACTTAGTACTGGCACTTACCAGAATCGCCTCTGTCGTACCTTGATTACCGCTAACTTGGGGCGACAAATCGCCTGATCCCAAAACAATAACAGGATTCTTTCTGGAATGGTGTACCAGTTTTTGGTCCTTGTCGAATGTAATGACGTAAAGAGAGTTGACATCACCTTCATGTCCGGTAGGATCTTTTTCCGTAGAAGTACCTGCAGCACGGGTACTTGCCTTCTGGGTAGGTAATGTAATCCGCAATGACATGTAAGCCACATCCAAATCAGCCCCCGTCCTCGTATCTTCTCCTTCCAGCTCATTTGTTGAGCAACTTGCCATTGCCCCAAGGGCCAGCAACGATACTAAAATTGATTTAATCTTTAGCATAATACAAAAATTTATTAGAAATTAATAGATATAATTCACTTTAATAGTAACCACTTTCCGGTTCTTATTTATTATTTGTTTATTTACTCTTTTTCCTGATCTCAATAGCATTAGCTTTCTTCTTAGCTAATTCTTCCAAGTTGCTTTTGGCTACATCCAGCCCCAACTCTTTGGCAATCTTTAAATGTTTCTCTGACAATTCATAATCCTCCTTCATTAATAGTAATACTCCCATTGCATTATTATACTCCGGTGAATAGTCTGCTGACTTCACCCTCTCTAAATAGCGTTTCGCAGAAACCAGATCATTGCGTGAAAGGGCTGCGGTAGCTGCATTCATATTGGCTATTTCACTCTCCGGATAGATACGGACAGCAGTTTCGAAGATATCGATAAACTCCTGCGAACCTTTCGGATACGTATTAGCCACCATAAACATCTCGTTCAAACTCAGATTCTGAGGACGTTTCTTTATCACTTCTTTCGCCTCTTCCAGATTGAAATTCCTAATATCATAACTCACTTTACAGATCGCGACACGCAGACTCGGGAAAATATGCTTCAACATAAACCGATATGGCACTCCACCATTTAACTTCATCAACTTGGTTTCCCTTCCTTTTTCAATCGGGATGCTGGCTATAATATCCAATACTTCTGCCTTGTCATCCATTTCAACGGTAGCAAGTGCCTTCACCAATCCTTCCCAGTTTTCACCTCCAAACTGGATATGATACTGGTTCTTCGGGAAATCATACTGCGTAGCCAGATAGTTACGCAATGCCATGGCACGGCCCTCAGACAAACGTTTATTCGCTTCCAGCGTCCCTTCAGGAGAAGCATAGCCAATAATATCCAAACGCTTCACATTCACATTCGCATCATTCTTCAGATCGTCAATCATGGCACGTATCTTACCCAGTTCCTTGGGATTATTCATATATTCAGGACGAATATCCACTCTGTTCACCACAAAGTCCAGGAAACATTCAGCTTGTACATCACGACTCTTTATCTCTTCCACCATCGGTTCTACATAAGACAAATAGGGAGTCACTACATATGGCACCAGCATACGTTCAAGCGTAACCTTATCAAAAGCATATTCCACATTCATCAATGTGCTTTCACCACAACCACATTCGTCACGCTGCACGTTCAACCGGGCATCTGCCATCCAAGGTTCATAGGGTAACGCATATCTGTATTGCAGCACACCACTTTTTTTCTTGTAATTCTTCTCTACCAGATAGGGAAGTCTATAACTATCCTTCTGCTTCCGGCTCATTACCGATAACCTGCGTTCATAGGCCAGATACTCATTCCGGCCTTTAATAGATATTCTCGGAAGATCGCGGGTGGTAGTAGACGAAATCAGCTGAGGAATAAAATCCACTCCACGTGCAGACTTCACTTTCACATCATCCATAATGACATCCAGATCTATATGGAGGAATTCACCCGATTGTTCCAACCGTACAGGTTCTATCCTGATAGTACCTTCGTATGAACGGTCCTGAGCCGATGCTCCGTTCACATTTAGGAATAAGAGAGCCAGTGCCAGTGCAATGAATTGCATATTTATTTTCATCATTCTCAATCTATTTAATTAAGTAAATAAGTGATAAGCTCGCTTTTGTAGGACCCAGATAATTTTTGCTGGTATCTTTCAGTTTGGTGCCACACGTTGCACAAGGATATTTATCATATAAAATACGTGCATATCCCAGTCCGATAGAAGCCTCAAGGCTCCAACGCTTCTTTAATATCCATGAATGCCCGATTGAAAGCCCACCACCATAGAGACGTCCCTGATAGCGCATATTCTGCATATTCTCACTGATAAGCGGCCAGTCGGGTAACCCACCTACATTAAAGTCAACATAGTGAGCATGCAAACCAATAAACGTACGATTGAAACTTTCGCAAAACCAGTAACGAAGTTCGGGTTGTATACCCCAGTG
>OODG01002627.1_pt1 | contig 10595 bp, 10 predicted proteins | sample 1671621 | NCBI WGS metagenome assembly OODG01 (sample SAMN06348175, study PRJEB24527) | human gut metagenome | biome: human gut; feature: ankylosing spondylitis patient; material: feces | host: Homo sapiens | place: China | collected 2015-10 | reverse complement strand
GCCAGCCTCCGCTTTTGGGCAGGTTTTTCAGCAACGACGGAAAGAGTGCAAAAAGCGTGAACGGTAGTGCGAAAGCCGCTGAAAAGGCGAACATGGTGATCACAGGCGCCCATACTTCGCCCGAGGTGGACTTGATCAGCACCGAACCGACTATCGGCCCTGTGCATGAAAACGATACCAGCACGAGGGTCAGTGCCATGAAAAAGACGCCGACGATCCCGCCTTTGTCGGCTTTGCTGTCGCTTTTGTTCACGAGCCAACTCGGCATCGTAATCTCGAACGCCCCGAAAAACGATGCGGCGTTGAACGCCTGCTGACCGAGGCGCGTGACGAAAATGCTGTCCACGATATTGTACATGGACTGAATAAACATGGACAGCATGGTCGGCACAGCCATTTTCATCAACAGCCGAAAAATCGGTTTTTCGCCCAATAGGCGCTCGTTATCCTGCGGCATAAGTTCCTCTTTCGCATAAAAAATGCTATAAGCCCTCTGTTTATCTCAGAAACAGTAAAACTTATAGCATGCTGCACGTTTTGATTTTGGTATAGTATAGCCGAACGCGCAAAAAATGTCAACTTTTTAATCGAACAATTTCCGCACGGAAACCGCGCAATTCGTCGGGGTCCGGGCATTTTCGCCCGTATATACCATGATCACGCCCTGTTCGACGCACACCCGCACGGCGCCTACCAGACCGTCGTCTACGGCGGCTTTGCGCAGGACGAGGGCTTTGTGGAAGCAAACCTCGGCCGCAGCAAGATCGACCGCAAAAAAATGGCGGTCTACCAGGCAAATGAGCCCCACACCAAGTATGCCTACACCGGCTATAAGGTGCTGGAGCGGCTGGGGGAGTTCACCCTGCTGGAATGTCGCCTAAAGACCGGCCGCACCCATCAGATCCGTGTACACATGGCCTCCATTCACCACCCGGTAGCAGGGGATCCGGTGTACGGCCCCCACAACTGCATCACCAGCCTGCACGGGCAGTGTCTGCACGCCAAAACGCTGGGTTTTGTCCACCCCATCACCGGGGAGCAGCTGCGGTTTGATTCCGAGCTGCCGGACTATTTTACCCATTTTCTCGCAACACTCAGGAGGAAAAACACATGAACGATTCTCTGGCATCCACTCTGGTGCTCTGTGATCTGGATAACCTGCTGCTGGGCGAGGATGGCAATCTGACCCAGGTGGTGCGGGACGTTTTGCAGCTGTTCAGCAGCCGCGGCGGCAGACTGACCGTTTTTTCGCAGCACTCTCCGCGCGCGGTACGCTCTATTTTGGGCAGCGTGCGTCTGGCTGCGCCTGCGCTGGTGTGCGGCGGCACCATGGCCTACCACTATGCCGACGGCAACCGGGTGCCTCTGTGCAGCTTTGCCCAGCAGCAGGAGCTTTTTGCCTGCCTGCCGGATACCCCCGGTGTGGGCGTTGCCGTGCAGATGCAGGACGGCACCACCCGGGTGCTGCGCATGAGCAATGCACTGGAGCGCCATCTGCGGCAGGAGTGGACCCCCTATCTGCTGGCAAACGCCGCTGATATCCACCCCGAGCAGGTGCTGCGGGTGCTGTTGTATCAGGACAGCAAGTCTGTGCCCCTGATCTCGCTGGCGGAAAAGGCCATTGGGGATCGTGTGGCCCTGCTGGGCGAACGCATCGCCCCGGACACCCTTGTCCTTACCCCGAAGCGCATCTCCGGACGGGAAATGCTGGACACCGTCTGCACCATGGCGCAGGTGGGTGCAGAGCAGGTTCTGGTGCTGGCGGGCAGTCAGCCCATGCTGGAGCTGGTACAGGCTGTGGAGCACAGCGCTGTTGCCGCCGATGCCCCGGCAGAGCTGCGCCTTGCCGCCAGGCAGATCACCCTGACGGATGCCGCCGGTGGCGCTGCCGTGGAGGTTTTGTACCGCATGGTGCGTGCTGCTGAAAAATCCGTGTAAAACTTATGCAAAGTCCTCTGTGATTTTTCCGCAGAGGGCTTTCTTTTTGGCAAAAAATCAGGTAGAATGGGAGAAGAAACTATGCCGGACAAAAAGCGCCGCGAAAGGCTGTTTCTGCTGCTGTGCCTTGCCGTCGCAGGGGTCTGCGCAGGGCTGGCGTTTCGCTTCGCAGTGCCGTTGCGGTCGCAAAAGCCGCAGACGCTGCCGGACACAAAGGAACTGGCAGCGTACACACAGGTGGAGCTGAACACAGCCGATGCGGATGCTTTGTGCACCCTGCCCGGTGTCGGCCCACGCAATGCTCAGGCTATACTGGACTACCGGGCGCAGTATGGCCCGTTTGCACAGGTGGAGGATGCCGCGCAGGTGCCGGGCATTACCCAAGCAATGGTGGATTCATGGGCAGGGCAGGCGTATGTCCGCTAGGGTGTAGCCCGCTTGCTGCCTTGGTCAAAGAGGAAATACGGAGATATATTGTTATGAGTGACGAATCGATCTTTATCAACCGCGAACTGAGCTGGCTGGATTTCAACCGCCGCGTTCTGGCGCTAGGCAAGGACAAGAATGTCCCGCTGGGCGAACGGATCAAGTTTCTGGCAATTTACGGCTCCAACCTGGACGAGTTTTTCATGGTGCGCGTGGGATCCTTGCAGGAGCGCGCAAACCTTGAGCAGAGCAAGACCAAAAAGGAAAAGCGGGAAAACAAGACCAACATGACCGCCGCCGAGCAGCTGGCCGCCATTATGCCCAAAACGGCGCAGCTGCAAGAGGAATGCGATAAATTCTACGCAAAGGCGCTGGAAAATCTGGCGGAGAACGGCTACCATAAGGTGGATTTCGACCACCTGACCAAGGAGGAAGAGCATCTCTGGAAAAAATACTTCCAGTCGGAGCTGTTCCCCATCCTCAGCCCCCAGATCGTGGATAACCGCCATCCGTTCCCGTTTTTGCGCAATAAGGAGATCTATCTTGGTGTGCTTCTCAAGGAAAAGCACACGCAGGAGCAAAGTCTTGGCATCGTGCCTATCTCCAGCCAGATGGAGCGGATGCACTTTATCAAAAAGGACGGCGCTGTGCAGTTTGCCCTCACCGAGGAGCTGGTGCTGCACTATGCGTCCAGCATCTTCGGCAAGGATTCTATACAGGAAAAATGTCTGTTCCGGGTCACCCGCAACGCAGATATCGACGTAAAAGAGGGCATGATGGATCACGATATTGATTATCGTGAGATCATGACCGAGCTGCTCCGACGCCGCCGCAAGCTGGCGGCTGTCCGTTTGCAGATCACTCCCGCCCCTGCACCGGAGGTGGAGCGGCTGCTGTGCAGCCGTCTGGAGCTGACCCGTAAGCGGGTATTTCTGCAAAAGAGCCCGCTGGACCTGAGCTTCTTCTTCAAGCTTTCCGGCCGCATGGAGGCCGAGGGACACCCGGCGCTGTTCTACACCCCCGCACGCCCCATGTTGCCGCCGCCGGATTATGATCTGGCCACTGAGGTGCAGAAGCATGACGTGCTGCTCAGTTACCCGTACCAGTCCATCCGCCCCTTTATCGCCATGCTCAAAAAGGCCGCACAGGACCCGGACGTCATCTCTATCAAGATGACCCTCTACCGCATGGCGCGGGAGTCCCAGATCGTGCAGGCACTGATGGAAGCAGCCGAAAACGGCAAGGAAGTGGTGGCGCTGGTAGAGCTGCGCGCCCGCTTTGACGAGCAGAACAACATCGACTGGTCCAAGCAGCTGGAAAGCGCCGGCTGCACCGTCATCTACGGCTTCGAGGACTACAAGGTGCACTCCAAGCTGACCCTCATCACCCGCAAGGGCGCAGAGGGCTACTCCTATATCACCCAGATCGGTACCGGCAACTACAACGAAAAAACCAGCGAACTGTATACGGATTATTCCTTCATCACCGCAGATGAGCGCATTGGTGAGGAAGCCTCCAAGGTGTTCCGCAATCTGGCCGTGCAGCAGCTTACCGAAGAAAGCGACAAGATGCTGGTGGCTCCGCTGCGCTTCAAGAGCGTGCTGCTGGACGAGATGGATCACGTCATCGCTGCCGCCCGCATGGGACGCCCGGCTTCCATGATCCTGAAAAACAACTCCATCAGCGACCGGGATATCATCCTGAAATTGCAGGAAGCCAGCTGCGCCGGGGTGCGCATTGATATGATCGTGCGCGGCATCTGTTGCGTGCGCGCAGAGGTGCCCGGCAAGACCGAGAACCTGCACATCCGCAGTCTGGTGGGACGGTATCTTGAGCATGGCCGTATTTACAGCTTCTTCGATGGCACCCATACCCGCATTTATATTGCCTCCGGTGACTTCCTCACCCGCAATACCGAGTGCCGCGTGGAGGTCGGCGTGCGGGTGGAGGATCCCGCTCTGGTGCAAAAACTCACGGATATCCTTCAGCTTCAGCTGCGGGATAACGTCAACGCCCGGGTCATGGATGCCAACGGCAACTACCAGAAGGTGAAGCCCGCCGAGGGCGAGCCGTTGGTCAACAGTCAAATGGGAATGTACGAACTGCTGCGCAACGACTGGCAGCGCCCCGAGCCGTGGAAGTGCACCACCCCTGCCCCGGAAACGGAAAAACCGGCGGCAGTCTGTCAGGAAGTTACCGTGGAACAGCTTAAACAGGAGCTGCCCCATATGTTCCAGCCTGCACCGGAAAAGGCCGAAAAGGCCGCCACGGCGCAGCAGCCCGACCACTACGAGGCGCTGGAGCAGATGCTGAACAATAAGCCCCGCGCTGCGCAGCCCGCCTCCAAAGCTCCGGCTGCACCCCGCCCGGTTGTAAAGCCTGTTGTCACCGCACCTAAGAAAAAGAGCCTGCTGGAACGCATCGGAAGTTTTTTCCGGCGCTGATCTGTAAAGTCATGTAAACCAAAAACAGAGCTGCTGCGCAGAAATTTGTGCGGCGGCTCTGCTTTTTTGTTTATGTTCTCCCGCCCGTTGCTTGTGCATACACTTTTCAGGATAGGGGGGGACAGCGTATGCGGGCAAAACGGAGCGGACAGGCAGCAAAAATACGCAGACGGCATTGTGGCGTTGTGGCGCTGGTGCTGGCAGGACTGGTACTCTGCCTGCTGGCGGCTTTGCCGGTGCAGGCCGCGCGGAACACGAAAAAGTACTGTTTTCCGCTGGATACCACGGCGTGGCGCATCTCGGACGCCTACGGCGCGCGGACAGACCCCTTTACCGGCAAACCTGCGTTTCATTCCGGGCTCGACCTTGCCTGTGCGGAGGGTATAGCGGTGCGGGCGGTGCAGGATGGTGTGGTGACTGCAGCGGCATACAGTCCAAGCTACGGCAACCATCTGCGTATCCTGCACCCTGATGGTTGCGAGACCCGCTATGCGCACCTGCAATACCTCTATGTCCGCCCGGGAGAGGTGGTACAGGCCGGGCAGACGCTGGGCACAGTGGGGCAGACAGGGCGCGCCACCGGTGCGCACCTGCATCTGGAACTGTGGCAGCAGGGCGCTGCCTGCGACCCCGCCGCTCTGCTGGAGACCGCTCCATGAGCCGGGTACGGGTGGGGAAACTGGTATTCCGGGACCCGGTACTGCTGTGCGGTGTGGTGTACCTACTGCTCTACTTTGATGCCAGCGGCTTTCTGCGGCTGGGGCTGCTGGCGGCTGTTTTGCACGAACTGGGGCACATCCTCGTCTACTGCATCCAGCAAAGGCATTTGCCGGTCATTGAGGTGACCATGACCGGCTTTTGTATGTACACAGCAGGGGAGAGGCTGTCCCCGCGCCAGCGGTTCGTGCTTGCCGCCGCCGGGCCTGCGGTCAACTTTGCCCTTGCCTGGGTATGGGCGGTGCGTCTTGCGCAGACCACCACCATCCGCGGCAGCGCGTTCTGGGCGGCAAATCTGCTCACGGGGCTGTTCAATTTGCTGCCGGTGCCGCCGCTGGACGGTGCACAGATGGCGGCGTATGCAGGGGCGCTTTGGCGGCAAAAATACGGAAAGTGCACACAACCCGCCGGAAACGATTGCAAAACCGGCACATTTGGGGTAAAATAAAAAGAACGCAAAAAACGGATTGTTTATGGAGGACCCGATGTTTGATCCCAAACTGAAAGAAGCGCTGGGACGGGTGCAGAAGCCCGGCCGCTATACCGGCGGCGAGCCCGGCAGTATCTATAAAGAAAAGGACAAGGTGGATGTGCGCTTTGCCTTCTGCTTCCCGGATACCTACGAGGTGGGAATGTCCTTTCTGGGCGAAAAGATCCTGTACGAGCTGCTCAACAGCCACGAAAACTGGTGGTGTGAGCGCGCCTTTATGCCCTGGCTGGACATGAAAGCAGAGATGGAGCGTCTGGGCCTGCCCCTGTACACCATGGAGAGCAAGGACCCTCTCACGGCCTTTGATGCTGTGGGCTTTACCTTGCAGTACGAGCTTTCCTATACCAATATCCTTGCCATGCTGGACTTGGCGGGCATCCCGTTCTACTCCAAAGACCGTGATGACCGCTGGCCGCTGATCGTAGCGGGCGGCCCCTGCGCCTGCAACGCTGAGCCCATTGCGGATTTCTTTGATGTTATCCAACTGGGCGAGGGCGAGAACCAGCTGCCCGCCATCTGCGCCGAGATCGAAAAGGCCAAAAAAGAGGGCATCTCCAAAAAACAGCTGCTGCTCAACATTGCAAAGATCCCGGGCGTGTACATCCCAGCTTTCTACGATGTCACCTACTACGAGGACGGCAGAGTGAAGGCCATCACTCCCAACGAGCCGGGCATCCCGGCGCGCATCACCAAAGCCATCATCAAGGATCTGAACCAGTTCGCCCCGCCCACAAACTTTGTGGTGCCCATGGTAGGTGCTATTCAGGATCGCGCCAGCATCGAGGTGCTGCGCGGTTGCGTGCGTGGCTGCCGTTTCTGTCAGGCGGGCTTCTTGTACCGCCCCATGCGCCAGCGCGATGCCAGCCTGCTGAACAAGGCGGCACAGGATCTGTGTGCCAACACCGGCTACGAAGAACTGAGCCTTTCCAGCCTTTCCACCTCTGACCACGGTCAGCTGGAAGAACTGCTGGACGATCTGAACGAGTGGGCACCCAAGGAGCACGTCAGCCTGTCGCTGCCTTCCCTGCGCGTGGACAACTTCTCCCAGAGCCTCATTGAAAAGACCACCAAGGTGCGCAAGAGCGGACTGACCTTTGCTGCCGAGGCCGGTACCCAGCGCCTGCGCAATGTCATCAACAAAAACGTCACCTGGGACGAGATCGAAAAGACCTGCACCATCGCCTTTAACGCGGGCTACACCTCGGTCAAGCTTTACTTCATGATGGGCCTGCCCACCGAGACCATGGAGGATATCGAGGGTATTGCCGAGACTGCTCAGAAGGTGGTAGACCTCTACTACAAGAATACGAACCACGCCAAGGGACGCGGCGTGCAGGTGACCATTAGCTGCGCCTGCTTTGTGCCCAAGCCACACACCCCCTTCCAGTTCGTGCCCATGGATACCGCCGAGACCCTGCAGGCCAAGCAGAAGCACCTGCTGGAAAGCGTGCACAGTCGCAAGATCAAGGTGAACTACCACGACAGCACCACCAGCTTTTTGGAGGGTGTGTTCGCTAAGGGCGACCGCCGCCTTGCCCCGGTCATCGTGGAGGCTTATAAGCGCGGCTGCTACTTCGACGGCTGGGAAGAGTGCTTCAAGTACGATACCTGGATGCAGACCTTTGCAGACCTAGGCATCGACCCCGCCTTCTACTGCCAGCGCCCCATCGCACTGGACGAGGTAACCCCGTGGTCTCACATGGACTACGGCATCACCCACGAGTATCTGGTGCGGGAGTACAACAAGGCTCTGGCTGCCCAGACCACCCCGCCCTGCAACCGTGCCTGCAACGCCTGCGGTGCCAACCATCTGTTAGGAGGTCCCTGCTTTGATTACAGTCAGAATCTCGTTTGAAAAGAAAAATGAAGCCTCCTATATCTCCCTGCTGGACCTGCAGCGGGTGATGCAGCGGGTGCTCAAGCGCAGCGGTCTGCCGGTGTGGCATACGCTGGGTTTCAACCCCCATATCTACATGACCTTTGCCTGCCCGCTCTCGCTGGGACAGGAGAGCGAGTGCGAGTGCGTGGACGTTAAGACCGAGGCGGAAGCCCCGGATTTTGCCCAGTGGCGGACCGCCCTCAACGCCATTATGCCCGCCGGTATCCATGTTACCCGGGTGGCTCCGGTGGAGATGAAGGCGGACAGCATCGCCTTTGCCTGCTACCGCATCAACTACCCGGCGGCTGCCGCTGCGGTGCTGGAGCAGTATAATGCGCTGGAGACAGCCCCCGTGGAAAAGCACAGCAAGCGCGGCAAAAAGATCGTGAACCTTAAAGAGCATATCCCGCAGCTTAGCTATACTGTACTGGGAGACACCGTGCAGCTGGAGCTGTGCCTGCCCGCTGCGCAGGAGCTGAACCTGAACCCTTCGCTACTCACCGGTTTTCTGGAAGAAAAGTTCGGCCTGCCCGCCGCAAGTGCCAACATTCTGCGCACCAAGTTTTTGACGGCAGACCGGCAGCTGTTTGTCTAAAGCTGCGCAAAAGTCCGTCTATCAGGCAAAACAGAAAATTTTTGCAAGATTTTTCGCTAAATTGCTTGCATTCAAGCCGGTTTTGTGCTATCCTATTAGGGCGTTAGTGTCCGCTGAGACCACAGCGGGGTTAATGACAAGTATTTATCATTAAACGGGCGGTCCTCTGACGGCTATGCCGTGCATGAACGTCTAAAAACAAATGGAGGATTCAAAAATGGACGCACTGAAGATTATTTCTGAAGGCAGCATCAAGGCTGAAAAGCCTCAGTTCAACGTTGGCGATACCGTCCGCGTTGATGTTCGTATCAAGGACGGCGACCGTGAGCGCATTCAGGCCTTTGAGGGCACTGTCATCGCTAAGAAGCACGGCGGCGTTGCAGAGACCTTCACCGTTCGCCGCGTGGCTTACGGTGTTGGCATCGAGCGTGTCTTCCCCGTCAACAGCCCCTTCGTTGAGAAGGTCACTGTTGTCCGCAAGGGCAAGGTCCGCCGCGCAAAGCTGTTCTATCTGCGTGGCCGTACGGGCAAGGCTGCCAAGGTCAAGAGCGATATTTGATCATCCCCGATTTGAAACCGGGAGAAAAGGGACAACTTGTTGTCCCTTTTTTCTTTTTCAAAGCCCGGGCGTATGTGTAAAATCAGGAAAGGCTGGTGGCAAAGCTATGGAAAAACAGCAGCAGTCTCCCTCCGCTGTGCGCGGGCAGGGCATGCTGGAATGGTACGAAGCGCTCATCTCCGCAGCGCTGGTGCTGGTACTGATTTTTTCGTTTTTCTTCCGCATCATTCAGGTGGATGGGCGCTCCATGGTGCCCACCCTGACCCACGGCGATAAGCTTATCGTTTGGGCGGCAGGCTACACCCCCCAGCGGGGCGATGTGGTCATCGTGGATAGCTACACCGTCTACGGTAAGCCGCTGGTTAAGCGGATCATCGCCAAGGGCGGCGACACCATCAGCATCGACTATGACGCCGGTACGGTCACGGTGAACGGCGAGCTTTTGCAGGAGGACTACGTTGCAGCTCCCACCTATCTGGGCTACGATGTGCAGTTTCCGTTCACGGTGCCTGAGGGCACTCTGTTTGTGATGGGGGACAACCGCAATGAATCGCTGGACAGCCGCTCCTCCTATGTCGGCTGCATTGACGAGCGTGATATTCTGGGCAAGGTACTGTTGTGCTTTATGCCCTTTACAGATTTTGGGGTGGTAAAATGAACGAAATGGATACCCGGTTTGCAAACCAGTACAATATTCAGTGGTTCCCGGGCCACATGACCAAGACCCTGCGCATGATGGAGCAGGAGATCCAGCACGTTGATGCCAGCCTTGTGCTGCTGGACGCGCGCATCCCGCTTTCCAGCCTGAACCCGGAGATCGAGCGCATCACCGACCGCAAGCCCAAGCTCTATGCGCTGAACAAAGCCGACCTTGCCGACCCGGCTGTGACCGAGGAGTGGATCCGCTACTTCCACGCCGCAGATGCCGGCTGCGTGGCCATCAGCGCCAAGCGGAAGGGCGGCGCAAACGCCGTGAAGGTGGCCATTGAAAAGGAGCTTTCCGGTCTGCTGGAGCGCCGTCAGAACCGCGGCATGGGCGGTGCCAAAACGCAGGTGATGCTGTGCGGTATCCCCAACGTGGGCAAATCCACCTTTATCAACACCTTTGCAGGTTCTGCCCGCGCCAAGGCGGCAGACCGCCCCGGTGTGACCAAGGGCAAGCAGTGGGTCAGCACCGAAAAGTTTGACCTGCTGGATATGCCCGGCGTGCTGTGGAAAAAGTTCGATTCCAAGACCATCGCCTCCAATCTGGCCTTTATCGGCTCCATCAAGGACGATATTCTGGATGTGGAAGAACTGGCCATGAACCTGCTGGACGAGGTGCGCCGCAACTATCCCGACCTTGTGGCACAGCGCTACAAGCTGGATGCCGAAACGCTGGCGCTGCCGCCCTATGAGCTGCTGGAGGCCATCGGCCGCAAGCGCGGGCTGCTGGTGCGCGGCGGCGAGGTGAACACCGAGCGCTGCGCCATCATGCTGGTGGACGAGTTCCGCGCCTGCAAGTGGGGGTGTCGGTATCGGCCGTGGCGCTGATCTTCCGTCCCTGA